>ENA-ORCU01000530-ORCU01000530.1-marine-metagenome-genome-assembly--contig:-NODE-530-length-13829-cov-2.823953_pt1 | contig 13829 bp, 9 predicted proteins | sample MGYA00248631_ERZ508512 | MGnify/ENA primary metagenome ERZ508512 (study PRJEB26183, sample SAMN06268844) | marine metagenome | isolation source: Tt an P1 anaerobic enrichment on pine from sediment taken...
CAGACCCAGGGAGGGTTCGTCCAGCATGAGCATTTTCGGAGCGGACATCAACGCGCGGGCAATGGCGATCATCTGCTGCTCGCCACCGGAGCAATACCCGGCCAGCCGGTGTGTGACCTTGCCAAGGCTCGGAAAATGGTCATACATCCGGTCGTAGTCCTGTCGGACATTCTGCCCGCCATCGGAACGGGTAATGGAGCCGACCCGGATATTTTCATCGACCGTCAGGTGTTTGAACACCCGACGGCCTTCGGGAACCATTACGGCGCCGAGTTTGACCACCTCGGTGCCCAGAACATTGGTAATATCCCGGCCGCCGAATTTGATGAAACCATCCCGGACAAATCCGTTTTCCGGCTTGAGCAGACCGCTGATGGCCCGAAGCGTTGTGGTTTTACCCGCACCATTGGTGCCAAGCAGCGAGACAATGCTCCCCTCCCCAACGGCAAGGCTGACGCCTCGCAGCACCTGGATGATGTCGTTGTAAACCACCTCGATGTTATTGACCTCCAGCAGAGGTGCTTCTGTGGCTGTAGACTTCATAGAAGATTCACCGGGAAAAAGCGGAAAATTGAAACTCGCCTGTTAGCGCTGATCGCTCCACCCCAAACCGTTTGATTTGTGGATGGATACTACTGGATTTTTTTCATGTATTCCGGCGAAAAGGGTTTCCCCACTGCCCGAAACACGCCGTCCTGAACCGTGTAAAGCTGCAGGTTGTTCACCCCGGCGCGATCGTCCTTGGAAAAGGTGACCGGTCCCACCGTGGTTACCGGATAAAAAGCATTCATGCCGTTCATCTGATTCAGCTCATTGTAGAGATTCTGCCGGTTGACCTCCAGGCCCCTTGCTTTTACGCGGAGGATGGCCTCTGTGGCCACCTGGGCGACCATGATACCGTTGGTGTAGTTGTGAGAATTTGCCGCCTTGTCATCACGCCCGTAGCGCTTGGCCAGAGCCAGCTGGGCCCGCGTTCCCTCGCCCGGTTCGGAGGTAAGGGTATAGGAGGTGGTCCAGTAATAATTCTCGGCCGCATCGCCGGCCAGAGCGATCAGGTCATTGCCGCCCGTGTAATGGGCTCCCAGAAAAGTTATCTTGCCCTTTTCACCGAAACTGTCGGCCTTGAATCCCAGCCTCTTTGCATCCTTGATCAGGGTGGCCACCGGTGACTGGACGGTCTGGGATATAACGTACTGAACCCCTTTGCTGCTCAGCCGGGTCAGGGTTGCGGTATTGTCCAGATCTTTTCCATGCTCCACGACCTCCACGATTTCCATTTTGAGGCCGGCGTCGACGGCCTTCTTCACATCATCTACAGGACCGCGGCCAAAGGCGGACGGATGGATGAACATGGCGACCTTGGGGACGCCCCCGCCATTGTGATTGCGAACCACATACTCAGCCAGACCGACGGTCTGGTCGGAATACGACGCGATAGGCAGAAAAATATAATTGGAATCAATCAGGTTGCCGGCATGAAACGAGGCCGGAATTACCGCGATCTGCTCCTCTTCGAAGTCGCGCTTGAGCCCCAGGGTACTGCCCGTGGAATAGTTCAGATAGAGCACAATCCCGTCATCCAGAAAATCCTCAAAATTTCGCTTGGTAACATCGGTTTTGTACTGGTCGTCCCGGATCGTGCAGTCGATGCGATCCTCGCCGAGCAGCTTCATCTCGTTGACATACTTGAAGTAGTCCTCAACGCCCTTTGAATAGGGGTTGCCCGCGTCCGAGGTCGGTCCGGTGATAGCCAGAGAAAGGCCGAGTTTATAAACGTCTCCCGCCAGTGCCGGTGCGCTGAAACAGACTGCCGCCACCAGGGCAACAACTCCGACAAGTAGTCTTCTGGTGTTTTTCATTGTCTTTCCCCCTTTATGTTGCAGGTTAACCGGAGCCGCCGGGTCCGTGGAGCCGGCCTGCCGGTCTCCGGTGGTTATTTCATCCGCGTTCTTTAACGGCTGCGGACACCGCTCGTCAGTACCGGAACGGCCACAGCTTGGTATAGGACTTGACGATCCGCCACCAGTTGGCGATGCCGCGGGGCTCGAACATCAGAAACAGCACGATGACCAGACCGAATGTCAGGGGCCGCATGGCAGTGGCCAGGTTCATGGTGGACGTGAAAATCTGGCCGGCATGCTCCGAGAGGCTCTCGACCTTCAAATCCAGCATGATGATGGCAACCGGCCCCCAGAACGATCCGGTCAGCGTGCCTAGCCCGCCGACAATGGCCATGGCCAGGTATTCAATGGACTGATGCAGGGTAAAGGATTCGAACCCGACACCGCGATACAGGTATGCATGCAGGGCGCCCGCGATACCGGCGAAAAACCCGGCCAGGGCGAATGCAAAAATTTTCGTCAAACCCGGATGCATGCCCATGGCATCTGCGGCCCGGTCATTGTCCCTGACGGCCACCAGTGCACGGCCATATTTTGTGCGCAGCAGATTTCGGACGCCGAGGCCGAAAGCGATCACAATAACGAGGATAACGTAATACCAGAAAACATAGTGGTGCCGACGAGCAACTTTCCCGGTGAACCAGAAGACCCGGCCGACGAAAATGGTCTGCCCCTGATTGAAAAAGGTCATGAAATTGATGACCCACTGGAAAATCATCTGAAACGAGAGGGTGGCGATGGCCAGATAGAGATGCTTCAACCGCAGCGCCGGCAGCCCGACAAAGGCGCCGAACCCGGCTCCCATGAAGCCGGAAATGAGAATCACCACCGGCCACCAGTGGGTCAGAAACAGGTGGTTGTCACCGATAACTCGTGAAAAAGAGGCCACAGTATAGGCCCCTATGCCTAAAAATGCGGCATGGCCGATGGAGATCAGGCCGGCAAAACCGACCAGCAGATTCAGGCCGATGATCGCCACAATGGCGATGAGAATGTTGTCGATGACCAGCATGTACTTGTTGCTGAGCGGGATGATCATCGGCCACAGAAACAGCGCCAGGATAAAGACGCAGAAGACCAGACGATCCAGATGGGTTTGAAAAATCCGTTGCTCTTCCCTGTACGTTGTAAAAAAATTACCCGTGGCCAACCAGCGATTTGCGGACATGGCTTACACCCGTTCTATTTCGTGGGTTCCAAAAAGACCGTGCGGCTTGAAAAGCAGAATGATCAGCAAAATGATGTAGGGCAGCACCTCGGCGGTACCGTACAGCCCCCAGTTGCCGTCCAGGTAGCCGCTGGCGAACTGCTGAATGAGCCCCATGATAATACCGGCCACCACAGCGCCGATAATGGAATCAAGCCCGCCCAGAATCACCACCGGAAAGACCGTGATGCCAAAGGCGTGAAGCGTTTCGAAATTCAGCCCCGTGATATTGCCGATGATGCTGCCGGCTGCCGCCGCACTCAGCCCGGCCATGGCCCATGCCAGGCCGAAGACCCGGGGAACGGAAATCCCGATGCTCATGGAGGCAAACTGATCGTCCGATACCGCCCGCATGGAAATGCCAAGTGTTGACTTTTTAAAAAACCAGGAAAAGGCCCCGATCATGACCACGGTGATGATCACCCCTACCAGCTGTGTCCAGGAGATGGAGACCCCGCCCAGCGAGACAGGAGTTGCCGGCAGAAAGGTTGGAAACGAGTAGTTTTCCGTTCCAAAAGGCGTCAGGTAAATAATGCCGTTCAAAATGGACATCAACCCGATGGTCACCATGATCACCGAAATGATCGGCTCACCGATCAGGCGCCGGAGAAAACCCCGCTCAACGCTCATGGCCAGGAAAAACGTAATGACAATGCTCAGCACCAGCGCGGCGACAATCGGCACGCCGGCCCACACCGTCAGTGCATAGGTGATAAACGCGCCGCCGGCGATAATCTGCCCGTGGGCGATATTGAGCACCCGGCTGGATTTGTAGATCAGAACGAACCCGAGGGCCGACAGGGCATAGATCGATCCGACCACAATGCCGCTGACCACCAGCTGAAAAAAATACGTCATGCCGCCCCCTCCATCGTATAAAAGCGAATGGTTGTTTCCACATCCGCTGTCTGCCCGTCCTGGTACTGGAATTGGGCTTTCACGGCCTTTTGCTCAATACCGGTATCGTAGAGGGCATCGTAGAGATCCTGATACTTTTCCCTGACAAATTTCCGGCGGATCTTACCGGTTTTGGTCAATTCACCGTCATCCACATCAAGCAGCTTGTACAGAATGGCAAACCGATGAATCCGGAAATGCGGCTTTTCGATATTCATATTGAAATCAACTATCTGCTGATAAATCAGATCCGCCACCTCTTTTTTCTGGGACAGATCCATAAACGTGGTAAACGAGATACCCCGGTCCTCAGCCCATTTTCCGACGACAATCGGATCCACGTTGATCAGTGTGGAGACAAATGCCCGTTTGTCACCGAAAATCACCGCCTCTTTCACGTACGGGCTGAATTTCAGTTTGTTTTCCAAAAACTGCGGACTGAACATCTCGCCCCTGTCGTTGTGCATCACATCCGAGATCCGGTCGATGACCACCAGATGCCCGTTTTCATCGATGTATCCGGCATCTCCGGAACGCAGCCAGTTGCCGTCGGCGAACAGATCGTCGCTTTTATCCGGCAGTTTGTAGTAGCCTTGGCACACAGACGGTGATCGGGACAGGATCTCCCCGTCCTCGGAGATTCGGCATTCGGTTTCAGGCAGAGGCTTTCCCACCGTGTCCGGCTTCACATCGCCGTCGCGGTGCATGTAGGCGATACCGGTAATCTCGGTTTGGCCGTATATCTGTTTCAAATTGACGCCAATGGCCTGGTAGAATGTGAACAAATCCGGTCCGAGGGCCGCACCGCCGGTATAGGCACGCCGCAATCGCAGCAGACCGATCTGGTTGATCAGGGGTCTGAAGATCATCATCTTTCCCAACCAGGCGATAAGACCCAAGCCCGGCGGCAATGGCCGGCCGGCCATGCGATACTGGGCCGCCCGTTCCCCGACAGTGATAAACTTGCCGTAGAGAAACCGGTTAAGCCAGTAGGATTCGTCGATTTTCAGCCAGATCTGCGACCGGATGGTCTCGTAGATGCGGGGAGCGCCAAACATGAAATGCGGTCCGATCTCGGCCAGGTCGTCCATGGCCGTTTCAACAGCTTCCGGGAAATTGATCGTGATTCCGGCCGCCATCGCCACACCAAATGAGTTCATCTGTTCGCCGATCCAGGCAAAGGGAAGAAACGACACATACTCGTCGGTCTCCTCCAGAGTGTCGACCGAGGAAATCTGAATGCCCATGTTGATATAATTTCGATGGGTCATCATAGAGCCCTTGGAAAGGCCCGTGGTCCCGGATGTCAGGCAAAGGTGGCAGACGTCATCCGGTTTTCCCCGGTCAATCAGCGTCTCGAAGCGATCAGCGTTCTCCGCAACGGCTTCATCGCCCAAAGCGTACAGATCCGTAATCGGCAAAAACCAGTCATCCTGCCGGTAGCCCCGCATTCCCCGGGGATCCTCGTAGATCACCCGTCGCACGGTGGGCACCCGGTCACGGATTTCAACCAGTTTGTCCACCTGTTCCTGGTCATCGCAAAAGACGAAGGATACATCCATATAGCTGATAAGATCGGCGATCTCCTCCGGCAGACTGGTCTGGTATATCCCGGCGGAAATCGCCCCAAGGGCCTGAACGCCGACAGCCATAAACAGCATCTCCGGGATGTTATCGCCAATCAGGGCAACCTTGTCGTTCGCAGCGACTCCGATCCGCTCCAGTCCCAGGGCGATTTTTCCCACGAATTCGTAGTACTGCTGCCAGGTGTAGCAATTCCAGACGCCAAAATCTTTCTCACGCATGGCCACTTTGTCCGGAGACCGCCGAACGCGCCACCGGAGCAGTTGCGGAATGGTCAGATCCAGCAGTTGGGTTTGATCGTCCATGGCAAGCTACTCTTCTCCGATGTAGGCTTCGATGACCTGAGGATTCCGGGCAACCTCATCCGGCGTCCCCGACCCGATGAGTTTGCCGAAATCAAGCACGAAAATCCGATTGGAAATGTCCATGACCACCCCAAGGTCATGTTCCACCAGCACCACAGTGACATGCCGCTCGTTTTGAATGTCCATGATGAACCGGACCATATCCTCTTTTTCTTCGATATTCATGCCGGCCATGGGTTCATCGAGAAGCAGCAGTTCCGGCCCCAGCGTCAGGGCGCGGGCCACCTCCACCCGTTTCTGGACACCGTAGCTGAGATTGCCCACGGCGCTTTTGCGGTAGGGCTCAAGCTCCATAAAATCGATTATCTCTTCGACATACCGCCGGTTTTCAGCCTCTACCCGGGAGGTTTTGCCAACAAATAAAAACGCCTGAAAGACATTGTATTTCAGGCTCTGGTGGCGGGCCATGAGCAGATTGTCAAGGACGGTCATTCCGCTGAACAGTTCCAGATTCTGAAAAGCCCGGGCAATGCCCAGGTTCGATACCTGATGAGGCGAGGCATGGGTCAGTCGCCGGTCTCCGTAGTGGATATCACCCCGGCCGGGGTGATAGAATCCGGAAATGCAGTTGAGCAGACTGGTCTTGCCGGCTCCGTTGGGGCCGATAATGGAGGTGATCAGCCCCGGTTCAACGGAAAGCGTAACCTCGGAAAGCGCTTTCAGGCCACCGAAGGAAAGCGTAACATTGGAAACAGTGAGTGGATTCATGCAAAAGGCCTCGATTCGGCTGAACCAGGTCATTAAAAACGCGGGGCATACCGGTGAACCACCGCGGTTTGATTGCGAAATTGGCGGCGACAATGCACCGGCGCGGATGCAGAACAATCTAAATTTAATATAGATCGATAAAATAAATGAACGCCATACAGCAAATTAGTTAAACTTAACGTGTCAGATCGAAACTAGCCCGTCAAGGGAAATATCGACAGCGTTCGATTCACAACCTTCCGATACCACTAGTCATATTGACAAATGAAAGAGGCGCGTTCAATCTTTGAAATCCCGCTGTTTTCAACACATCGACCTCTCGATAACCGGCATGACCGGCACCCTGATGTTGTATACAAACAGGCTATACAACTTAAAGTTCATGTTGAGATCTAAGGCGAGGATTTAATTAAAAATCAGAAACCTGCAGTTGCCGGGTTCCGCATGCGATACACGGCAAATCGGGAACCGGATTGAGCCGGCAGGGTGCCGGAACCCCGAACCGGTGAAACCTGCTCGCCGGTTAGCCGGTCATTTCACACATCCGAAAACGCCAAATGCGATGATAAAGAAAAGCGGAGTTAATAGTGGTAAAATAGTGGGGCAATACCACTATTTATCATAGGTCAGCAGGTGGGTGGCCAAGTTGATTTTGGTTTGCTTCAGCCCCAGTTTTCTACGGATGTTGTACCGGTGAAACAAGACGGTGTTTTTCGACAGGTACAAAAGATCGGCAATCTCCTGGCTGGTTCTGCCGGCTTTGATCAGATTGGCCACTTTGATTTCCATGGGGGTCAACTTGAAATACTTGGATGACAGCCGGTTGATAAATGGCGAGACGATGTGGATGAGGTTGGTTTCCAGGATATGGACCAGAGCGGACTGATCGGCTGTCATCCGGGACTTTTTCAGCCGCTCCAGATACGGGGCGACCAGCTCCTTGACATTGGAGAGCACATTGTCCTCCAGTTCGGTCTTGTCAGCCTCCCGCTGCTTGAGCAGCACCTTGAGTGCCGTGTTGACCTCCTCCAGGTGCTGCGACTGGACAGCCAGATCGGCCTTGCTTTTTCGCTGGGCGTCTTCGGCCCGCCGGCGCTCTTCCACCTCTCTTGCCAGTCGCTGGTTGCTCTTTTCCAGTTCGGCTGTGCGGGCCTCAACCAGCTGTTCCAGCTGCTCGTGGTAGCGGGCCAGCTCCCGTTCAGCGCGCTTTCTGGCCGTGATGTCCCGAAGGATCACGATATTGCCGGCCGGCTTGCCGGCGTGGTCGACAATCAGAGTGGAGCTGATCTGAACGTCCAGAACGCGACCGGAGCGGGTCAGGCGACGGGTCTCAAAGAGCTGAATGGTCTCGCCGCTGAGCATGCTCTGGATGGCGTCATGGGTCTCCTGCCAGTTTTCTTCCGGAACGAAATCAATCCGCCTGCCGAGCAGCTCGTCGCGGCTCCAGCCCATGGTTTGCTCAAAGGCCGGATTCACGTATGTTGCAATGCCCTCCATATTGTAAACCACAATCGGATCCGGAGAGGATTCCAGCAGGGTGCGGTAGCGCTTTTCGCTCTCCCGGAGGCTTTTTTCGGTCCAGCGCCGCTCGAGAAGCTCCCGTTTCAAATCCTCGTAGAGCCGGGCGTTATCCAGGGCAATGGTCGCCAGCTCGGCAAACCGGCTCAGGATATTGAGAATTTCATAACCAAACCGCCGCTCCCCTTCCACGCTTGCCAGGCCGATGACGCCAAGGAGGCGGTCTTCGGATTTCAGGGGAATCGCGGCAATGGCCCGCAGCGGATCCAGCGAGCGGTCCGGCAGCCGCCCGTCCCACCGGCGATAATCGGTAATCACCATGGGATCGCCGCTCTGCCACACCTTGCCGCCCAGCCCCTCTCCCGGCTTGACGCGCAAACCAAGCTGGCCGCTGAAAAACCCCATGCCCACTTTCATTTCCATCTCGGGCTCGCCGGGCTCCCGGAGATAGAAAAACCCGTGCTCGGTGCCGCTTAAAGCAGCGGCCCGATCGAGGATGGCCTCCAGCAGCTCCGTTTTCTCAAGACGGTTGACCAGATCAATGGTCGTATCGTGCAGGGCCGACAGGTAGGCATTCTGGCGGCGGAGAATCTGCTCCATTTCCGATCGCCGCCGGGATTCCTCACCCAATGCCTGAACCTGCTGGCACAGCTCATCGTAGGTTGGTTTCATAGTCATCAGATCCCCCAGGAAAGTGGGTTATATCATCATCAAAACAGGTAGTTAGTCAAGCAATTCCGTGTGCGGCATTGAAAATCGCAAACAACCATAAACAATATTCATTTATTTTATTGACGTTTTTGTATCAAAATTTTATCTAAAATATATTTAAAATTCATATTTTCACACCAACCTTGTTCCTGTTTGCACTGAATTCAGCACCCCTGGCAGCGCCAGCAACGAATTCATCGATTTCCAGACAGGTTCGCCCAAACCCCGGAAGGAGGGAGCATCCATGACTGAGCCGATTATGGGTTTTCCGGCCACATCGCAGGACAACTATCAGCTGAATGTGATCAACATCATCCGTCAAGCCGCCAAAAGCTTCGGGGGCCAGGAAATCGTCAGCAACACCCCCGGCGGCATGTTTCGCTACACGTACGCCGACGCTTATGGCCGGATCCAGAGACTGGGAAACGCCCTGAATTCAATCGGCGCCGAAATCGGAGATCGCATTGGGGTTCTCGACTGGAACACCCACCGCCACTTTGAGATGTATTACGGCATACCGGGAATCGGGGCGGTCCTGTTGCTTCTCAATATCCGGCTCTCACCGGTAGATCTGGCATACGTGGTCAACCACGCCGAGGCAAAGTATATTGTTGTGGACGAAACGCTGCTGCCCATCGCCGAGGCCATCGCGTCATCCCTAAAGACCGTGAAGGGCTTTATCATCCTGACGGACAAGGACCTCTCCGAGATCCAGACCAGCTTGTCGCCCATATACAGCTATGAGGAACTGCTCAGCGAGGCCGAGCCGGAGTACCGGTGGCCGGTCCTGGATGAGACATCCGCCTATGGTGCCTGTTACACCACCGGCACCACCGGAAGGCCCAAGGGCGTCTACTACTCTCACCGCAACATTTACCTTCATGCCATGGCGCTCGCGGCCAACGCCCAGATGTCCTTTGAGGATTGCTTTTACCAGCTGGTGCCGATGTTTCATGCCATGGGCTGGGGAGCCCCTCATGGCGCCATTGTGGTGGGGGCCAAATACCTCCTGCCGGGGATGTACAACATTTTCGATCTGGGCAGCCTGGCCGAACCACTGGTCAACGAGGGGGTGACGGTCACCGCCGGTGCGCCCGCCCTGCTGATGCCCATGCTGGAGCACATCCGCAAACTCGATGAAAAGCCCGATTTATCCGGGGCAAGGTTTCTCTGCGGGGCCTCTGACCCCTCCCTGGCCATGATGAAAGGATACGCGGATCTGACCGGAGCGGAGATCATCCACGCCTACGGAGCCACCGAGACCACCCCCCTGGTCTGCGCCAACCGGCTGATGCCCTGGATGAAAAACAAACTCAGCGACGAGGAAAAATGGGACTTGAAGCGAAAGCAGGGCATCCCGGTGATAGGGCTGGACGTCAAAATTGTCGATGGATTTGGCGCGCCCCTTCCCCATGACGGCCAGTCGGCCGGGGAAATTTTGCTCAGGGGGCCGTGGATTACCGGTTCCTACTACAATGCCCCCGGCTCGGAGAGTTCATTCACCGAGGACGGCTACTGGCGAACCGGAGACGCCGGCACCATAGACGAGATGGGGTATCTGAAAATTACCGACCGGGTCAAGGATGTGATCAAAAGCGGCGGGGAGTGGATCTCCTCCGTTGACATGGAAAACGAGATCATGGGGCATCCGGCCGTGCTGGAGGCAGCGGTGGCCGGCGTGGAACATCCCAAGTGGGAAGAGCGCCCCGTGGCCCTGGTCGTCCCGCGGGAGGAGCATCAGGGAAAAATCGAACGGGATGACATCGTTGGACACCTGGCCGGCAAATTCGCCAAGTGGCAGCTTCCCGAGGCGGTCATATTCGTGGACCAGATCCCCAAGACAAGTGTGGGCAAGTTTGATAAAAAGGTCATTCGGGAAGAATACAGGGATATCTACATGAAGTGATGCCGCTTCATGCGGCCAGCGAGTGAAAAAAACCGGTGGAGATTCGTTCTCCACCGGTTTTTATTGGTCTGAAATACCGAATAAAAAATATCCAGCTGAAATCAGGGCAATCGGCAGAACGGCAGCGTTATCTCACCGGTGCGAAGCCAGGCGGCCAGCAGGCCGATCAACGGAATCTGGAGCAAAACGCTTTCAATGATAAACACCCCGTATGGCTTGAGTTCACCTCTTCTCGAACGGAAAAAAATGTAAATTCCGGCGACCGAAAAAAGAACCGGTAAAAACGCCCCGCATACATACTCTAAAGCCATGCCCATGAACATCACCGGGTGCACGAATTTGTCGGATTCGCGTTCCTCATATCAACACGGTCTTTTTCACCGCTTTGACCACTTCCTCCGGGTCATCCATCAATTGGAGAATGTCGATGTCTTCCGGGGAGATCCGTTTGTTGGCCAGCATCTGGTTCCGGATCCAGTCGATCAACCCGCCCCAGTACTCGGAGCCCACCAGGATCAGCGGAAACGGCTTGATCCGCTGAGTCTGAATCAGGGTCACCGCCTCGAACAGCTCGTCCAGCGTGCCAAACCCGCCCGGCATGATCACGTATGCCGCCGCGTACTTGATGAACATCACCTTCCGGATAAAGAAATAATTAAATTCCACCTGAATGTTGGCATAGGGATTCGGCACCTGCTCGAACGGCAGGTTGATGTTCAGCCCCACAGAAGTGCCGCCGGCATTGGCCGCCCCCTTGTTGGCGGCTTCCATCACTCCGCCGCCGCCCCCGGAAATCACGCCGAAGCCGTTTTGAACGAACAGCTCGGCTATTTTTTCCGTTGTTTTGTACACCGGATCTTCCGGTGCAACCCGCGCGGATCCGAAAATACTCACCGCCGGCCCGATGTCGTAAAGCGCTTCCACCCCGTCCACAAACTCACCCATGATCTTAAACAGACGCCAGGACTCGCCCATTTTAAAATCATCGATTACGTACTGTCGTTCTCTGGATTTCATTTCAATGGCCTCGGCAACACTGTAATTCGATAACGCCCGTCGCCCGAAAGGCGCGGCTGCGCGTTATAACAGATCCTGACGGTCGATCAGCCGGACGAACGGATTCACCCGGCAAAATCCGGCAACACGCAGACAGGATGGACAGATTGAAACAAACAGGACCCGGCATCCAGCCGGGGCAATCACACCCCTCAGCCCTGCCCCTGGTAACCGATGGTAACCTCGCCCTGCTCCACGATCACCGGCACTTTCCGAACACCCCCGGAATGATTCAGCATGGTCTCCATATGGTCAGGGTCTGAAAAAACATTGATGTATTCCACATCGGAACCGGCGTTTTTATAAGCTTCCCGAGCTTTGATTGTATGGGGTCAGGTATCCTTTCCAAAAATGAGGACCTTTTCCGGCATGCCACCCTCCCGGCTCTGAGAGCCTGTTTGAATCAGCGGGGAATTAAAACCAATAATTTCTTTTAGTTTCAAGAAATTAAAATAATTAACACGTCGTTTTTGCTATCAATAATTTTCCGCGTTGTCAATCATTGCCATTTGACAAATAGGATTGTTACTGGTAGGTCACGGTGGTTTATCGGATCCAGTGTCTGCCACGGCTTAAAACACGAGTTTCCGAAAGGATAACAGGCTGAGCATGCTAAAACTGACTGACTACACAACCGACTGCACCTCCTCTGCAAGCACTCCACCCCAAAAGCGGTAACGCCGCTTGCCCCGTGTATAGTACAAAGCCCAGGCGGATAAATTGATTAAACCGGATGATGCACCATATGGCAAACACAGTGGACATACTGACCAGAGACGTGACAGTGATTAACGAACTCGGACTCCATGCGCGATCAGCGGCCCAAATCGCCGAACTGGCCAGGCAGGCCTCCGGGAACGTCTGGGTGATAAAGGACGACCGGGAAGCGGATGCCACCAGCATCATTGACATTCTCACGCTGTCGGCCTCACAGGGATCCCGACTGACGCTGCGAATCGACGATCGAGACGATGAAGCCATTTTACAACAAATCACGGAGCTGATCGAAGACGGATTTGGGGAATAATCGGAATTATGCCGAACACTCATAAATCAAGGGAAATCAGACTGACGGGGATCAGCGCATCGCCTGGCATCTGCATTGGAAAAGCTTACCTGGTCGACAAGGAAGGCGTCGACGTGGTGGAGCAGTACCAAATCCCTGATGAACACCTTCAGAACGAAAAAAACCGGTTCAAGGCGGCGGTCAACAAAGCCAAAGACGAACTCCTGAAAATTATCGATGACACCCCGGATGAACTCCGCCAGCATGCCAATATCATCGAGACCCACGTGGTTCTGCTCAATGACAAGATGCTCTACGGCAAAACCCTGGATACCATCGACGCCGAGCGCGTCAACGCCGAGTGGGCACTGAAAAAGGTGGTGGCCAGCGTCAGGGCCATGTTCAAGAGCATGCCCGATGAGTACGTAAAGCAGCGGGCGGATGATATCATGCATGTCTCCAACCGGATCATGCGCAATCTGACCGGCGCCAAGGCCGTAAACATTGCCGAGATCAACAAGCGGGTCATCCTCGTCGCCCAGGATCTGTCGCCGGCCGACACCAGCAAAATGGACCTGGATTGGGTCATGGGGTTTGTCACCGATATGGGCGGACCCACCAGCCACACCGCCATCATGGCCCAGGCCAAGGCCATCCCTGCGGTGGTCGGTTTGGAGCGCGTGACCCAGGAGGTGAAAAGCGGCGACTTCCTCATCGTGGACGGTTCGGCCGGCGTGGTGGTGGTGGCTCCCGAAGAGGAGACGCTTCTAACCTACCGGGAAAAGCAGGAAGCCTACGAACTGTACGCCCAGGAGATCCTGGCCCAGGCCCACTTGCCGGCCGAAACCTCTGACGGCCACGAAGTGCAGATCGAGGCCAACATCGAGTTGGCCGAGGAAGTGGGCACGGTGCTGCATTACGGCGCGGAAGGCATCGGCCTGTACCGCACCGAATTTTTCTATATCACCCA
>ENA-ORCU01000532-ORCU01000532.1-marine-metagenome-genome-assembly--contig:-NODE-532-length-13805-cov-3.398383_pt1 | contig 13805 bp, 12 predicted proteins | sample MGYA00248631_ERZ508512 | MGnify/ENA primary metagenome ERZ508512 (study PRJEB26183, sample SAMN06268844) | marine metagenome | isolation source: Tt an P1 anaerobic enrichment on pine from sediment taken...
TTGCCATGGACTGTAACTTGTCCCGAAACCTCATTCTCCTTCAGGGCGTAGGTTCCGTGGGCGAGGTCGTCGCGAACGGTCTTGACGTTCATGATCCGACCAAAAATGCGTTCCAACTCTTCAAGGGAATTTGGGCGTCCGTCTTCAAAGTAATAAGGGGCGACCTTACGCAGATGTCCTACCCGACGAACGAAGTCCGTGTTCTTGTTCGGGTTCCGGAGTTCTTTGGGGACTTCGGGATGCCGCGACCAGAACCCCAAAAGAAAATCGATCTGCTGTGAAAGGTGGCCCCACTGCGTCACTATAAGACCAACTAGCAACAGTCCATCTTGGTCCAAGATGTTGTTCAGGCGAGTTCTCGGCGGCTTCTCCCCGGAATATCGCTCCAAATAATCGGTGGTGCGACGAGAACTAACTGACCCTTTGGAATGATCTTCTCTGTCAGACATCTTTGGTGGATTTTTTGGCGGATAGACTTCGTCGAGCCACAAAAAAATCAAAAAAATCAGTAGAAAGGTGGCAGCCCGTAGGGGAATCGAACCCCTCTTTCCAGGTTGAAAACCTGGCGTCCTAACCGATAGACGAACGGGCCAGCGCCGTGGCGTGACGCGGTAATTAGGCAAAACGCGCGGTGGGTGCAAGAGGGTTTTTCAAAAAAATCCCGGGAAATTTCCGGGCGCGGGAAGCAGGCGGGGAAAAGCCGTTTTTCAGGCCCGCGCGGCATCCTCGAGGCGCAGCTGGACGCGCTGGCGCCCGCCCCAGCTGTTGATCTCCAGCCGCCCGGCGAGGTGGAAGCGCGCGCCGCCGTGGCCTTCCAGCATCGGCCCCAGAGGCCCGTCGAAGGCGCCGAAGCAGATCGCCTCCAGCCGCGCGGCCAGGCCGTCGCCGAAGGTCAGTTTCAGGTGGCTCTCGCCCACCCGCTTGGCGAAGCGGATCTCGGCCTCGGGGAAGGCGAAGCGCGGGGCAGGGGCGCCCGCGCCGAAGGGGCCGGCGGACTCGATCGCCTCGATCAGTTCGACCGTTGCCGCGCCGGGCATCAACAGCCCGTCGAGGCGCAGGTCGGCCGGGCCCGCCGCTCCCGCGCCCTGCTTGTCCAGAAGGCCGGAAAGCCGCTCCATCGCCTCCTCCAGCCGGTCGCGCGCGACGGTCAGCCCGGCGGCCATCTTGTGCCCGCCGCCCTTCAGCAGCAGCCCCTCGGCCGCCAGCCGCTGGATCGACGCGCCGAGGTCCACCCCGGCGATGGAACGGCCCGAGCCCTTGCCCTCGTCCCCGTCCAGCCCGATCACCACGGCGGGGCGGCCCGTGGCCTCCTTCAGGCGCGAGGCGACGATGCCCACCACGCCGGGATGCCAGCCCTCGCCCGCGGCCCAGACCAGCGGGCCGTCGAGGCCGCGCGCCTCGGCCTGTGCCAGCGCCTGGTCGCGCACCGCGTTCTCGATCTCGCGCCGCTCGGTGTTGAGCTGGTCCAGCCGCTCGGCCAGCGCCGCGGCCTCGGCCGGGTCGTCGGTGGCCAAGAGCCGCGCGCCCAGATCGGCCTGCCCGATCCGCCCGCCCGCATTGACCCGCGGCCCCAGCAGGAAGCCCAGGTGATAGGGCGTGGGGAAGCTGTCCATGCGGGACACGTCGGACAGGGCCACCAGCCCGGGCCGCGCGCGCCGCGCCATGACCTTCAGCCCCTGGCGCACCAGCGCCCGGTTCACGCCGATCAGCGGCGCCACGTCGGCCACCGTGGCCAGCGCCACGAGGTCGAGATAATCCAGCAGGTTCGGACCCTTGTGCCCCGCCTCGCGCATCTGCCGCCCGGCCTCGACCAGCATCAAAAACACCACGCCCGCCGCACAGAGATGCCCCAGATCGCCGGTTTCGTCCTGCCGGTTGGGGTTCACCACCGCCAGCGCCGGCGGCAGGGTCTCGCCGCCCAGGTGGTGGTCGAGCACCACCACATCCGCCCCCTCGGCCGCGGCGATGGGCTCATGGCTCAGCGTGCCGCAGTCGACGCAGACGATCAGGTCGTGGTCGCGCGCCAGCGCTCGCATGGCGGGCACGTTGGGGCCGTAGCCCTCGTCGATGCGGTCGGGGATGTAGAGCGTCGCCTGCCGCCCCAGCGCGCGCAGCCAGTCGATCAGCAGCGCGGCCGAGGCACCGCCGTCGACATCGTAATCGGCGAAGATGGCGATGCGTTCGCCCTTGCGCACCGCATGCAGCACCCGTTCCGCCGCTTCGCCCATGTCGCGCAGGCTGAGCGGATCGGGCAGCAGGTCGCGCAGGGCGGGTTCGAGGAAGCCCTCGGCCTCTTCCGGGGCCACGCCCCGCCGGGCCAGCACCTGCGCCACGGGGGCGGGCAGGCCGGTGGCCTGGGCCAGCGCCTCGGCCAGCCGGTCCTCGTCCACCCCGGGACCGACCCAGCGCCGGCCCGTGGCAGAGCTTTCGACGCCCAGGAACGCGGCCCGGTCGCTCACGTCACCGGATTGCGGTAGGACATGCGCCGGACCGAGCCGGTCTTGGAGCGCATCAGGATGGTTTCGGCCGTCAGGTAGCCCGGCTCGCGCTTGATGCCGCGCAGGATCGAGCCGTCGGTGACGCCGGTGGCGGCGAAGATCACGTCGGCGGTGACCATCTCGTCGCGCGTATAGATGCGGTCGAGATCGGTGATCCCGGCCTTCTGGGCGCGGGCGCGCTCATATTCGTTGCGGAACAGCAGCTTGCCCCAGATCTGCCCGCCCATGCATTTCAGCGCCGAGGCCGCCAGAACGCCCTCGGGCGCGCCGCCCGAGCCCATGTACATGTCGATGCCGGTGATCTCGGCCTCGGCGCAGTGGATCACGCCCGCGACGTCGCCGTCGGTGATCAGGCGGATCGCCGCGCCAGTTTCGCGCAGCTCGTCGATCATGTCCTCGTGGCGGGGGCGTTCCAGCACGCAGACGGTGATGTCGGACAGCGCGCAGCCCCTGGCCTCGGCCAGCGCCGCGACCCGCTCGCAGGGCGTCATGTCGAGGCTCACCACGTCCTTGGGATAGCCCGGCCCGATGGCCAGCTTTTCCATGTAGACGTCGGGGGCGTGCAGCAGGGTGCCGCGCGGCGCCATGGCGATCACGGTCAGCGCGTTCGGCATGTCCTTGGCGGTCAGCGTGGTGCCCTCCAGCGGGTCGAGCGCGATATCCACGCCCGGGCCTTCGCCGGTGCCCACCTCCTCGCCGATATAGAGCATCGGCGCCTCGTCGCGCTCGCCCTCGCCGATCACCACCACGCCGGCGATGTCCAGCATGTTGAGCTGTTCGCGCATGGCGTTGACGGCGGCCTGGTCGGCGGCCTTCTCGTCGCCGCGGCCGATCAGCCTGGCCGAGGCCATGGCGGCCGCTTCGGAGACGCGGGCCAGGCCCAGCGACAGCATGCGGTCATTGAAATCGGTGGGATGCGGCATCTGGTTTTTCCTGTGTTTTTTCGGTGCCACGCCCCCTACACCTACCCGGTGACAGGGGGGTGACACAAGCCGGGCTCAGACCTGCTCGATACGGATCGCCACCGGGGCGCCCTCGACCACGCCGGTGGCGGCCAGCGCCTTGCGGGCGACATCCAGCGCGTCGCGCGTGGTCTTGTGGGTGACGATCAGCACCGGGGCGGTGGGCTCGGCATGGCCGTATTGGCGCATCCGGTCGATGGAGATGCCGGCATCGCCCAGCACCGCCGCCACCTTGGCCAGCGCGCCGGGCTTGTCCTGCAGCTGCATGCGCAGGTAATAGGGCGCGGCGGCGGCCACGCGGGCGCGGCGGGCCTTTTCCAGCCCGGCCGCCGGCTGGCCGAAGGTCGCCACGCGGATGCCGCGGGAGATGTCGATGACATCGGACATCACGGCGCTGGCGGTGGGGCCTTCGCCCGCGCCCGCACCGCGCAGCACGATCTGGCCCACGGCGTCGCCTTCCAGCACCACCATGTTGGTGCCGCCCTCGAGCTGGCCCAGCGGGCTGGAGGCGGGCACCAGGCAGGGCGTCATGCGCTGCTCCAGCCCGCGGCCGGTCATCTGCGCCACGCCCAGCAGCTTGATGCGGAAGCCCATGTCGGCGGCGCGGTGAATGTCCTCGATGGTGATCTGGCCGATGCCTTCCAGCTCCACCCCGTCGAAATCGACCTGGGTGCCGAAGGCGATCGAGGCCAGCAGCGACAGCTTGTGGCCGGCATCGATGCCGCCCACGTCGAGCTCGGGGTCGGCCTCGAGATAGCCGAGCTTGCCGGCCTCCTCGAACACCTCCTCATAGGGCAGGCCCGCGCTCTGCATCCGGGTGAGGATGTAGTTGCAGGTGCCGTTCATCACGCCCATGACGCGGGTGATCTCGTTGCCGGCCAGCCCCTCGGTCAGGGCCTTGACCACCGGGATGCCGCCGGCGACCGCGGCCTCGAAGCGGATCACGCGGCCTGCCTCCTCGGCGGCCTCGGCCAGTTCCTGGCCGTGGATGGCCAGCATCGCCTTGTTGGCGGTCACCACGTCCTTGCCGGCGGCGATGGCGGCCTCGGTCGCGGCCTTGGCCGGCCCGTCCGAGCCGCCCATCAGCTCCACGAACACGTCCACATCCTCGCGCGAGGCCAGGGCGACGGGATCATCCTCCCAGGCGTAACCCTCGACATCCACGCCGCGGTCCTTGTGCCGGGTGCGGGCCGAAACCGCGGTGATCTCCACCGCGCGGCCGCTGCGCCGGGCCAGGAGCTCGGCGTGTTGCTGGACGATCTTGACGACGCCGACACCGACGGTGCCAAGCCCGGCGATGCCGAGGCGCAGGGGGGTGGTCATGTTCGGGCTCTCCATCCGGATGGGGCAGGTCGGGCGACAGTTAGCGCGTTGCGCGCGCGCTTGCAACGCGGCCGGCGGTCACCCGGGGTGGCGTTCGATGGCGCGCAGCAGCATCGCCCGCTCGGCGGGCGTCAGCGCGGCGCTGCGGCGCAGCCGGGCGGCCTGTCCCCTCAGCGCGGCGGCACGGGCGGCCAGCCGCGTGCCGGTCTCCGGCTCCAGCGCGGTCACCTCGGCCCCGGCCAGCAGCCCCTCCAGCGGCACCAGCCGCGGATAGGGCGCGGCGCGGGCCTCGGCGCTGGTGGCGGGCTCGAGTTCGGGGAACTGCGTGCAGCCCGTCAGCAGGGCGAGCGATAGGATGAGTGCGGCGCGTGTCATGGCCCCTGGCCGTGGCGGGAATCTGGGCCGAGCTTAGCCCCGCCGGGGGGAGGGCGGCAAGCTAAGGGTTGAACTGAACGTCTGTTCAGTTAACGATGGGGCATGGCACGCAAGACAGGCTCCCACTCCGACATCACCGGCCCCAGGGTCCGCGCCGCCGCGCAGACGCTTTTCGCGCGGCACGGCTATGCCGCCGTCTCCATGCGCCAGATCGCGGGGGAGGTGGGGGTGCAGGCCGGCGCGCTCTACAACTACACCCCCGACAAGCAAAGCCTGCTCTTCGACCTGATGAAGGCGCATATGGAGGAGTTGCTATCGGCTTGGGAGGCCGAGCCCAAGGGCGAGGGGCCTTTGGCGCGGCTGGAGGCCTTCACCCGGTTCCACGTGCGCTTCCACCTCGACCGGCCCGAGGCGGTGTTCATCGCCTATATGGAACTGCGCAACCTGGAGCCGGAAAATTTCGAGGTCATCGAGGGGCTGCGCAAGCGCTACGAAAGCGAGCTGGAGGCGATCCTGCGCGAGGGGCAGGAGGCGGGCGTGTTCAGCCTGGCCGACACCAAGCTGGCCACGCTGGCGGTGATCGCCATGCTGACCGGGGTGACCACATGGTACCGCGACGACGGCCGGCTCAGCCGCGACCGGGTGGTGGGGATCTACTGGAACATGGTGCGCAAGGCGGTGGGGGCCTGAGGCCCTTCAGGCCTGCCAGGCGGAGGCGCCTTGCGGCGCCACTCCTTTCGTTTGCGCCGCGCGTGCCGCGCGGCGGTTTGAGTATTTGGGCCAAGAAGAAGGGGTGCTGTCTTCTTCTTGGGCCCAAATACTCATGTCGCGACGGCGGCGCCGGGTGCGCCGCTCGGGGTGAAGAGCGGCCTCAGTGGGCGGGCCTGATGAAGGTGCCGTTGCGCAGATCGCGCATGGCCTGGCGCAGCTCCTCCTGCGTGTTCATCACGATCGGCCCGTGCCAGGCCACCGGCTCTTCGAGCGGCGCGCCGGAGATCAGAAGGAAGCGCACCCCTTCCTCGCCCGCCTGAACCGTGACCTCGTCGCCGCTGCCGAAGCGGATCAGGGTGCGGTCGCCGGACAGGTCGCGGATATTCACCTCCTCGCCCATCACCTCTTTCTCCAGCAGGACGCCGGAGGGGGCGGAGGCGTCGGCGAAGGCGCCGGAGCCGGCAAAGACATAGGCAAAGGCGCGGCGGTAGGTGTCGACCGGGAAGGTCTTCTTCACCCCCGGCGGCACCGAGATATCCAGGTATTGCGGATCGGCGGCGATGCCGTCGATGGGGCCGGTCTTGCCCCAGAACGACCCCACCACGACGCGCACGCGGGTGCCGTCGTCGTCGATGATCTCGGGGATGTCGGCGGCCTTGACGTCTTGGTAGCGCGGCGCGGTCATTTTCATGTCCGAGGGCAGGTTGGCCCAGAGCTGGAAACCGTGCATCTGGCCCTGCGCGTTCCCCTTGGGCATTTCCTGGTGCAGGATGCCCGAGCCGGCGGTCATCCACTGCACGTCGCCCGCGCCCAGCGTGCCGGCATTGCCCAGCGAATCCCCGTGCTCGACCGTGCCGTTGAGCACATAGGTGATGGTCTCGATCCCGCGATGGGGGTGCCAGGGGAAGCCGCGCAGGTAATCCTCGGGGCGCTCGTTGCGGAAATCGTCGAACAGCAGGAACGGGTCCAGCTCGGTCGGGTCCTGGAAGCCGAAGGCGCGGTGCAGGTGGACGCCCGCGCCTTCCAGCGTGGGGACGGCCTTGCGTTGCGAAGCGACAGGTCTGATGGACATGGCAGGTCTCCTTTGCCCGGAATCTAGGGCCGGAAGGCCCCTGCGACAATGCGCGCCTGCGCGCGATGGCTGCGCAGGACCTGTGCGTGGGCGCAAGAGTGCTGCGGGCTCTCGATCTTTCGGCGCGCGGGCGCTAAAGGGGGCCTGCGTTTTCAGCGAGGAACCCGCGATGACTGATGTTCTGGCCACCCTGTCGGCCTCGAAACCCCGCCGCCTGTTCGGACTGGGGGTGCTGCTGAGCCTGGGCTTCGGGCTGATCTACCTGGCGCTGGCGCGCCCGCCCGCCGCCTTCGGCTGGCAGCTTTTCCTGCTGGCGATGGGGGGCGCCGCGCTGGTGCTGGGCGAGAAGATGCGCCGGGCCACGGCGAACAAGGTCGTGCTGACCAAGGAGGGGCTGTTCGACAGCGAGGGCAATGTGCTGGCCCCGATCGAGGAGATCGAAGCGGTCGAGCGCGGCCCCTTCGCGATGAAGCCCTCCAACGGATTCATGGTGCGGCTGAGCACCGCCCGCGGCCGGGCCTGGGCGCCGGGCCTGTGGTGGCGCCTGGGCCACCGGCTGGGCGTGGGCGGGGTGACCCCGGCGGCGCAGGCCAAGCTGATGTCCGAGGCGCTGACCGTGCTGCTGATGGAGCGCGACGAGGACTGAGCCCGCGCTGAGGGGCAGGTTGCCCCTTCGAGAGAGGGCGCGGCCACGAAACCGGGCCGGGTGACCACCAGGTTGGAAAAGCTCTTTTCGGTGAGCCCGACATTGAAGTCCGGTTCGTTACCGGTGAGGGGCTCGACCATGGACACCCGGTCGCCCAGCCGCGTTCGCCTTGGCGGAAGCGGGCGAGGGCGGGTGTCGGGCGGTGCAGCATGGCTCGGCTCCCCCGGCGCCGGCTTGGTTGACATAGGCCGGGGTGGCGTGGCGACCGGCGTGAAACCATCGCGGGTGTTTCCTGCATCTTCAGCCCCAGCCCGCTGCCCGGTATGATCGGGTCGATCACCGGCGAGCCGCCGCTGGCGGCGGTCAGGTCGCCGATGATGTCCCGCATCTCGGGGGGCGAGCAGCACGGTGCCCCATTTCATGCCGATGTCGATCGAGGTGTTCGCGCCGGCGCCCTGGCGTGGTCAGGGGTGGCGGATCGCGGCGGAACGCGTAAGGGTGGGCCAGAGCGAGTCGCCGCCGAACGGCACCGCTGCCCAGGGAGGGAGAACATGACCGGCATCGTCGAGCCGAGCTTCCGTGAATCCGTTGACCTGATGTTCAGCCGCGCCGTGGCGCTGATGGATCTGCCCCCGGGGCTGGAAGAGAAGATCCGCGTCTGCAACGCCACCTACACGGTGCGCTTCGGGGTGCGTCTGCGCGGGCAGATCCATACCTTCACCGGCTACCGCTCGGTCCATTCCGAACATATGGAGCCGGTCAAGGGCGGCATCCGCTTCGCCACCACGGTCAACCAGGATGAGGTCGAGGCGCTGGCCGCGCTGATGACCTACAAATGCGCGCTGGTCGAGGCCCCCTTCGGTGGCTCCAAGGGCGGGCTGTGCATTGACCCGCGCGAGTGGGAGGAGCATGAGCTGGAGAGCATCACCCGCCGTTTCGCCTACGAGCTGGCCAAGCGCGCCCTCATCCATCCCAGCCAGAACGTGCCCGCCCCCGACATGGGCACCGGCGAGCGCGAGATGGCCTGGATCGCCGACCAGTACCGCCGGATGAACACCACCGATATCGACGCCAATGCCTGCGTCACCGGCAAGCCGATCGACGCCGGCGGCATCCAGGGACGGGTCGAGGCCACGGGGCGCGGCGTGCAATACGCGCTGCGCGAGTTCTTCCGCCATCCCGCCGACGTGGCCCGCACCGGGCTCACGGGCACGCTGGACGGCAAGCGGGTGATCGTGCAGGGCCTGGGCAATGTCGGCTACCACGCGGTCAAGTTCCTGACCCAGGAGGACGGCGCCAGGGTGATCGGCATCATCGAGCGCGACGGCGGCCTCTACAACCCCGAGGGGCTGGATGTGGAGGCGGTGCATGAATGGATCACTCTGAACGGCGGTGTGCAGGGCTGCCCGGCGGGCACCTACCTGCCCGAGGGCGCCGCGCTGCTGGAAGAGGAATGCGACATCCTCATCCCCGCCGCCATCGAGGGGGTGATCAACCTGTCCAACGCCGCGCGCGTCAAGGCGCCGCTGATCATCGAGGCCGCGAACGGCCCGGTCACGGCCGGCGCAGACGAGGTGCTGCGGACCAAGGGCGCGGTGATCATTCCCGATCTCTATGCCAATGCCGGCGGGGTGACTGTTTCCTATTTCGAATGGGTCAAGAACCTTTCGCATATCCGTTTCGGCCGGATGCAGCGCCGGCAGGAGGAAGCGCGCCACCAGCTGGTGGTGGACGAGCTGGAGCGCCTGGCCACCGCGCTGGGCGTCGATGGCGGGCTGTCGCCGGGCTTCAAGGGCAGATACCTGCGCGGCGCCGATGAGCTGGAACTGGTGCGCTCGGGCCTCGACGACACCATGCGCACCGCCTATCAGTCGATGAGCGAACTGTGGCACGCGCGGGGAGATGTGGACGACCTGCGCACCGCGGCCTACCTCGTCGCCATCGGCCGGGTGGCCTCGAGCTATCGCGCCAAAGGATTGTAGGGGGGCAAGCCTCCCCAAGGCTGTCACGCCGCGCGCCCGGCCTTGCACGATCAGTCCATATCTGTGCCCTAATTTCGCCCGTTTTCTACGGCAATGGTTAACCCATTCTGCGGATTTTTGTTGGTGGAGGTCGCGCGATGCATGTCGGCGGCAATGTTAAATCGGAAGACATTGGGTGGGTTCAGCGGCTCCGCCGGTTTTCGGCGCGGGAGGAGGGCTCTTCGACCATCGAGGCCGTCCTGTGGCTGCCTGTCTTCATCGGGGCCTTCTGCCTGATGGCGGACGCGGCCTTCATCTTCAATGGCCAGACCATCGCCATGCGCACCGTGCAGGACGCCAATCGCAACATGTCCATCGGGCGGCTGGTCACCACCGACGAGGTGGAGGCCGAGGTCGAGAGCAACCTGGCCACGCTCAGCCCGAATGCCGTGGCCCAGTCTTCGATCGTGGCCGGCTCGGTCGTGACCTATCTCACCATTCCCTCCTCGGACCTGGTGGCCACGGGCTGGTTGAACAGGTTGATGGATATCGATCTCGTCATCCGCTCCGAGCACCTGATCGAGTACTAGGAGCCCGCCATGAAGCTGCTGTCTGCCACTGCGCGTTTTCTCAAGGATGACACCGGCTTCATCTCGACCTTCGGCTTGACGCTGACGGCCATGATGATCGCCCTTGGCGGCATTGCCCTCGACGTGGCGAATGCCTACCGGATGCGGACCTATCTTCAGGTCGCGGCCGATGCCGCCGCCCATGCCGCGCTCTACACCCGGGAAACCCATACACGTGACGAGTCCATTCAGGCCGCGCTGGATGTCGTCGAAAGCTTTCTGCCGGCCGATGTCTATGGCCAGGTCATCACCTACGAGGACGTCGAGTTCGGAACCTGGGACAGGGACACCGAGACCTTCACGCCCAACTCGAACTCGAAATCGGCGGTCATGGTCAACACCCTCCAGGTGGCCGAGCGGCAGAACAGCGTGGGCACCTACATGCTGCGCCTGGTCGGGTTCGACGACTGGAACGTGCGCCGCGCCTCGGTCTTCGAAACCTATATGCCCACCTGTTTCCGCGAGGGTTTCGTCGCCCAGGACCTTGTCGATCTGCAAAGCGGCAACACCTATACCAACGGCTTCTGCATCCATTCCAACGACCATGTCGAGGTCAACAGCAACAACTATTTCAACAATGACACCATCGTGTCGATGCCCGACCGGAGCGACATCGTGCTGCCGAACTCGGGCTTCGAAAGCAATGATGGCCTCGAAGACGCGCTGCGCGACGGCGCCTACCAGCTCCGCATTCTGAACCGCCTGTCCAGCATCATCGACGCGCTCAACGACCCCTTGTCGGAATACGCCCCCGATTACATCACCTCCGACCTGGTCGGGGTCCTGCCCCAGCGCAACCCCGCAGCCTCCGACTTCACGCCGGGCCATATCTATACCTACAGCTGTGGCGGCGGTGCCGCCCTGCAGATCCCCGCCGACACCACGCTGGAAGACATTGTCCTGGTCACCGACTGCAAGGTGAAATTCGGCCAGGGCGTGGTGCTGGAGAACACGATCATCGCCACCAGCAACACCGACGCGAAATCGATCTCGGCCGCCTCGGGCGTGCAGGTCGGGCGCGACGACAATTGCGCCGCCGACGGCGGCTCGCAGCTTCTGACGATGGGGGGGATCGAGGTGCCGGCCGATCTCAAGGTCTATGGCGGCCAGATGATCGCCAAGGGCAACATCGAATTCTCGGCCAATGCCAACGGGATCGAGGGCGCCTCCTTCATCTCCGGCGCCACGATCTCCGGGACCTCGAACATGACCATGGGCTTCTGCGGTGACGGCATGGAGCGGAATTTCGAGGCCCTGTATTTCCGCCTCGCGAACTGACCGGCGCGCGCCCGCATTTGTCGCCCGCACGCCATCCGCTGTCGAAAAGAGCCTCTCCCCGCGGCATCCCCGATTGATAACCTGTCCGGGAATTGGTTTGCTCGGAGCCGGAGGAGCGGGGAGAGAGGGATGCGTTTTTCGGGCCTGAGGCTGCTCGGCGAGGGGCTGACCGGCAACCGGGGCTGGCGGCCGCATTGGCGCGACCCCGAGCCGAAGCCGGCCTATGACGTGATCATCATCGGCGGCGGCGGGCACGGGCTGGCCACCGCCTATTACCTGGCCAAGAACCACGGGATCAGCAATGTCGCGGTGCTGGAGAAGGGCTGGCTCGGCGGCGGCAATGTGGGGCGCAACACCACCATCGTGCGCGCCAATTACGGCCTGCCCGGAAATTCCGAATTCTACAGCCACTCGCTGAAGCTCTGGGAGGGGCTGGAGCGGGATCTGAACTTCAACGTGATGCATTCGCAGCGGGGCATCATCAACCTGTTCCATTCCGACGCCCAGCGCGACGCCTTCGCCCGGCGCGGCAACGCCATGGTCAACCAGGGCGACGATGCGGTGCTGCTGGACCGCGACGCGCTGCGCCGGATGCTGCCCTGTCTCGATTACGAGCAGACGCGCTTTCCCATCCATGGCGGGCTCTACCACCCCCGCGGCGGCACCGCGCGCCACGACGCGGTGGCCTGGGGCTATGCCCGCGGCGCCGACCGGAGGGGCGTGGAGCTGATCCAGAATTGCGAGGTGACGGGGATCGACATCTCGAACGGCCGGGTGACCGGGGTGCAGACCACGCGCGGCGCGATCAGGGCCGGGAAGGTGGGAATCGTGGTGGCCGGCCGCTCCAGCCAGGTGGCGGCGATGGCCGGGCTGCGCCTGCCCATCGAGAGCCATGTGCTTCAGGCTTTCGTCACCGAGGGCCTGAAGCCGGTGATCGACAGGGTGATCACCTACGGCATGGGGCATTTCTATATCAGCCAGTCCGACAAGGGCGGGCTGGTGTTCGGCGGCGACCTCGATTTCCACGCCTCCTATGCCGCGCGCGGCAACCTCGCGATGGCCGAGCACGTGATGGAGGCGGGGATGACCCTGATGCCGATGATCGGCCGGGCGCGGGTGCTGCGCAGCTGGGGCGGGATCATGGACATGTCGCCAGACGGCTCGCCCATCATCGACAAGGCGCCGGTCGAGGGGCTCTATCTCAATTGCGGCTGGTGCTACGGCGGGTTCAAGGCGACGCCGGGCTCGGGCTGGTCCTTTGCCCATCTGGTGGCCACGGGGCAGCATCACGGGCCGGCGGCACGCTACCGGCTGGACCGCTTCGCGCGCGGCGACCTGATCGACGAGGAAGGCACCGGCAGCCAGCATAACCTGCATTAGCCGCCCGTGGCCGGGGTGGGACGCCTTCGGCGAGAGTATTTGGACCAAGAAGAAGGCAGGGAAGGAACGAGAGATGAGACTGCGCTGCCCCCTCTGCGGCGACCGTGACCGGCGCGAGTTTTCCTGCATGGGCGCGGCGGATTACCTCGACCGTCCCGGCGCGGGGGCGGTGCCGGAGGCGTGGGACGCGTATCTGCATCTGCGCGACAATCCCGCCGGGCGCAGCCGCGAGCTGTGGTATCACGAGGCGGGCTGTTCGGCCTGGCTGCTGGTGGAGCGGGATACGGTCTCCCATGAGGTGTTTTCGGTGGCGCTGGCCGGGGATGTGACGGGGGCGGGCGCATGAGGATTGCGGGCAGGGGCCGCATCAACCGCCGTGTCACCGTGCCCTTCACCTTCGACGGGACGCGGTATTTCGGGCATGAGGGCGACACGCTGGCCTCGGCGCTTCTGGCCAACGGGGTGCGGGTCGTGGGGCGGTCCTTCAAGTATCACCGCCCCCGGGGGATTTTCAGCGCGGGATCGGAGGAGCCGAACGCGCTGGTCACCATCGGGCGCGGCGGGGCGCAGAGCCCGAACATGCGCGCCACGATGCAGGAGCTTTACGAGGGGCTGGAGGCGCGCAGCCAGAACGCCTGGCCCAGCCTGCGTTTCGACCTGCTGTCGGCCAGTGATCTCTTCGCGCCTTTCCTCGGCGCAGGGTTCTATTACAAGAGCTTCATGTGGCCGAGGGGGGCTTGGGAGAGGCTCTATGAGCCACTGATCCGGCGCTCGGCCGGGTTGGGGGCGCTGTCGGGCGCGCCCGACGCGGCGCGCTGCGACAAGGCCTATGCCCATTGCGACCTGCTGGTGATCGGCGGCGGGCCGGCCGGGCTCATGGCGGCGCTGACCGCGGCGCGGTCGGGGGCCGATGTGATCCTGGCCGAGGAGGACCACGCATTCGGTGGCCGTCTGCTGGCCGAGGCCGAAG
>ENA-ORCU01000533-ORCU01000533.1-marine-metagenome-genome-assembly--contig:-NODE-533-length-13789-cov-2.655120_pt1 | contig 13789 bp, 14 predicted proteins | sample MGYA00248631_ERZ508512 | MGnify/ENA primary metagenome ERZ508512 (study PRJEB26183, sample SAMN06268844) | marine metagenome | isolation source: Tt an P1 anaerobic enrichment on pine from sediment taken...
TTCACCGGCGGCATCGGCGAGCATTCGGCGCGGGTGCGCGCGGGGGCCTGCGAGGGGATGGAATGGCTGGGTCTTTCGGTGGATGCCGGGGCCAATGCCGGGGACGCGCCCGAGATCGGCGCGGGGCGCGTTCGGGTGCTGGTGATTCCCACAGATGAGGAGCGGGTGATCGCCCGCGCCGTGGCCGGATTCCTGGCGCGGGGCTGAGTTTTCATCCAGAAACGCCGGGCGCGGCAGGGCAGGGGGATGGAACCCGTTCCGGCCTTGTGCCCGGCCAGCGGAACACGATCGGCCCTACAGGCTGAAGCTGGGCGATTTTCCCGTCATGTGGGGCACGAGGCCCAGAGTGTCCTTGTTTTTCTGAGCATATAGCCAAATAGGGGGAAGATTTCCTATGTCATGAGGCAGGAAACGGAGCCTGCATCATGACGTTCATCTCCTCTGACATCCGCACAAACGGCGGCAGCCTCGACCGAGGTCGCGTCGATCTGGTCGGCGCCGGTCCGGGCGACCCCGACCTGCTGACGCTGAAGGCGCTCCGGGCGTTGGCCCATGCCGACGTGGTGATCCACGACCGGCTGATCAGCGCCGAGATCCTGGCGCTGATCCACCCAGACGCGCAGGTGATCGAGGCGGGCAAGACGGGCTTCGGCCCCTCCATGCCGCAGGAAGAGATCAATGCGCTGATGATCGAACATGCCCGCGCGGGCGCCCATGTGCTGCGCCTGAAATCGGGCGATCCCGGCGTCTTTGGCCGGCTCGACGAGGAACTGGCAGCGCTGGAGGATGCAGGCATCGCATGGCATGTGATCCCCGGCATCACCGCCGCCTCGGCCGCCGCGGCCCAGATCGGCCAGCCGTTGACCCAGCGCGGGCGCAATTCCGACCTGCGCCTGCTGACCGGCCACGACGTGCAGGGCTTTGCCGAGCAGGACTGGCGCGCGCTGGCCCGCCCCGGGGCCGTGGCCGCCATCTACATGGGCAAGCGCAGCGCGCGCTTCACCCAGGGCCGCCTTCTGATGCACGGGGCCGATCCGGCCACGCCGGTCACCATCGTCGAAAACGCCTCGCGCCCCGACAGCATCACCCGGGCCACCAGCCTTTCGCGGCTGCCGCAGGCGGTGGCCGAGTGCAGCGGCCCGGCCGTGATCCTCTTCGGTCTCGCCCCCCGCGCGGCCGCCGCCTTGCCCGTCATAAAGGAGGCCATCCAATGAGCCGCCCCTTCACCCCCAAGGTCATCACCGCCAACGACCTGCTGCGCGGCGACGTGGTCTGGCTGACCGAGTCCGGCGACTGGACCCGCGACATGGCCCGTGCCGAGCTGATCGAGGACGAGGCCCATGCCCAGATCCGCCTGATCGAGGCCGATGCGCAGCAGGACCGGGTGGTGGGCGCCTATCTGGCCGAGGCCCGGCCCGGCGCCAACGGCCCCGAGCCCGCGCATTTCCGCGAGGCGTTCCGCAGCCGCGGCCCCTCCAACTACCGCCACGGCAAACAGGCGGAGAGCGACCATGTATGATTACACGGAATTCGACGACGCCTTCCTGCGCGAGCGCGTGGCGCAATTCCGCGCCCAGGTGGAGCGCCGCATCAGCGGCGCGCTGACCGAGGACGAGTTCCGCCCCCTGCGCCTGATGAACGGCCTCTACCTGCAACTGCACGCCTATATGCTGCGGGTGGCGATCCCCTATGGCACGCTGGACGGCGCCAAGATGCGCCAGCTCGCCTATATCGCCGAGCGCTGGGACAAGGGCTATGGCCATTTCACCACCCGCCAGAACATCCAGTACAACTGGCCCGAGCTGCGCGATGTCCCCGACATGCTGGAGGCGCTGGCCGATGTCGGCATGCACGCCATCCAGACCTCGGGCAACACCATCCGCAACGTGACCGCCGACCATTTCGCCGGCGCCGCGGCCGATGAGATCGAGGACCCGCGCCCCTATGCCGAGCTGATCCGGCAATGGTCCACCGACCACCCGGAATTCCAGTTCCTGCCGCGCAAGTTCAAGATCGCCATCACCGGCAGCCCGAACGACCGCGCCGTGACCCGCGCCCATGACATCGGGCTGCGCATGGTCCGCAAGGATGGCGAGACGGGGTTCGAGGTGATCGTGGGCGGCGGCCTGGGCCGCACGCCGACGATCGGGCAGGTGCTGCGTGACTTCCTGCCCGTGGCCGACCTGCTGCCCTATCTCGAGGCGGTGGTGGCCACCTACAACCGGCTGGGCCGGCGCGACAACAAGTACAAGGCGCGGATCAAGATCACCGTCCACGAGAACGGGATCGAGACCGTGCGCGAACTGGTGGAGCAGGAATTCGCGGCGCGGCGCGCGGCGTTCGCCGGGGCAGACCAGACCCTGCTCGCCGAGATCCGCGCCCGGTTCCGCCGCCCCGAATTCATCGCTGCCCCGGCCGATGCGTTCGAGGCTGCCTATCAGGCCGACCCGCTGTTCCGGTCCTGGGCCGACACCAACCTCGCGCCCCATGCCGCGCCGGGCTATGCGATCGTGACCGTTTCGCTCAAGGCGCACGGGGCGACGCCGGGCGACGCCACCGCGCAGCAGATGCGCGTGCTGGCCGACCTGGCCGAGGCTTTCGGCCATGACGAGCTGCGCGTTAGCCACGAGCAGAACGTCGTGCTGCCCCATGTGCACAAGGCGCACCTGCCCGCGCTGCATGCGCGGTTGCGCGAGGCGGGGCTGGCCACGGCCAATATCGGGCTGATCTCGGACATCATCGCCTGCCCGGGCATGGATTACTGCGCGCTGGCCACCGCGCGCTCGATCCCCGTCGCGCAGCAGATCGCCACCCGGTTCGAGGAACTGAAGCTGGAGCACGAGATCGGCCCGCTGAAGCTGAAGATCTCGGGCTGCATCAATGCCTGCGGCCATCACCACGTGGGCCATATCGGCATTCTCGGGCTCGACCGGGCGGGGGTGGAGAACTACCAGATCACCCTCGGCGGCGACGGAACCGAGGCGGCCGCAATCGGCACCCGCACCGGCCCCGGCTTTCCGGCCGACGAGATCGTGCCGGCGGTGGAGCGGCTCATCCTGGCCTATCTCGACCTGCGCGAAGAGCCCGGGGAAACCTTCCTCACGGCCTATCGCCGGCTGGGGATGGAGCCCTTCAAGCAGGCCCTCTACGGTGAAGGACGACAACGCCATGCCGCTTGAAGCCCCGCTTTTCCCCGTGGCCGAGCGCGTGGCGCATCTGAATGCGCGCTACCGCCACCACGCCGCCAAGGCGGTGCTGGAGCGCGCGCTCAGTGACCCCGCTGTCGGCCGCATTGCGCTGGTTTCCTCTTTCGGGGCGGAATCGGTGGTGCTGCTGCACATGGTCTCGGTCATCGACCGCAGCACCCCGGTGCTGTTCGTCGACACTGAGATGCTGTTCCCCGAGACGCTGGCCTACCAGGCCGAGGTCGCGGCGCAGCTGGGCCTGACCGATATGCGCACCATCCGCGCCCGCCCCGAGGCGGTGGCCGCCCGCGACCCCGAGGGGCTGCTGCACCGGTCGGACACGGATGCCTGCTGCGAGTTGCGCAAGGTCGAGCCGCTGGAGCGTGCGCTGGGCAATTTCGACGCCTGGATCACCGGGCGCAAGCGGTTTCAGGGCGGGCGCCGCGCCGCGCTCGACTTCTTCGAGGACGAGGGCGGGCGGCGCATCAAGGTGAACCCGCTGGCCCATTGGGCGCCCGAGGACGTGCAGGACTACATGCTCAACAACCGCCTGCCGCGGCACCCGCTGGTCAGCCGCGGCTACCCCTCGATCGGCTGCGCCCCCTGCACCACGCGGGTGGCCCCCGGCGAGGATCCGCGCGCGGGCCGCTGGCGCGACCGCGACAAGGCGGAATGCGGCATCCATTTCATCAACGGCCGGGCCGTGCGCGGCCCCGCCCCGGAAGGAGACCGGACATGAGCGTGATCGTGACCGACAGGGGCTTCGCCCCGGACGACTGGCAGGGCCCGGTGGCCGAGCTGTCGGCCGAGGCCGGACCGGAGGACCTCGTCGCCGCGGCCGAGGCCCCGATGATCCGCATCCGTTTCGCGGCCTTCGGCGACGGGCGCGGCTTCACGCTGGCCCGGCGGCTGCGGCTGCAGGGCTATGCCGGGCGGCTGCGCGCCGCGGGGCCGCTGCTGGCGGATCAATACGCCATGGCCCGGCGCGCCGGGTTCGACGAGGTGGAAATCCCCGACGAGATCGCCGCCCGCCAGCCCTGGGAGCAATGGCAGGCCCGCGCCGACTGGCGGGCGCATGACTACCAGGCGCGCCTGCGCGGCACCGCCTGAGACAAGAGCAGGAGAGACAGGATGACCGAACCCCGCCCCGTGACCACCGAGGCCGCCCGCCCCGTGCTCCCCGACGCCCAGACCGTCACCGAGGTCCAGCACTACACCGACCGCCTGTTCCGCTTCCGCGTGACCCGGCCGCAGTCCTTGCGCTTCCGCTCGGGCGAGTTCGTGATGCTGGGGCTGATGGGCGAGAACGGCAAGCCGCTCCTGCGCGCCTATTCCATCGCCTCTCCGGCCTGGGACGACGAGCTGGAATTCTACTCCATCAAGGTGCCCGACGGGCCGCTGACCTCGCGCCTGCAGCACATCAGGGAGGGCGACCAGGTCATCCTGCGGCCCAAGCCCGTGGGCACGCTGGTCCATGACGCGCTCTTGCCAGGCAAGCGGCTGTGGCTGTTCGCCACCGGCACCGGCATCGCCCCCTTCGCCAGCCTGCTGCGCGACCCGCAGACCTACAGCGACTATGACGAGGTCATCCTGACCCACACCTGCCGCGAGCTGGGGGAACTCACCTACGGCGCCGAGCTGATCGAGGCCATCCGCAGCGACGAGATGCTGGAAGAGCTGATCGGCGAGGGCTTTGCCGACAAGCTGCGCTACTACCCCACCACCACCCGCGAGGAGAGCCCCAAGATGGGCCGGATCACCGACCTGATGCGCTCGGGCGAGGTGTTCGAGGACCTGGGCGTGCCGCCGCTCACCCCCGAGACCGACCGGGCGATGGTTTGCGGCAACCTGGCCTTCAACCTGGAGATCAAGGAGCTGCTGGAAGGCTACGGCCTGCGCGAGGGCGCCAATTCGGAACCCGCCGAATACGTCGTCGAAAAGGCCTTCGTCGACTGAGGCGCGGGCCATTCCCCAAAAAAAGAACGCCGCGCGGGGTCCCGCGCGGCGTTTTTCGTTGCCGGGTGGCGGGGGCTCAGAGCCCCAGCGCCCGCTTCACCTGAAGGGCCACGCCCTGCACCATGTCGGGGTTGGTGCGCGCATTCTCGACCGAGGTCGACAGCGACGATTTCACCGTATCGGCCAGATCCGAATCGGCGATCATCTGCAGCACGGCATCGGCATCGAAGTTTTCGGGCTGCAGCGCCGCCGGCACGCCGGACATGTCGATCACCGGGGCGTCCTTGACCAGCTTCGGCTCCGTGGCCTTCAGCCCCAGCGCCTCCTTCACCTGAAGGGCGGCGGAGAGCACCATGTCGGGGTTGGTCCGGGCGTTCTCGACCGCGCCCGAGAGCGAGGACTTCACCGTGTCGGAAAGATCGGACTCGGCGATCATGGCCAGCACGGCATCGGCGTCGAAGCTTGCGGGCTGCAGCGCCTCGGGCAGGCCGGCGAGGCTCATCGGCGGGCGGGAGGCGACCAGCTTGGCCACGGCGGCCTCGACGGCCGGGTCGGGCTTGGCAACAGGGGCCGGCGCGGGCGCGGCGGGGGCTTCGGCGGCAGGGGCTTCGGCGGCGGGCTCGGGCTCGGGCGCGGGTTCGGCGGCCGGCTCGACGGCGGCGGTTTCCTCGGCGGCCGGCTCCTCGGCCGCGGGTGCCTCGGCCACGGGTGCGGCTTCCTCGATGGCTTCTGCAACGGGCTCCTCTGCCTGCATCCCGCTGTAAATGGCATAGCCCAAGATCCCGAAGGCATAGATCACCACGACCAGCATCAGCAGGGCCGAAACGGTGTTCAGGAGTTTTTGCATCTTTGTGTCCCTTTTTCCCAATCAGCGCAGGTTGCACCGGAATGTCACATACGTCCGGGCGAAGAAAACACGAACTGACCCCCGCGCGCAACGCGCCCCACTGCCGCGCCCCCGAAACCGGGTTGAAACGATACCGGCGCGGGTCTATTTTGCCAGCCATTCTAAGGATTGCAGAAGGAACGACACCATAGCCCGCAGACCTCATCACGCGCCCCCGACGCGCGACACCGGCCCCCGCGTCAACGCACGCATCCGGGCCCCCGAAATCCGTTTGATCGGCGCCGATGGCGAAAACATCGGCGTGGTTACACCGGCGCGCGGCATGGAGTTGGCCGAGCAGGCCGGACTGGACCTGGTCGAGATCTCGCCCAACGCGACGCCGCCGGTCTGCAAGATCATGGATTTCGGCAAGTACAAGTACGAACAGCAGAAACGCGAATCCGAAGCGCGCAAGAAGCAGAAGGTGATCGAGGTCAAGGAAGTGAAATTCCGGCCCAACACCGATACGCATGACTATCAGGTCAAGATGCGCAATGTCGTCAAGTTCCTGGAAAACGGCGACAAGGTGAAGATCACGCTGCGCTTCCGGGGCCGCGAGATGGCGCACCAGAACCTTGGCCGCGAACTGCTGGAGCGGGTCGCCGAGGACGTCAAGGAAATCGGCAAGGTCGAGAACATGCCGAAGATGGAAGGCCGCCAGATGATCATGATGATCGGGCCGCTGCCCAAGTAACGCGGCTTGCGAGACGCGAATGCAAACGCCCCGCCGGATGCGATCCGGCGGGGCGTTTTCGTCGATCGGCCCTGGTTCAGCCCGCCGCGTCCACCGCGCGGCCGGTCAGCACCTTGACCAGATGCGCGCGGTAGTCCGGCGTGCCGTGCAGGTCGCCGATCATGCCGTCGGCGCTGACCGACAGGCCCTCCAGCGCGCCGGCGCTGAAATCGGCGCCCAGCGCCGCCTCGGCCTCGGACCAGCGGAACACGCCCTCCTCCGACGCGCCGGTCACCGCCACGCGCACGCCATCGGCGTATTTGGCCACGAACACCCCCACCAGCGCGAAGCGCGAGGCGGGCTGCTCGAACTTGAGGTAGGCGGCCTTTTCCGGCACCGGGAAGCGGACCTCGACGATGATCTCGCCCTCGTCGAGCGCGGTCTCGAACATGCCCTGGAAATAGTCGTCCGCCGCGATCTGCCGCTTGTCGGTCACGATGGCCGCGCCCGAACCCAGCGCCGCGGCCGGATAGCAGGCCGAAGGGTCGTTATTGGCGAGGCTTCCCCCGATCGTGCCGCGGCTGCGCACCGCCGGGTCGCCGATCTGGCCTGCCAGCGCCGCCAGCGCCGGATAGGCCGTGGCACCCGCCGCCACCTCGGCATGGGGCGTGGCCGCCCCGATGCAGAGCGCGCCGTCATCGGCCGTGCAGATCCCCTTGAGTTCGGGGATGGCGGTGAGGCTGACCAGCTTGGACGGCGCGGCGAGGCGCTGTTTCAGCGTGGGGATCAGGGTCTGCCCGCCCGACAGCGCCTGCGCGTCCTCGGCCCCCAGGGCGGCGACCGCGTCGGCGATGGTGGTGGGGCGTTCGATTTCGAATGCATACATCTGGCGTTTCTCCTCAGCCCTGCATCGCCGCCCAGACGCGCGAGGGCGTCAGCGGCATGTCGATATGGGTGACATTGGTGTGGCCCGCGCGCTGCAGCGCGTCGACCACGGCGTTGACCACCGCCGGCGGCGAACCGATGGCCCCGGCCTCGCCGCAGCCCTTCACCCCCAGCGGGTTGTGGGTGCAGGGCGTCTGGCAGGAATGGTCCACCTTGAACGAGGGCAGATCACCCGCCCGCGGCATGGCGTAATCCATGAAGCTGCCGGACAGAAGCTGGCCGCTCTCGTCATAGGCCGCGCCCTCAAGCAGCGCCTGGCCGATCCCCTGCCCCAGGCCGCCATGGACCTGGCCGTCGACGATCATCGGGTTGACGATATTGCCGAAATCGTCGGCCGCAGCAAAGCTTTCGATCGTCACCTTGCCGGTGCCCGGGTCAACCTCGACCTCGCAGGCATAGGCGCCCGCCGGGTAGGTGAAGTTGTTGGGATCGTAGAAGGCCGTCTCCTCCAGCCCCGGCTCGATCTCTTCGAGCGGGTAGTTGTGGGGGACATAGGCCGCCAGGGTCACGTCGCCCCAGGCCACCGACTTGTCGGTGCCCGCCACGGTGAACTGGCCGTCCTTCAGCTCGATGTCGTCCGGGCTGGCCTCCATCAGGTGGGCGGCGATCTTCTTCGCCTTGGCGATGATCTTCTCGGTCGCCCGCACCATGGCGCTGCCGCCCACGGCGAGGCTGCGCGAGCCATAGGTGCCCATGCCCATCGGCGTGTTGGCGGTGTCGCCATGCACGATCTCGACCATGTTCTCGTCGATCCCGATCATGTCGGCCACCACCTGGGCGAAAGAGGTCTCATGCCCCTGCCCGTGGCTGTGCGAGCCGGTCATCACCACAAGGCCGCCGGTGGCGTTGACCCGCACCGTGGCGCTTTCATAGAGACCCGCCCGCGCGCCCAGCTGGCCCACCAGCTGCGAGGGCGCGATGCCGCAGGCCTCGATATAGCAGTTCACGCCGAGGCCGCGCAGCTTGCCGCGCTTCGCGCTTTCCTCGCGCCGCTTGTCGAAGCCCGCCACATCGGCGATCTCCAGCAGCTTGTCGAGCGTCGCGTTGTAGTCGCCGGTGTCGTATTCCACCGCCACCGGGGTGGCATAGGGGAACTCGGTGATGAAGTTGCGGCGGCGGATCTCCACCGGGTCGATCCCCATCTCGCGCGCGGCCTTGTCGATCACGCGTTCCAGCTGGAAGGTCGCCTCGGGCCGGCCCGCGCCGCGATAGGCATCGACCGGCACGGTGTTGGTGAACACCGCCTTCACGTTCACGTAGATCAGCGGCGTCTTGTAGTTACCGGCCATCAGCGTGCCATGCAGCCAGGTCGGCACCGAAGGCGCGAAGGTGGAGAGGTAAGCCCCCATATTCGCGTAAGTTTCGGTGCGGATGGCCTGGAAATGGCCCTCGGCGTCCAGCGCCAGCTCGATCTTGGTGACATGGTCGCGGCCATGGGCGTCGGTGATGAAGCTTTCCGAGCGCTGGCAGGTCCATTTCACCGGACGTTTCAGCTGCTTGGCGGCGAAGGTGCAGAAGGCCTCTTCGGCGTAGTGGAAGATCTTGGAGCCGAAGCCGCCGCCCACATCGGGGGCCACCACGCGCAGCTTGTGCTCGGGGATGCCGAGGACGAAGGCGCCCATCAAGAGGCGGATCACATGCGGGTTCTGCGAGGTGGTGTAGAGCGTGGAATCCTCGGTGGCGGGGTTGTAGTCGCCCACCGCCACCCGCGGCTCCATCGCGTTGGGGACGAGGCGGTTGTTCACCAGCTCCAGCGTGGTGACGTGATGGGCGTTCTTGATCGCCTCATCCACCGCCGCGCGGTTGTCCTCGACGAAGCCCCAGTCGTAGCAGAGGTTCGAGGACAGATCGTCATGCACCTTGGGGGCGCCGTCGGCCAGCGCCGCCTTCATGTCGATGACGGCGGGCAGTTCGTCGATGTCCGCCTCGACCGCCTCGGCGGCGTCGCGGGCCTGTTCGAACGTTTCGGCCACCACCACGGCGACGGGATCGCCCACATGGCGCACCTTGCCCTGGGCAAGCACCGGGTGGCCCGGCTCCTGCATGGGCTGGCCGTTGCGGTCGGTCACCTGCCAACCGCAGGGCAGACCGCCCACGCCTTCGAAATCGGCGCCGGTAAAGACGCGCAGCACGCCGGGCATGGCCGCGGCGGCGGCGGTGTCCACCCCGTTCAGCTTGCCATGGGCCACCTGCGAGCGCACGAAACAGGCATAGGCCTGACCGGCCAGGTTGATGTCATCGGTATAGCGGCCCCGACCTGTCAGGAACCGCACATCCTCGCGCCGCTTCTGGCTGGCGCCGATGCCGTGATCTTTCGGCATGATAATTCCTCCCTGAAAAAACGCGGTTGCGGGTTGGCCCGCTTATTCCGCCGCCACGGCGACGGGCTGGCCCGAGGCCGCCATGATCGCCTTGACGATGTTGTGATAGCCCGTGCAGCGGCAGATGTTGCCTTCGAGATAGTCGCGGATCTCGGCCTCTGTGGGCTTGGGGTTTTCGGCCAGAAGGGCCGCCGCCGACATCACCATGCCCGGCGTGCAGAAACCGCATTGCAGCCCGTGATGGTCCTGGAACGCCTGCTGGATGGTGGAGAGCGAGCCGTCGGCATTGGCCATGCCCTCGATGGTGGTGACCTCGGCGCCGTCGGCCTCGGCCGCGAAAATGGCGCAGGATTTCACCGCCTTGCCGTTCACATGCACCACGCAGGCGCCGCACTGGCTGGTGTCACAGCCGACATGGGTGCCGGTCAGGCCCTGCCCCTCGCGCAGGAACTGCACCAGAAGGGTGCGGCCCTCGACCTCGCCGGCGACGGGTTTGCCGTTCACCGTCATGCTGACCTTTGTCATCTTAATCCTCCCTGGAAATTTTGGAGCGAGTAAAGCACGCGTCTGCGCGTTTGAGAACCACTGACTTTCGCGAAAACCGATCAGGGTTTCGGGCCGCGCAGGCGCAGGGTGATTTCGGCCATGATGGCCAGTGCGATCTCGGCCGGGGACTGGGCGCCGATGTTCAGCCCGATGGGGGCGTGAATACGGCCGATCTCGTCCTCGGTGAAGCCCGAGTCGGTCAGCCGCGCAACGCGCTTGGCATGGGTGCGGGTCGAGCCGAGGCAGCCAAGGTAGAAGATTTCGGAACGCAGCGCGGCTTGAATCGCGGGGTCGTCGAGCTTGGGATCGTGGGTCAGCGTCACCACCGCCGTGCGCGCATCCAGCCCGTGGGCCGCCAGCGCCTCGTCCGGCCAGTCGCCGACGATGGTCTCGCCGGGGAATCGCGCGGCCGAGCCGAAGGTCTCGCGCGGGTCGATCAGCGTGGGGTCGTAGCCCGCCAGCCGCGCCATCTGCACCAGCGGCTGGGCGATATGCACGGCGCCGACGATGGCCAGGCGCAGGGGCGGGTTGTGGATGGCCACGAACTCCTCGCCCTCGAAGCCCGACTTGTCGGACCGGAAGCGGGCCGCGATCGCCCCGCCGAGCGTGGGGTCCGAGGCATCGGCCAGCCGCCGTGCCCCGGTGTCGATATTCACCGCATAGGCCACCGGGCGGCGCGCGGCGCGGGCCGCGACCAGTTCGGCCAGCATGGGTTCGGGAATCGCCCTGCCCACGGGTTCGACCAGCACGCGGATGCGCCCGCCGCAGGCCAGCCCCACGGCAAAGGCATCCTCGTCGGCCACGCCGAATTCCAGCAGCCGGGTCTCGCCCGTGCCCAGAAGCTCCAGCGCCTCGGCCACCACCGCGCCCTCGACGCAGCCGCCCGAGACAGAGCCCGCGATCTCGCCGCTGCCCGAGATGGCGAGCTGGCTGCCCACCGGCCGCGGCGCGCTGCCCCAGGTCTCGACCACGGTGGCCAGCGCGGCCCCCTGCCCGTCGCGGTGCCAGCGCAGGGCGGTTTCGGGCATGTCGTCGTAAGTGGTCATGATGCACCCTCCTGCGCCCGACTATGGGACGAGAGGGCGGGCCATGCCACCCAAAATGCGGTGAATGGCGCCCCCGGCCGGTCCCGGCACATTGACCAGAGCATCCGCCCGGCGGGAACCGCCGGGCAGCGCCCGCCCGCCCCCCAGGCGGGCGCTTTCGCGCCCACCACGGGCGGACGCTGCCCTCGTCTGTGCAACTCCGGCCATTCAGAAAAAATAAAACGCCGCGGGAGGGAGGGCCCGCGGCGTTCAAGGACCCGCGCGAGGGAAGGGCGCGCGGGCTCGGGAAACAGGTTACTCGGCCGGTGCGGCCTCGACCCTCTGGCCGCTGAGCCGGTCGGGCAGCGCGAAGGCGATCACGATGAAGCCCAGCCCCAGCACGATGCCCATGATGTCGCCCGGCAGCGCGGTCAGCCCCTCGTATTTCGAGCCGGGCACCGCGCCCAGGGTCAGCGCCTTGCCGCTCAGCAGGCCCGACGCCTTCCACATCGGATAGGTGCCCATATAGGCCGCCGCGCCCAGCAGGCCGCCGGCGATAAAGAACAGCGCGTCCTTGCGCCCCGTGGCCGCCGCGCACACGCCGGTGCCGGGGCAGAAGCCCGAGGCCGCCCAGCCCAGGCCCAGCATCAGCCCGCCGATGAACACGCCCACGTAGGCGGTCTTCACCGACATGTGGCCGACGTCCACAAGGCCCAGCATCTGGCCGCCGAACATCAGGACCGAGGCGGTGCCGATGGCCAGCAGGATGGTCTTCATCAGGTGCAGGTTGGTCAGGTTCAGCATCTTGCCGATGAAATTCGGGTTGGTCGCGCCGATCCGGTCGAGGACCGCGCCGAACGCCGCGCCGATGACGATTGCGAGGATGAGGTCCATCAGGTCAGCCCTCCGATTTGAACATGAGAAGTGCGGTGGGAATGGCGGCGGCAAAGGCGCCCGCGGCAAAGATGTAGCCCGAAATCGCGGTCTGCATCATGCCCGACATCATGTGCCCCGAGGTGCAGCCGCCTGCGAGGCGCGCGCCGTAAAGCACGATGAAGCCGCCCAGAAAGGCCACCGCGTAGCGCTTCACCGGGCTGTCGCCGAAATTAGCGCGCCAGAGCGCCGGCATGGTCTTTTCTTCCGCCGACACGCCCTTGCGCAGATAGGACGATACGCCCGCCCCCAGCATCATCGCCAGCACGAAGATGAAGGAATAGTTCATCGGGTTGGCGACCGACTTGGCGTATTTGCCGCCCGACTTGGCCAGGTAGGCGTTGGTCGAGGTGTACCCCTCGTCGGTCTTGGTCACGACCTCGCTGCTGACGGCATCCCAAGCGATCCCGTCAAGGATCACGAATTGCGTCGATACCCCGATCGGCTTCACCAGAAGCACGGCCAGGAAAAACACGAGGCCCAGCGCGAGCCCGCCCGTTTTCCATGAAAGCGTCATGTTGGTCCCTTCCACATATTCTAATTTTTGAATGTTCTGGAGTGGATCGGACCCGCGGACCTTGATTCAGATCAAAATGCTGCGTTTCGCCCCCCGGAACGGAAAGACGCCGTGGGAGGGAGGGCCCACGGCGTCCGGTCCAGTGCGAAACCGCGGTTGGGAAGACCCGCGGCATCTGGGTTTCGATCCGGCGGGAGGGAAGACCCGCCGCATCTGAGATCCGGCGCAGCGGGAGGGAGAGCCCGCCGTTCCGGGGTCGCGACGTCGCGGGAGGGAGGGCCCGCGACATCCAGATGGCACCGCATCGGGAAAAACGCGGCACAGGAAAACTGCAATTCGTCACGCACGACCGCGATGGCCAACTGCAATCTACATCTGAGATGTATATTTAGGGGAACAGCCCCACCTTGATCCAGATCAAGCGGTAAGAAAAACCTCGCTGCAGGGCGGAAATTTTGTCGCAGGGGGCCTAGAGCAACTGCATCAGGCGCGGCTTTTCCCCGGCATCCTTGGCCGATGACACGGCCTCGGCCAGCCCTTCCAGCGAGGCGATGGAATGGCCCGCCCGGAAACAGTCCACATGCGGCAGCATGGCCCGGATGCCGGCGGCCTTGGGCGCGAAATTCTCCCAGCGCAGCAAGGGGTTGATCCAGATGACCCGGCGCGCCGACAGGTGCAGCCGCTCCATCTCGCGCGCGAGTTCCTCGGGGTCGCCACGGTCCAGCCCGTCGCTGATCAGCAGCACCACCGCCCCCTGCCCCAGCACCCGGCGCGACCAGTCGTTGTTGAAACGATGCAGTGC
>ENA-ORCU01000534-ORCU01000534.1-marine-metagenome-genome-assembly--contig:-NODE-534-length-13783-cov-2.684664_pt1 | contig 13783 bp, 12 predicted proteins | sample MGYA00248631_ERZ508512 | MGnify/ENA primary metagenome ERZ508512 (study PRJEB26183, sample SAMN06268844) | marine metagenome | isolation source: Tt an P1 anaerobic enrichment on pine from sediment taken...
GGTCAGCACATCCAGGGACACGGGATTGGGAAGCGCAGAAAAGGACCCGGCTCCGGGAGCTGTCTCGACCCGGCAGCTGGGCGTCGTCTCAACCGGCGTATCGCAATAACGACAGGCCAGATTGCATAAAGCCAGGCGCACGAAGATCTGCCGCCAGCCGATCAGCAGCCCTTCCCCCTGAATGGAGGAAAAGACTTCCAGCAGCTGGCCTTCAGTCGGCAACATAGCTGGCACAGGCATAATCCGACTCCCAGACCGTCACCTTGTCCACGGCGACGTTGCCGTCGTTCAGGACCTCTTGGAGATGTTCGTAAAGGAAGCGAGAGATGTTTTCCGAAGAGGGACTGCTCTCGCGAAAAGCGGGCAGTTCGTTCAGATATTTGTGATCGAGCAGGTCGAGCTGGCGTTTGGTCTCCCGCTTGAGAATCTTGAAATCGATCCCCAACCCGGCTTTGTCCAGTTCCCTGGCAGAAACGGTAACTTCCACTTTCCAGTTGTGACCGTGCAGATTCTCGCAATCTCCCTGGTAATTGATCAGGTTATGGGCGGCGGCGAAATGGGTATGAATGGTGAGATAATACATGAACTATTCTTTCTATATGTTTGTTTATTCGATATTTTCAGAAGACTCATCTTTTCCGGTTTGATCTTCCGCCGGAACCCGATATTCCTCATCCACCCAGCAGCCGAGATCGAGCATTCGACAGCGGCGACTGCAGAAAGGCCGATAGGGATTATCCTGCCACACGGTCGGCTGCTGACAGGTAGGACATTTGATAACAGTGCGAACCTTCTGTTGCTTGTTAGATTGGGACGACATGACTCCGTAAACTCTTTTGGAAAACAAAACAAGCTGCAACAACTTAACATATTGGAGCGGCGGGAAACAATGCGGAAGGCGGCAGCATACTCCAACCCTCCGTGCCGGTCAATGCACCCACCGCACTATCTATAAATTCAGGCCTCTGCCTCTATGACCACCCTGCGCCCGAAGGCTTTCTCAAATAGATCGCTTTTGCGACCTGCCCCATCGACCTCAACCGCCAGATCTCCGCTGTTTGCTCGCAACGCCAGTTGAAACCTGTCACCGTCAAGGTGGCAGCGTAAATCTGCTACCCGTTGATTGCGACAACGATCCAGGCCATCGGCCAGCCGCAGAATCCCACCGAGCAGCTCTATGAGACGCCGGTCAGCCGCTGAAAAATGGTTGAAATTGGGATGCTTTTTCTTTGGCAGGCTACGCCTATGATAACGGGCCACGTTGGCCACCAGCTCTTTTTCCCGCGAGCTGAAACCGTCGAGTCGTGCATGGCGAATAAGATGATAGGAATGTTTGTGGTGGGATTTGTAGCTGATGAAATAGCCGATGTCGTGCAACAGCGCCGCCGCTTCAAGCAAGATCCGGTCACGATCGCTGAGAATGTTCTGCTCTCGCAGTCCGTCAAACAGTTGCAGCGACAGTCGGGCAACCTGCCTGGCATGGTTCAGATTGGCCTGGCAGGATCGAGCCAGAGATTCGACCGAAGACCGCCAATCAGGAGTTAAAACCGCATCGGAAACGAGATCGTGTTTCTGCAGACTGCGAATGATCAAGCCTTCGCGAATGCCTCGCTCGTTTACTTTCAACACATTGGTGCCGAGACCTCTCATCAGCCCATCGACTACCGCTATTCCGGCAAGGATAATATCGCCCCGCTCCGGATTGATTCCAGGCACCGCCGCCCTCTCCTTCGGTGTCATGCGGGATAGCATTGTCAGCAAATGGACGATATCAGAATGAAGAACATCATATCCGTGTACCGAACCGAACGCTTCCCCGCGCTGTGCCATTACCGCCCGACCGATGTTGGTCACGGTACCGCCGGATCCAACGAGGTGCTGCAGATGGAAACCGTTCTGATCGATAAATCGGCGACTCTGCTTAAGAAGATATTTCTGCAGCCTCTTTAAATCGCTTTTGAGAATCGGCTCCCGCGACAAAAAACGGTCGGTCATGAAAACCGCACCGGCTTCAAGCGAATATATCTCTTCGATATGATCGCCAGTGGCCAACACGATCTCGGCGCTTCCACCGCCAATGTCGAGCAGTGCATGGCGGGTCTGGGCCATATCGAAGTGCCGCCAGGCGCTGAGGGCCGCCAGTTCGGCCTCCTCTCCACCACTGATCAGGCGGATGGGAAAACCGCCACGTTCCTGCATATCGTCAAGGAATTCCCGGCCATTGTCAGCTTTGCGAACCGCACTCGTGGCCACCGCCTCAACCGCGCGCACGCCGAATCCGGTGGCGATGCTGCGCATTCTGCACAGCGCCTCCCCTGCAGCCTGCCAACTCTCTGAACAAATGGTTCCGCTGGTATAGAGCCCTGCACCGAGACGAACAGCCGCCTTCTCGTCGTCCAGAATGCGATAATCAGCGTCTCCGCAGACCTCGACAACGATACAACGAATGGAGTTGGTGCCAATGTCGATGGCGGCGAGACGTTTATTGTTCAAGACCTCCTCCTTGGCCTGTCTTATCGAATTCAACTGCCATTCTCTAATTTACTATTCTAACCTGTAGCCTGGTGTAAAACCCACTTCTTTTTCGGTGGGATAACTGGCGGCATCAGGAGAAGTTCCGGATGCATCCTATTCAAAAACGTGCTATATATCGAACATGGTGCAAATATAACAGCGTTTCCTGCCGCTCTCTTCCTTTGCCAAAGGTTCTGCCCAATGCAAAAGGAATTGAAACACCCAGTGGACATTTCCTACTCGGCGGTAATGCCTTTACCTGCTACCCGTCCCGTTGCGCCCCCAACTTTCGATGATCCTCAACTCTTCATAAATCGAGAACTTGGCTGGCTGCAGTTCAATCATCGGGTGCTGCTGCAGGCGGAAGACAAGCGCATTCCGCTTTTGGAGCGCGTTAAATTCCTGGCAATCGCCGGCTCAAACCTCGATGAATTTTTCATGAAACGCATCGGCGGTCTCAAGCAGCAGGCTCTGGCCGGAGTACAGAAACCCACCGTGGACGGTCGCACTCCCGAAGAACAAATTGAAGCCTGCTACTCCTTTATTGAAAAACACCAGCAGGACAAACAACGCATCCTTTTCGAACTGACCCAGGAACTGGAACAAGAGAACATCAGCTTCCCGGCCTATGAGGATCTGGGTGCCTCTGAGAAAAAGGCACTGCGCGACACCTTTTACGATAACATTTACCCCCTGGTAACTCCGCAGGCCATCGATCCGGCCCACCCATTTCCGTTTATCTCCAACCTGTCCTTGAACCTGCTGGTAACCCTGCGCTACCCCGGAAGCGGCGAACCGTCCCTGGCCCGGGTCAAGGTCCCGATCGGCAGCGGCGCTCCCCGCTTCATGCAGATCGGCCAAGAACACAGCTTCATTCGCCTGGAAGATGTCATGGCCAACAATCTCGACATGCTATTTCCTGGCATGGAGGTGGTCAGCTGCGAACTGTTCCGGGTCACCCGCAATGCGAATACCGAGAAGAACGAGGAACACGCCGATGATCTCCTGGCGTTGATCGAATCGGCCCTGCGGGAGCGCAGGTTCGCACCCATTGTGCGGCTGGAAGTTCTGCCCGGCATGGGCCCAGACCACCGCGGCCTTCTGGCCGCCGAACTCGGGCTTGATCAACAAGATGACGTATTCGAAGTCGACGGTTTCATGGGTGTTCGTGATTTCATGGAGTTGACTGCCCTGCCCCTGCCGCAGCTCAAAGATATGCCGCACTTGCCCATCGACAATCCGCAACTGACCAAGGGCCGCAACATCTTCTACACCATTCGCGAAGCCAGATTCATCCTGTTGCAGCACCCCTACGAGTCTTTTGCCTCCTCAGTCAGCCGCTTTCTACATGAAGCGGCGACCGACCCCAAGGTGCAGGCCATCAAGATGACCCTCTATCGCACCTCGAGCGACAGTCCGATTCTCGACACCCTGATCCAGGCGGCGCAGAACGGCAAACAGGTAGCCGTGGTTGTGGAGCTTAAAGCGCGTTTTGACGAAGCTGCCAACATCCGCCTCGCCTCGCGCCTCGAAGAGGCCGGCATCCACGTTACCTATGGCGTGGTCGGACTTAAAACTCACGCCAAGGTCATTCTGGTCGTACGTCGCGATTATAGAGGATTGCGCCGCTATGTCCATATCGGCACCGGCAACTATCATCCGGTCACCTCGCGCCTCTACAGCGACTTTGGTCTTTTCATCTACGACAAGCAGATCGGTCAGGACGCCACCGAGCTGTTCAATTACCTGACCACCGGTTATACCCCGAACCGTAACTATCAACAATTGCTAGTGGCACCCAAATCGCTGAAAAAGTCTTTACTGACCAAGATCGATCGGGAGATCGACCAGCAGCAGCAGGGCAGGAACGGCCATATACGTTTCAAGATGAACGCCCTGGAGGACGGTGATATTGCCAAATCCCTCTACCAGGCTGCCCAGGCCGGAGTGAAAGTCGATCTTCTGGTTCGGGACAGCTGCCGGGTACGGCCCGGCATCGAGGGCCTTTCGGAAAATATCCGCGTTGTTTCGATAGTCGGTCGCTTCCTGGAACACGCCCGTCTCTACTACTTCCGCAATGGCGGTGCCGAAGAATACTATCTCGGTTCAGCCGACGCCATGAAGCGCAACCTGGAACACCGCGTCGAAGTTCTGGTGCCGATCACCGCACCCAAACTGCAACAGGAGCTCTGGCAGATGCTCGAAACCCAATGGCATGACCAGCGCTGTGCGTGGGAATTGAAGGCCGACGGTTCCTACATACAACGCCAACCGATGCCGGACAATGACCACCCGGGCAGTCAGGAACTTCTGATTCAGGCGGCAAAGAAGCGCAAAAAAGACTTTATGCGACAAAAGGAACGCAAAAGCAAAAAAGGCCGTCAGCGCAATTTGCGTTGACAGTCTCATCTTCCCCCGTTACCAGCCCCGGAACCCCAGGAGCTAATCGATGCAAACGCACTGTTATCTTTTTAATGAACAATGTGATGTGGAAAGCTGGCTGAATCTGATGGTGAAGAACGACCGCTGGCAGCAAGAAACGTGGTTGGATACTCAGACCACCTATTACGACACCTTTGACTGGCGCCTGTACCGCAAACATACCACCCTTGAGGCGAACAATCTCGACGGGATCCCGGAGCTGGCCTTTCGTGCCGCCAACGGCGACCTGCTGGCCAGATCCAGTTATACCGAAGAGCCAGGTTTTGTCTGGGACTTGCCAGCCGATCAGCTACGTCAACAGCTCGAGCCGCTGATCAAAATGCGCCGACTTTTACCCCAGGTTACGGTTCGCGGACGTCAACAAAACCTGGCCCTTCTGAACAGCGACGGCAAGACCGTGCTCCGTCTGAAAGTCTTTTCTGATCACCAGGCCATCGACCCAGGGGGTGCTCAACAGCCGCTGCGTCAATATCTGCAGATTCTGCCGGTCCGGGGCTACCGTTCCGCCGTGCGGCGTATCGATGCTCTGCTGAGCAGCGATTCGTTTTTGCACGCGGCAACAGTCGATCCCCTTGCCGATGCCCTGAGCGCCCTGGGCCGAAGCCCGGCCGATTACAGTTCCAAGCTCGATCTGACCCTGCAACCGACGCTCACCGCTCAGCAGGCGTTAAGAAACATCCTGCGGCATCTACTCACTACCCTAAAAGCTAATATCGACGGAACCTGCAACGACATCGACTCTGAATTTCTGCACGATCTACGGGTCTCGGTGCGCCGCACCCGCTCTGCTTTAAGCCAGCTCAAAGGCCTGCTACCGGGCGAAGAACTGGCGCCATTTCGCGAAGGCTTCGCCTGGCTCGGCAACATCACCGGGCCAACCCGCGACCTCGATGTCTACCTGCTGAAATACGCCGATTACGTCCAGCGCTTGCCTGAAAACCATCGTCAGGACCTGGTCCCTTTTCACGACTTCCTGAAGCAACGACAAACCGGAGAACAAAAAACGCTGGCCGCTCTTCTGCAAGGTGCAAAGAGCTCCAAGTTGCTCGACCATTGGCAAGATTTGCTCGATCAGGAACGGGAACCGGATCCGGCCCTGCCCGATGCCGAACTTCCGGTAAAAAAGGTTGCCGACCGCCGCATCTGGAAGCTCTATAAACGCAGCGTTAAAGAAGGCCAGGCTATTACGTCCGAAACACCCGCCGAGGCGCTCCACGAACTCCGTAAAACCTGTAAAAAACTCCGATATCTACTGGAGTTCTTTCAGAGTCTCTACCCCGCCAACGACATGGCCTCGCTGATCAAGGCCCTCAAGGTGCTGCAGGACAACCTCGGCGACTTCAATGATTTTGAGGTCCAGAGCGAGGCGATGCACTCCTTTGGGTTGCAGATGGCCAAAATGAAAAAGGCACCTCCGGCAACTCTGCTGGCCATGGGCATGCTGGCCGAAAGCCTCCGCCATCAGCAACTTCAAACCAGACAGGAGTTTGAGCGTCGTTTCGCAACCTTCTGCGCGGATCAGAACTACGAGCTTTTTCACCAACTGTTCGGCCGAAAGAAAGGAAAGGGAGCATCCAAAACATGACTGTACTGGCCACCTACAATATCAAGGGCGGCGTCGGTAAAACAGCGGCTGCCGTCAACCTCGCCTACCTTGCAGCCCGAGAAGGCGCCCGCACCCTGATCTGGGATCTCGATCCGCAGGGAGCGGCAACCTACTATTTTCGTGTCAAACCGAAGGTCAAAGGCGGCGGAAAGGGGCTGGTCAACAAAAAGCGTCAGGCCGGCGACCTCGTAAAAGGTACCGATTATCCGTTGCTCGATCTGCTGCCGGCCGACTTTTCCTACCGGCACCTCGACATCCATCTTGACGATATGAATAAGCCGACCGCTGCGTTGCGCAAAGTACTAAAACCGTTGCGCAGCGAATACGACTACCTGTTTCTCGACTGTCCGCCCAGCATCTCGCTGGTTTCCGAAGCGGTCTTTGAAGCGGCCGACTTCCTGCTGGTGCCCATCATCCCTACCACCCTTTCGCTGCGCACACTGGATCAACTGATGACCTTCAGCCGGGAGAAGTCTGTAAAACCGATGAACCTTCTGCCCTTTTTCTCGATGGTCGACCGCCGAAAAAACCTCCACCGTGAAATCACCGCTAACTTGCCGAACGATATCCCGGCTATGTTGAGCAGTGAAATTCCCTATGCCAGCGACGTCGAAAAAATGGGCGTTCACCGTGCGGTGCTGGGCAGCTTTGCCGGCCGCAGCCGTGGCGCTCTGGCTTATGAAGCACTGTGGACCGAGATTCGGCAACGCATAAACGGCAAACTGGCAGATTGAAAGGAAAGCACCTAATGCCCATTGAAATCGAACGTAAATTTCTCGTCCAGGACGACAGCTGGCGGCAGGGCGCACAAGGGACCAGCTACCGCCAGGGTTACCTTACCGTCGATCCCGAGCGAACCGTACGAGTACGCATCGCCGGCGAGAAAGCCTTTTTGACCATCAAGGGCAAAACCGAAGGCATGACCCGCAGTGAATTCGAGTATCCGATTCCCGTTGAGGAAGCGGCACAGCTGCTGGACAACCTCTGTCTGCTTCCCCTGATTGAGAAGGTACGTTACCGGATCAGCTACGGCGGTCGCATCTGGGAGGTCGATGAGTTCGATGGCGACAATCGTGGTCTGATTCTCGCCGAAGTCGAATTGGAGGCTGACGATGACCATGTGGAGCTGCCTCCCTGGGCCGGGGAAGAAGTCACCAGCGATTCCCGTTACTACAACGCCAGTCTGTCCCGCACCCCCTATCGATCCTGGGGCAAGGGTTAACCTGGGTTATAGGGGAAACCATATGGCTGAAAAAGAAGAAACCGGCAGCGAAAAAATATCCAAAATGAAACGCCTAACCCTGCTGCGGCACGCCAAGTCGAGCTGGCGCGACTCCGATCTTGCTGACTTCGACCGCCCTCTCAACAAACGCGGCAAGCGGGATGCGCCCCGCATGGGACGCCGCCTTGCCGAGCGTGGCTTTGCTCCCGACCTTCTGCTGGTCAGCCCGGCCCGCCGTGCCCGTCTGACCGTCGAGGCCATGATCGAACACCTCGCAACCGACAACGATCGCCTGATATTTGACGAACGTATCTATATGGCTAGCGCAAGCGAGCTGGTCGAACTATTGCGAGACGTTGCCGAGGACCGCCTGAACGTGCTATTGGTGGGACATAATCCCGGAATCACCGACCTGGCCAATTACCTGGTCGGGGGCCGGATTGAAAATGTGCCGACCTGTGGCGTGTTCAGCGTCGAGCTGCAGGTGGCTACATGGGAGGAACTCGAGCGTTCAAGCGCCCGACTGCTCTTTTACGACTATCCCAAGAAAAATGCTGATTGATTGTCAAACCGGAAGGAGAATTCGCTATGGGCTGCCTGAAGGGAAAATCCAAAACCAAACCGAAACCGGGTGCCTACGAATGCACAAAATGCGATGCCGTGGCCAAAAAGAAGGGCGATCTTTGCAAAGCAAAGAAAATCAAGGACACCGAAAAAGACAAAAAGAAAAGGGGCTGTCCTAGATAACTGATTTATGTCTAGGATAGCGGCATGAGAAAAAGTCGCCTGAGCCAGGCCAAACAAGATCGGCTCATCGAACATTTTGTGTCGGGTTCAACGGCCCGTACAGCAGCAGCCCTGGTTGGGGTTAATCGCAACACTGCTGCCTACTATTTTCAACGTTTACGTCAACTGATCTACCAGGCCATAGAAGACGAAACGCCCTTCTTTGGGGAGATCGAAGTTGACGAGTCATATTTCGGCGGCAAGCGCAAAGGCAAACGTGGCCGAGGTGCTGCCGGAAAAGTCCCAGTATTCGGGATCTTAAAGCGTGGAGGGCGGGTTTATACGAAGATTGTTCCGAATGTAAAGTCCGCCACTTTAATACCTATTCTGGAGCAGAAAATCGTTCCAGATAGCATCGTATTTACCGATTCTTTGCATAGTTACAATGTGCTCGATGTGAGCGATTTTCACCATGTTCGAATCAATCACTCAGAGCTGTTTGCAGCGGGTCGAAATCACATCAATGGAATAGAGAATTTTTGGAATCAGGCCAAGCGCCATTTACGCAAATTCAACGGCATTCCGAAGGAGCATTTTGTGCTGTTTTTGAAGGAATGCGAGTGGCGATTTAATACCCCTGACCCAAAAGAACAATTATCCCAGTTAAAACAACTTGTTAAAGAGCATATGGGCTAGTTATCTAGGACAGCCCCTAATTTATTATGCTGCCCATAATTTCCGAGGCCTGACCAGACCGCATTGGTAATGTCAACAGGAATAGTTTTTAACACGTGTGTTAATAAATAAAATAGCAAAAGTTATTTTCTTTGCTTGGTCAGGATCGTCAACATCGAAACCATTTCTTTTCTGGTATCAAGGGTCGGCCGGTGGCAAGGCAGGCAGCCAATGAACTCAGGCATTCCAATCAGCTGAAAACCGACCAGTTACTCCCTTGCCATTTGTTGTGGCGATGCTTTAATAGAAGTGAATTCATCGTCAAGGAGAGAGCATGATTGGAAGGTTTTTCCGCGCAGGGTTGGTTCTGATTTTGCTGTCTTGTCCGGCCATGGCTCTGCCGCTGCAACTGACCGGCATCACCCCGTCCGATGCCGTCCCCGGCAGCATCATTACGGTGACCGGCGGACCCTTTTCGCCGAGTACCAAGGTGGTTTTTGGCGAGCTTTTGCTGACTCCTGTCCATATCGAAGAAAAGCGTTTGACCTTCAGCGTGCCGCAATTGCCGGCGGGGGACTATCTGCTGCAGCTACGGTCCGGTGAGGAAGTATCGAAACAAAACTTGTATTTTCAAGTGCTGGCCCCGGTGCCGGCCATTCTTTCTCTGTCCCCGCGCCGGATTGACAGTTGCGATCTGGGCAACGGAAAAAAGGTGACGGTGCAGGCTCGGGGATTGCAGTCCGGCACCCTGCTTATGCTTGACGGCGTGGAACTGGCGACTGACCGTACTGCAAGGGATGCGCTGACCTTCACCGTACCGACCCTGGCGGCGGGGCTGCATCAGGTGCATTTGGTCAATCCCGACGGCCCGCTGTCTCAGCCTGGTGCGTTGTTGGTGGACAGTGCGCCGCGCATCGAAGCTGTTGTGCCGGGTGAGACATCGGTCACGTCTTATCAATTGGTTATTTCCGGGAAAAACTTTTCCAACAGGTCCGTCCTGCTGGTCGATGGTCAGCAGTTTGCCACCATTCCTTTGCCGCCCCCGGCCGTTGAAGGCCAAGAGGTGACTCTTTTCACCCCGAATCAGGCTCCCATCGAAAATCTGCAATATGTTGACTGCCGCACTCTGATCCATATCCGGCGTCCCTCCAGCAGCCAGCCCAAGACCTTCTCCCTCGAGGTCGTCAATCCCGACGGCCAGACAAGCGAGGTTTATTCCTATATCGGGCCCTGATCCGCTTATCGTACAAGCCCGCATGTAAATGCCTTTTCCTCCTTATTAAGCTTGCTGTCTGCCACAAGTGCTCCGTGAAGCTGACGACAGATGCAATATATTCTCATCCGCGTTACAATACCGGAGTGAAGAGGGCAATGAATCCGCCTGCTTCCTGAACGGAGACCAGGAGCATTTCAAAGAAAGGCAAAGCCTGATATGGCCGAGGTAAAACCTGAATTCCCCTTTATCCGCTGCCTGACCCCAGAAGACGAGCAGCGCATCAAGAAGATTCCGTTTCTGAACATCGACACGGTGCTGATCCCGTCGCCCTACGTCAAGGACAAGAAGATCGACAAGGATTACCGGCACAGTTACGTGTGGGACGAGGAAGGGGAGATTCTCGGCTATCTGGTGGTCTATTCCAACAAAAAGCAGACCCGCTTTCATATCTATACCCAGGTGACCAGTCCCTTTGGCCGCGGCAAGGGCATCGGCTCGGCCTTTGTCGAAAAGCTGGCCTGCGAAGTGCCGCCGGAGAGTACCATTTATCTCTACGTGTGGGAAAAGCTCGGCAGTGTCGTCAATTTTTACGGTGTTCGCGGGTTCCAGTACCAGGAGACCACGGTCTATCGCAAGATGACCTTTTCGATGTTGTCGGGCCAGGCACAATTCATTCGGGACCGTATGGCGCGGCTGCACGGCAAGGATTTTTCCCTGGCCGAGGAATTGAGCCGGGTGCGTCACGACGCGCGTAAATCGCTCAAGGTGCTGCTCGACATGATCGGGGTGATTTCCATCGACAACTTTCACAAGGTGGTCGAGGACGTCAACCGCGAGACAACGGCGCTGCTCAATACCCTGAACGTCTACGAAGACAAGATCTCCGAAACTCACCGGGTCGATATCAAGGAACTGGTTCAGGAGCGGGTCATTCCGGTGATCGAGGCAGGGGAGATTCCCTGCGACGTTCGCTTGACCCTGGGCGGAAATGTGCCGGAAGTGTCAGGCAACTACATGAATTACAGCCGGGCGCTGATCAACATTGTCTCCAACGCGCTGGACGCCATCGCCAGCGCCGACCGTCGGGGGCTGATCGACATCGTGCTGCGCCCGGATGGCGAAAAGGTGATGCTGTCCATCGAGGACAACGGCATCGGCATCGAGGCCGAGCGGCTGAAGAGGGGGGACGACCGGTTGCCACAGTTCGTCGGCAAGACCACCAAGGAAGGCGAGGGGCTCGGCACCCGGCAGATCTTTGCCACCTTCGGCCCCAACAATATCGTGGTGGAAAGCGAGCCGGATCGTTTCACCCGCTGGACCATCGCCCTGCCGAAAGCGACTCGCCGCCGCACCAACCTGATGGCGATTCTCGAATCCCGCTATATCTCGCTGTTCAAGATTTCTCAACGGGTGTCGGTTACGCAGAAAAGTTCCCGCACCCAGGTGGCGGTCTTCATCTGGCAGCTGCGGCAGATGGAGATTTTCAGCTACGACCTGGTCAATCAGTTCAGCCGCTACAACAACGTGCGCGATATTTATCGCACCATTCTGCTCTATCGCTACGGCGGCAAGAACTGGCAGTTTCTCAAAGCGGAACTGGACAAGTGCCGGATCGACCATCAGATCTTCAAGGTCTGGCTGGCGACTATCCTCAAGCGCATCAAGCGCAACGAGACCTTCCTTGCCAAGAAGTTCGACTTCGAGGATTACAAGGGCATGCAGTTCAAGAGCTATGGCCAGGATATCAAGCACCACATCATCTTTACCATCGATCCCTTCAGCGGCCGTTTCTTCTCCTGCGAGCGCAAGCTGGCCGAACATATGGATTTCGTCCCCTACCTGGGCAGGGAGCGTGACGAGCTGCTGCGCGGCGAATTTATCGGTGACGTCAAGAACCTCGAAAGCCCCATTTGCCTCGGTGTCTGGTCGGTGACCGACCGGGACGACCTGCTGGACAAACTGCCCTGGCTCGCGGAAATATCGGACCTGACCAGCATCAGCTTGGACGGCCGTGGCCGCGACCGGCTGGTGATTCCGGCTTTTGAAAAAACCGTCGAGGAAGAAGAGCTCACGATCAGCTGGGGCGGTCTGCGAAGCGATACGCGGTTCTCCAAGGACTTGGCGTCGCTGGCCGGAGACATCAAGCTGGCCGGTTTACAGATGACTGCCAAAGAAGGCCGGCTGCGGTGGGACGGCGCTCAGCTTGATTTCGATCTGAACGAAGCCTTCCCCCTGGTCTATCTGGGCAGTTACCAAGCCAGCTCCGGGCCCCTTGAAATGGATTTCAACGGGCCGGGCAAGGGGCGGCAGGAGTTGCGGGTTGAGGGACTTGAGGTCGATTCCCTTGCTTCGCAAAATGGAGCGACCGTCGAATACCTGCAATCCCTGAAGGTGGCGAAGGTTGAGGTCAATGATGCCGGCTACGGCCCCGGCGAGCTGGAAGTGGCCGTCCGCGGCCTGGACGGTGAGGTCCTCAGTCAGTATCAGCGGGATGCGCTGGGAGTTTATGGGCAGGAATCGTTTGATCCGGAGGTCATAGGCATGCAGATGATGCAGGTCTACCTGCGGCTGTGGAGCGGCCTGGTCAAAGGCTCGCCGGAAATCGAGTTCCGCAAACTGCAGTTCGCCACCCCCAGCGGAGGTTTCTCCGGCGATCTGCGGCTTAAGCTGCACGGAGATGAAAACCTGGCGCCGGGAGATGTGCCCGCCCTGCTGGAGAAGTTGGAAGGGCAGGCGCAACTGACGGCGGATGAAAGCCTGGTACGGACGGTAATGACCGGTATGCTCGCCCAGGAGATGAAAAAGGCCTTTCAGCAGCAGGAGATGCCCCAGCCGAGCGACGAGGAAATCGCCACCATGGCCGGGTCGCAGGTCGAGCAGCAGTTGGAGGCCCTGATCGGTCAGCAATTCATCGAACGCAGCGACGGTAAACTCCGCTGCAAGGCGGTATTCGAGGGCGGCGAGCTCAAGGTCAATGGCCAGCGGCTGATGTGAAAATCGGCTGTTGCCGGTATGGGTAGAACTCTCTTCTAAAGTCAGCGAAGAAAAGCCCCCAAGGCAGGCGCCTTGGGGGCTTTGTCATTGAAACAGAATTCTATAGAAGCGGTGAGTTGTCGGTGTTATTTCGGTAAAATGACGCTGTCAATGACGTGGATGACGCCATTGCTGCATTCGATGTCGGTCTTGGTGACCATGGCGTTGTCCACCATCACGGTGTCCGCACCGACTTTGATCAAAATGCTCTGGCCGTTGACCGTTTTGGCGGCGGACAGGTTCATGATATCTAACGCCATGACCTTGCCGGGCACGACATGGTAGGTCAGTATGGATTGCAGCTGGTCTTTGTTCTCGGGTTTCAGGAGATCCTCCAGGGTGTCCGCGG
>ENA-ORCU01000535-ORCU01000535.1-marine-metagenome-genome-assembly--contig:-NODE-535-length-13780-cov-3.065314_pt1 | contig 13780 bp, 6 predicted proteins | sample MGYA00248631_ERZ508512 | MGnify/ENA primary metagenome ERZ508512 (study PRJEB26183, sample SAMN06268844) | marine metagenome | isolation source: Tt an P1 anaerobic enrichment on pine from sediment taken...
AGCATTTTTCGCACATCAGCATATTCAGGATCGTTGTATATATTGTTCAATTCCTGGGGGTCTTTTTCCAGATCATACATTTCCCACTCGTCGATATCGTAGTAAAAATGCATAAGTTTATAGCGATCTGTTGCAATTCCATAATGGCGTTTCACCATATGAATTGAGGGGTATTCGTAATAGGTATAATATACAAAATCGCGGAATTTATCGGTTTCGCCACTAACCAGTTTTCGGAACGATTCCCCCTGCATTTCTTCAGGAACCTGAACACCTGCATAATCAAGAAATGTAGGTGCAAAATCAAGGTTTTGAACCATGTTATCGATTTTTGTTCCTGGTTTAATTTCTTTGGGATAGCGAATAACTAATGGTGTGCGTAGCGACTCTTCATACATAAACCGCTTATCGAACCAGCCGTGTTCACCTAAATAAAATCCCTGGTCTGATGTATAAACCACTATAGTGTTTTCTGCAAGGCCCGATTCATCCAAATAATCAAGCAGGTCACCTACACCTTCATCAACGGATGCAATGCATGCCAGGTAATCCTGCATGTACCGATTATAACGCCACCGCATGAGTTCTTTTTCATCCGATTTTATGGTAGGATATAGCTTTTTGAACTCTTCATTAATCGGTCGGTATACCGAATCCCAGGCAGCCTTTTGTGCATCAGTCATACGTCCGGTATTAAAATTAAAAATTCTTTTATCCCAATTTGCTGTCTCTTCAATGCCTAACTCCTCCATCACTTCAGGATACAATTTAGAATCACCTGCCCAATTCTGGTGTTTTAGAATGTTCATTTCTGCTTCTTTAGCAGCAGTACCTCTTCCTTCAAAATTGTCAAAAAGAGTTGATGGTTCTTTGAACTCCTTTTTTGTGTATTCCTTGTAATATTTTTCTGCTGGCATCCACTCACGATGTGGTGCTTTCTGGTGATAAAGCAAACAAAACGGTTTATCCTGATCGCGTTTATTCTTTAGCCAGTCGAGTGCAGTTTTGGTAATAATTTCGGTAACATAACCCTCCTTACGAACTTTTTCCCCATCAATCAGGAAATCGGGATTGTAGTAATCTCCCTGGCCTGGCAGAACCATTGAAAAATCAAATCCCTGTGGAATTCCGTTAAGATGAATCTTCCCAATCATTGCTGTTTGATAACCATTAGCCTGTAATATTTTTGGAAAATTGGGTTGATCCCAGTCAAAGGCCTGAACATTATCCACTTTCCCATTTATAAAACTGTGTTTACCAGTTAAAAGCACAGCACGGCTTGGAGCACAAAGCGAATTTGTAACGCAAGCACGGGTAAAAATAGCCCCTTCCTTGGCTAATCTATCGATATTTGGTGTTTCATTGATTCCATAACCATAGGCACTAATGGCCTGGTAGGCATGGTCGTCGCTCATGATGTATATGATATTTGGCGTCTGCGAAGTTTCCTTTTTTTGCGATGTACACGAAAAGATTAGTGTACTAAAGAACAAAACAGCAACTACAAATTGCAAGTTTTTAATCATGACTATATTTTTAATTTATTCTATATTTTCTTTTTCGGTGATACCTTTCCATTGATCGGTACGGAAGGGCGAAGCCAGCAAACCATCGCTATTGATCAGGTTTATCTCAATAGGATTATTGGCCCATCCGTAGCGCACTGCTACTGGATTTTTAACCTCATCGTTCCACACAATAACTTTACCATCTGAAATATAGGCTTGTGCCCAGTAGAATTTTTTGTCGTCACCTGCTACTGCAAAACCTTTTACATAACCGTATTTACTATTGTCCTGAGTTGCCAGACTATCACCAATGCTTGAGAAAGACAAGGTCAGCCGATTACCATTTTTCTCCATTTTTTCGAACACAGGCCCCGATGCCAAAACATCTTTCCCGTAGGCCACATTCAGCGCGGTGTGTGCCAACCGCAAACCAACATCTTTTTTGTTTCTGGGATGAATATCGAAAGCTTCGCCAATATCAGTAATAACAGCTTGCCCTGTTTTTGGTAAAGAAAGCGTCATATTTTGAGCTTCACGCAACTCGGCCCATTCACTTTCCGATGGTTGCTCATCTACTGCCATAAAACTGGCCAACTGTACCCACAAGAAAGGGAAATCGTAGCCCCACTGTTTTCGCCAATCGTTAATTAGATTTGGAAACAATTTTCGATACCGATAAGCTTCACCGGCATTGTTTTCGCCCTGGTACCAAATCACGCCTTCTATCCCCATTCCAACCATCGGATGAATCATTCCGTTGTACAACAATGACGCAAAGCTGTTTGGGCTTGTTCCTGCAGAGTTAAAACCAAATTCTGAACTCAAAACAGAAGGCTTATAATCCCACTCTCCTGCCAACGGGTATTTTCTTCCATTTACCTCTAAATAAAGTTGGTCTGGTTCTCCAAACATCCCTCCGATAGTCCCAGTATCCTTTACACGTACAATGATTGTGTTTTTGCCGGCCTTCAAAATTCCCTTCTTAATTTCGTAGTTTCTGTTTGCAAGCCACAAAGCATTCGATCCAACCTTTGTGCCATTAATCCATGTAATATCTTCATCATCGATAGGACCTAACTGAATATTACCGGTTACTCCTTCTGCATCAGCAGGTAATTCAGTCTCCTTACGAAACCAGATAATACCATCTTCTTCACCCAAGTCTCCATCCCATGCTTTTGGCACCTCCATTTTTTCCCAACCTTTCAATTTTATAGCAGGATCATACCATTTTTTCGCCATTGCGGGATCATCATTCATTGCTGCTTTAAAACGGTCTACATTCTCGGAAGTAAAACCGGCTGCCTGTTCCAGCGTTTTTCCTCGAAAAGATTCATATTCTTCGTTACTCATGGAAGCCTCCCAGCTTGTCCATGGTTCAATGTCAGTCCCGCCCCACGATGAATTAATCAATCCAATGGGAACGTCAAGATCTTCCTGTAACTTTTTACCGAAGAAATACCCAACTGCTGAGAAATGAGCCGATGATGAAGGATTACATTCCAGCCAGCTGGCCTCTCCTATATCATATTTTTCTTTTGTTTGAATTGCTTTAGGAACTGTGAGGAAACGAATCTTTGAATTTTCCGAATTTCTAATAGCTTCATCTGCCGTTAGATCACCATCCAAATTGAACTCCATATTCGACTGGCCACTACAAATCCAAACGTCGCCAATCAAGATGTTCTTTAATACAATCGTATTCTCTTTCCCGGCTATGATCATTTCAAACGGACCGCCGTATTTCATGGCTGGCAATTCAACCAGCCAACTGCCGTCTTTTGCTGCGACAACGTTTCTTTCACTACCATTGAAAGAAACGCTTACTGATTCTTTTCTATCGGCTTTTCCCCAGATCTTAATCGTTTTATCGCGCTGAAGAACCATATTGTCTGAAAAGAAGTGTGGTAAACTTACTTTTGCTTCAGCGGTAACTGCATACAAGAAAATAACAACTGCCAAACACGTTTTTTGAAATCTCATTTTGAAATTGGATATTATTTTTAATAAAAAAGGAGTGTTCCTGCCCAAACACAGGAACACCTCCACACTAAACTAACTTATGTAAAACTAAAACGTAATTTGCACCCCTAAATTAACAACTCGTTGGTTCATGTAAGCGTCTCCGGCAGTATTGGTTGAAATTTCAGGGTCTTGCTGATACTTGTCGTAACTGGTAAGTGTCAACAGGTTATAAGCATTTACATACAACCGGGCCTTATTAATATTAAATGGCAATATTCGTTGCGGAATCTGGTATCCCAGGTCCACTGTTTTCAAACGGATGTACCATGCGTCAACCAGCCAGAAGTCAGACATGAACGCCGAACTGCTGTTTACGGTTGTCGGGTTACTTGTCAGCCTTGGGAAAGAAGCAGTTTCTGCTGTTTCCGGAGTCCAGCGATCCAGGTGTATCGGTTGGAACTGACTTTTGAACGGTTCAATACCGGTGCCTACCACACTAAAGCTGTAGTTAAACGATCCCTGGAACAACACGTTGACAGTGAATCCTTTAAAATAACCTCCCAAGGACCACCCTAAAGTTGTGTTTGGCAGGTTTGGTTTTCCAATCGGACCACGGTCAAAATTATCGATGACGCCATCTTCATTCAAATCCATGTACTTCAAATCACCAGCCTGGATAGGAACATCACTGACCGGAGCAGCAACATCATTATCCGGATTTGAGTCATTGTTACGGGCAATATCATCTTCGGAATAGAATCCCAGGAAGGTGTAGCCGAATGGCTGTCCGATCGGACGACCAGTCTCCTGCAACCATGGATAAGCCTGTTCGGCCTCAGCTTTAAACAAGACTTTGTTTTTCGCATAGGAGAATACAAAGCTTGTATTGAAGTGGAAATCCGAACCAATTTTTGTTTGATAAGAAATTTGTCCGTCAAAGCCCTGGTTTTCAGTTTCACCAATGTTACTCGGCGAAATACCAATTCCCAGAATGTCGGGTACATCTTGTTGCGTAACCAACTGGTCGAAGCGGTAGTCGTAGAAATAATCGACGGTAACCGATAGTTTGTCAAACAAGTTGGCATCGATACCAACATTAAACTTCCGGGCTTTTTCCCAGGTCACATTGTCATTACCCAGATTTCCCTCATAAATAGTTTGATAACTCGTATTGTTATCTTCACCAAAAATATAACCAAAACCCGAGTTATAAACCTGTTTGTAAAGATAGCGGTTACCGAAAGCAACGTCGGAACCAACCAAACCATACGAGGCTCTGATTTTCAGCAACTGAACATTGTAGAACATTCCTTTGAAGAAAGGTTCTTCAGAAATGCTGTAGCCCACCCCGACAGCCGGGAAAAACCCGAAACGGTTTTCTTTTGCAAAGCGGTCAGTTCCATTATAGGCGGCATTGAAATCGAACAGGTATTTGTCCTTAAAGTTATAGTTGAGTTTCGCTGTGTACCCTTCAAAGTTCTCAGGCACGTTCGACTTCGTTTCGCGACTTTGTCTATTGTAAATCAGGCCCAAATTGACGTTGTGATCCATGTTAAATGTCTGCGTGTAATTCATGAATCCCTGAATGTTCAGATCTCTGGTAAACCGATTCTGGCTTCCCAAAACAGCATATTCACCATACGCATAGTTCTGTCTCGGATCAATGGTATAAAGGTCATTGTCCGGATCATAGTGATAGGTAGGAAAACTCCCTCGAAATACCTGACGTTGGTTTTCTTCGATACTGGAATAAGCAAGCCTTCCTGATACCTCCAGACCATCCAACAGAAAATTTAGTTTCTGATTGGCCGAAAACAGGATATTTGAATCTGTTCGCCGGATACGATTATAACCCCCATTGGCAATACGCGCATTAATGGTCGGCAGCTTTTCCTCTGTATCTACGGCATAGGCATAGGTGCCATTGGGGTTGATTACCGGAGCCGAATACGGATGAATTTTTGAGAAGTCATAAATTTCACCTGTCACATTCTGTCCTCTGGGTTCGTTGATGTTTCCAAATCGTGACGTGATATCCAGCCGAAGCGAAGTTGACTCGGTAACCTGGAAGTCAAGATTGGTCCGGTAGTTAAAACGACGGTAAAAGTAGTTGGTGTTCACTTCATTCAAGGGATCGTTGAAATCGCGCACCAGACCATTCTGCGAAAAGGCGCCTCCCGAAATAAAGTATTTCAGTCTTTCGGAACCACCCGAAAAATCGACGTTGGCATTTTGCTGGAAAGCCACATCCTTAAAAATTTCATCGTACCAGTTTACGTCCGGATGTCCGTAAGGGTCTGTGCCACTCTGAAACAAATCCAAGTCTTCTTGTGAGAACTGAGGCTGCAGACCATCGTTGGCATAGGCTTCGTTGACCAGCATCGCTGTTTGGTAAGAGTTTAAAAACTTAGGCTTTCGAACGGGCATTTGCAAACCGCTTTCAACACGAAGATTCACCTGCGGTTTTCCCTCCTTACCACGACGTGTTCTGATAACCAACACCCCGTTAGCACCTTTAATACCATAAACAGCCGTTGTTGAAGCGTCCTTCAAAATTGAAATACTCTCAATTTCGTTTACATTGATTTGCGACAACTGATCAAACGAATATTGTACATCATCAACAATGATCAGCGGCTGGTTACCGGCATCATTCAACGAACTTGCTCCGCGAATGAAGAAGTCAGAAGCGTCGCGCCCCGGTTGTCCCGAACGCTGCTGGGTGAAAAACCCGGGCATTTTACCATACAAGGCGTTCTGAACATTAGCCGTTGGGACTGTTTGCAATTCGCGGGCCTGAATGGCGCTGACTGATCCGGTGCTGGTAATCCGCTTGGTTTGACCGTAACCTACGGCCACAACCTCTTCCAGGGCATTGATATCCGGCGCCATTACAACATCCTGGACTTTCTGATTTCTGACGACGATCTCTTCTTTCTTAAAGCCGATAAATGAAAAGATAACTTTATCGCCGGAATTGACTGACAGCTCATAGTTCCCGTCAAAATCCGTAATGGTTCCTTTCGTTGTACCTTCAATAAAGACATTCACACCAGGCAGGGTTTCTCCATCAGAGGATGTCACAATCCCGGTCAGCGTTATTTGTTGTGCATATGACAAGCTAAAAAGCTGCATGCATATCATTAATATTATTAATTTTCTCATATTATACATTTTATCGCATTGAAAATTGATAAATCGATTCCCTATAACTCCCAGCCAGGATTCTGAATCATGTTTCTGTTTTTAACCACTTCGTCATAAGGAATTGGGTATAGGTATTGTCGTTGGTCAAACGATGGTTCAAATACGACAATTTCCCTAAAGTTGAAGTTGTTGCCACTCTTAACAATTTGCAAGCCTCTGATGGGCTGGTTCATGACTGTTTCCGCCTCTTTCCAGCGGCGCAAGTCATAGTAACGGTGTTCTTCAAAAGCAAATTCAATACGTCTTTCATTGTGAATTGCCGCACGCATCTCCTCTTTGGTCATTCCGGCTTTCAGGCCATACAGGCCGTCGTCGCCAGGTTCAATGCCAGCACGGTTTCTGATATCTATCAGCACTTGATAAATTTCAGGCGATGGTCCTGCGAATTCATTTTGGGCCTCTGCATAGTTGAGCAAAATTTCAGCATAACGGAACATGATCCAGTCGTGCCTGGTATCGCTATACTCGTTTTCGTTTTCAAAATTGCCCATAAATTTGCGCAGGTAATAGCTGGTTTTGGTTTTTTGAACGGAACCCGTTGGGTTATTCACACCACCATCAAATGTTTCAAGTACTTCGGTTAACCAGGTTGCTCCATTGTGAAGAATCGTCGCTTTTAAACGAGGATCGCGGTTTACATACATATTAGCCGGATCATAGCCGGAAGTTGGATCACTGATTGCTTTCCCGTTTTTCATCGGAAAAGCATCAACTAAATTCTGAGATGGACTTGTACGACCATCTCCTAAATTGACTCCTATGAAACCAACCGGGCCATTCCTGGTTTCAATCTCTCTGTTATTCCCGCCCTGCCGGTGGAATATAATTTCGCTATTTGCGGAAGTAATAAAGATATCTTTGTACTCAGGAAGAAGGTCGAAAAAACTATAGCTGTCAATAAAATACTTTGCAGCATCCGCTGCATCTTTCCAGCGTATAGGATCTGCTGACGGATATCCGGTAAGTGGGTTTGCTCTATCAATATTACCACCGTTAAAGAGTGGGCTGGCAGCATAAAGCAACACCCTTGATTTTAACGCCATCGCAGCTTCTCGGGTAACCACATGTCCATTGGAATTCAAGTCGCTTATTGGCATGATTCTTAAACTATCCCTGATATCGTCTAACTCGGTTACAATAAAGTCGACACACTCTTCAACAGAGTTTCGCGGCAATTCCAAATCATCTTCAAGTGTGGGGGCTTCGTCACCCAGCAGAGGAACTCCACCAAAGCGTTTAACAAGCTGAAAGTAAAGGTACGCACGAACAAACCTGGCTTCACTTTTCCAAGCGCTATTCAATGGTTGTCCATCATTAAAGGTCTCCATTAATGGAACCACATCAATATTATTAATAAAAGTGGTTGCCATTCGGATACCTTGGTAGTACCGGCCCCAATTCATTTCCGATCCCAGTGTAGATTGTGCCGTATACTGGCCTCGTGCCAATCTTGTGACATCATTCTCCGTAATGGCCGAAGAAACGGCATCGTCTGTCGCTGCATCCAGGTAGTCGGCCCAAACGCGGTTGTGCCCATTAGGCAGGAAATAATACACCGCGTTTAAATATCGTTTAGCCTGAACGCCAAGCGAGTCTGTGTTTGAGAATACAAAGTCTTCTGTAAATTGTTCCAGAGGGACTGCTTCGTAATCTTCCTGGCACCCGGTAAAAACAGCACCGGTCAATGCCAAGCTTAGGAGCAGAATATATTTATTAAATTTCATTTTTCTCATTTTTAAAGTTTATCATCAAAACTTGACATTAATACCGGTGCTTAAGACACGCTGAAGCGGATAACTTCTAAATTCAACTTCCGGATCACGCAAATCAACATCAGATCCTGTAAACAGATTTTGTCCACTAACAAAGAATTTAACTTTAGTTCCTCCAAGCAACTGATTGCAAACAACATCAGGAAGTGTGTAGGCCAGATAAACATCTTTGACGCGCAGATAATCGCCCGATTCCACCCAAAAAGAAGTCAACCATCCGTTGGGCCCCATATTGTAGCTGTTTCCACCGGCTGCCAATCTGGGGAACCGTGCTGTTTCGCTGGTTTCAGGAGTCCATCTTTCAATCATATGAGAATAGGCTTGTCCGTAGCTCTGCCCATACCCCTGGAATCCGGCCATAAACACGTTATCGCCCATATAGATTTCGCGATTGTACACCCCTTGCAGCAAGACATTGAAATCGACCCCCTTGTAGTTGAATCCAACCGTCATTCCGTAGTAGGAAAGCGGTTTTTCACCCAGTATAGGAGAAAAATCGAAGGTGTTAATTTCACCATCGTTGTTCAGGTCTTTGTACTTAATATCTCCTGGTTGGATCTCAAATCCCCCAATGACAGCGCTGCGTTCAATTTCATCCACAGAATTGAAGAATCCATCGGCGGTTAACCCAAAACGAACGGCATCTGGTTTGCCGGTCACCATATTGTACTCATAGGGTTTATGTTGCTCATCGACAAACAATACTTCCGAGCTGTTTTGACCCCAATTGGCTGTAACAAAATAATTAAAGTCTCCGATGTTGTCCTGGTAGGTAACCGTGAGTTCACCTCCGTAGAATAGTTTTTCGCCAATATTCTCGTTGGGATATCCAAGTCCCATCAACTGAACATTTCTCCCCCTGGTCTGGAGCAGATCAAAGTAATTATCCCGATAGTATTCTCCAGTAATTTGTAAACGATTATTGAACAATGAGATATCGGTTCCAATATTCAGTTTATGCCCCTTTTCCCAGGAAATATTTGGATTGGCGAGCGTGTTATTAACCACACCTTCTCCGGTAGTGTAATTATTGCCTTGAGGATAAGAATAGTCACCAAAGTAGGCGGTGCGGAATGTTTGTCTCCATACATAATAACCGGAATTATCGACTCCGTTCCCGGTTTTCCCGTATACAGCCCGTAATTTGAACTGGTTCAGCCAATCGACATCTTTCAGGAAGTTTTCACGGCTCACATCCCAACCTAATCCAAAGGCATAGAAGGTTCCCCAACGGTCACCTTCATTGTAACGATTGAAGTAGCTTTCTGTAACAGCAGCTTCTGCAAAATATTTACCGTCGTAGTTGTAGCGTCCGCGCAGAGCGATATTTGCCGGTCGTTGAGGTAAATCATAATTTGAGGTTACGACATTAATGTCGGCATGTGTACCTGCCTCGATATTGTGTTTGTCGATTTTTGTATGGTAGTCGAATCCCGCCTGGCTGTACCAAAATCTTGCGCTTGCCACAGAAACGAAGTTGTTGTTTTGTGACGATAGCACCCCAAAAGGATCGTAGCGACCGTCTTCACCATCTTCGCCAGGTTTGTATTCGTAGACCAAGCTGCGTTTTACGCGCTCAATGGCTCCTTTATTCTGAGATGAAACATTGGTAATTGCCTTAAATGAAAGCCCTTTCACATAAGAGTCTAAAGCATAAGACAAATCAATATTGGCAATCGCATCGCGAGACTCATCACTGATGTAGCCAGAGTTGACTGTACGGGACATCAAGTTGTTGGTAAACGAAATATTTCCACCGTATGACCCGTCCGGGTTGTAAACAGGATAGGCCCCGTTGGGTGTTCTGAAAATATCATCCAGGATCCCTGAGTAGCCACTTCCCGGCTGGTTTCCTTCCTCGATGCGACCAATAATGGTAACGCCAAGTTTCAATTCGTCGGTAATGTTAACATCCAGTTTCGAATTGATGATGTAACGGTCAATTCCCATATTGGTGTTATAAGAATTCATGCCGGAAGTTCTGAAAAAGCCTTCCTGGTTGAAGTAGCCCAAACTCACATAATACTTGGCCACCGAACCGCCACCTGATACATTCAGATTGTATGACTGGATTGGCGCGTTATCTTCGAGTAAAATATCGTACCAGTTGTTGTTGGGATGGCTAATCAAATTAGTTCCGTTTTTAAACGCTTCGAAATCTTCATAGGTATATGCCGGGGCATTTCCGTCATTTTGAAGCGCTTCATTCAGCAGGTAAGCATGTTGATAAGCCGATAGCGGCTCCGGAATCCTAATCGAATTCTGGATGCCATAACGTCCTGTAAATGAAAGTTGAAATTGATTGTCGGTTGGTTTTTTGGTGGTCACCAAAAGAACGCCCCTTGAGCTTCTCATTCCCAAAAAGATCGAAGACAATGCATCACGCTGAATCGATACGGACTCAATATTTTCAGGATCCAATGAGAATAACTCGCGTTGCACTCCGTCAACCACAACAACAGGTCCCATTCCACGTGAATTTAAACTAAACATGGTGTTGTCGCTGGTTATTCCGCCACCGAGAACCGGCACGGAACCAATTAAGTCGTTATTGGCATTTGATGTTGTGTTTGGGCTACGAAACCCGCTGTTTTGCTGTACATACAAACCGGCCATGCGACCTGCAAAAGAGCTAATGACGGAGCTGCTTAGCGGCGAGGCGATTTGATCGGTATAAATGGTGGATGCTGCGCCAAGGAAACTCTCTTTGTCCATACTTCCGTACAACACATCCATCTGATCCGGATCTTTTAGGTATTTGTCGTGAAGCGATACGCTGAAGCCTCCGCCAGACAAGTCGTTTGCCTTGACCTTACGCTTCGAGGTATAATATTCAGGATGAGAAAGAACCAAAACCTGACCTGGCTCTACATCCAGTTCAAACCGTCCGGCCTGGTCGGTTACAAAAGTTTTTTCCTGTCCTTTTACATGAATGGTAACATTTGAAATCGGATTCCCATAATTATCCGTTACAATACCCGATTCTGCAATGCTCATGAGTTGATCAACATCTTGTCCTTGAACAAAACTGACCAAAAGCATCATAACCAGAAGCAGAGCTGCATGCTTGTTTGCTATTCTATAAAATTTGAACATAATATCTGTTTTAAGGTAATAATTTCGAAGATGCCTGGCATCTTTATTTGCATAAAAACCCATATTCGAATGGTACTTCCGTGTTCTGATCATCGTCCAAAACATCCGTCAGTTCAACCGAACCATCTGCATTTGTAAACGAATACAAAATCTTGGTAATATTCTCTCCCTCAGGTATGCCAAAGTAGCCGGCAGGCCAAAAAGTAATACTGAAGGTTCGCCCGAAATCAAAGTCTTTACGCAATTGGGATTTTACTCCTTGGTCACAGATATCATAGGTATTCCCGTTGTCGGTGTAGGCCGTGGCACACAAGAAAATTTCATCGACATCGTCAAGAATATTATCCAAAATATCACCCTGATACTTAATGGTCAGCAAGTCGTTTTTATCAGCATAGAGGGGCTGCACGGTATTGATATGCAACTCGCAGAAATCGATGACTGCTCCTTCGCCCTCAACAACTTCAAAACAATCGGTGAACATGGTTTTAAACCGTCGTGTATCTGTACTTAATCCATCGCCGCTGTTGTTAACAAAGAAACCAATCTTGGCGCGAAGATTATCCATGCCGGTCTTGGTTTTGAGCGTTACGGCAACCGTAATCTTTTCTCCGTTGTTTACATTGTACACTTTGTCGGTTTGATAAACCACCCATTCCATGTCATCCAGTACATTGGGGCCAAAACCAAATCGTTCACGAAGTGCTGCAGGCCATGTCCTGCCTTGCATGTTCTTCGGTTGAGCCTCTTCGGGTACCAACGACATGGTTTGTACCCCTTCGTCGATACTGCTGGTGTAGGTAACTTCTGTATTGCTGGCCGCATTCCAGCTTTTGGGAACACAATATCCGATAATTAAACGCTCCCCTCCTTCTGCCGAGTTTTCTGCCGGTTCAACACGAATATTCATGGTAAAAGAAGCAACCTCGCCAGCCTCAACTGTAGGTTCGTAGTCAATCGAGTCGAGCTCAATACAACAGACCAGTAGCAAAGTGAAAATAGCAAACCCCAGATATTTGAGGTGCAGGATGCTGCGAATTTTATTTTTTATTTTCATATCTTATTTCAGTCTAGTTAGTTAACGGTATTTCTTTCCAATAAATAGGTATAGCTATTTGAGAAACATCCCGGACTAAAAGTTAATCCAATCTGACGATCAGCATCAACAATAGGAAAGCTCAGCCCGGTCTCCAGTGGTTCTGAACCTCCTTCTTGTGAGAACAATATGTGAAAAGGATACAAAGGATCGTCGAGTTCGTAAGTGCCGTTATTTCTCACGATAAAGGGCAAATAGCCTTCGATTGTATAGGTTCCGTCTTCGTTCATATTCAAACGAAACTGAGAAAAATCCATCATCTCGGTGATATCAACATTGTTCCGGTAGGCCGTTTTAATTTTCCATGTACCAACGATGCTTTTGGGAACTTCGGTGTACTCCCCCACTTCTTCGTCAAAATAGGCACAGGAAGCAATTATCAAGGTGACACAAAGTGCCAGCAAAGCCTGTATTTTAAATTTCAATTTCATAATCAACCAATTAAATTATTCGTAGTAGGGATTTTGTTTTAACTCAGGAGATTTGGCAACCTCGCTGTAGGGAATAGGCCAGAAGTAAGTCGCTCTGCGGAACACGCGGGTGCGCACTTCAAACCTGCGGTAGTTAACCTCAGCTCCATCGCGTTGAACTTCCATACCATGCATGGTTTTTGATTCGGTATCTTCGGCGATCATCCAACGGCGTACGTCCCAAAAACGGAGGCCTTCAATGGCCAGTTCAATTCTTCTTTCATGACGAATCGCTTCGCGCATCTCCTCTTGATTCATCCCGTCTTTTAAGCCATACATACCATCGGCTCCAGGTTCAATTCCGCCCCGCATCCGAATATCTTTAAGTACTTGGTATACCTCTGGAGTTGGTCCTCCAAACTCATTCTGAGCCTCGGCATAACTAAGCAAAATTTCAGCAAATCGAATCAATGGACGTGACTGCGGTCCTCCAATAAAATAGTTGGCAGCGATGGATCGGTGTAATTGTTTATTTCCATAATACCCAGTAGGAGTTCCTGTAAACACAGCATCTTGTCCCGAAGGTGTTCCATTGTAGTTTCCTGTAAAGATGTTGACCGGCACATTAAGTGTTGACCCATTTCTTAATGTTTTCTGATCATAGACAATGGTATTGTAGAAACGTGGGTCGCGGTTTGCGTAGGGATTGTTTGGATCGTATCCTGA
>ENA-ORCU01000538-ORCU01000538.1-marine-metagenome-genome-assembly--contig:-NODE-538-length-13718-cov-3.363023_pt1 | contig 13718 bp, 15 predicted proteins | sample MGYA00248631_ERZ508512 | MGnify/ENA primary metagenome ERZ508512 (study PRJEB26183, sample SAMN06268844) | marine metagenome | isolation source: Tt an P1 anaerobic enrichment on pine from sediment taken...
AGATCGGCTCGGGCAATATCGGGGCCACCAACGTGCTGCGCACGGGCAACAAGCTGGCGGCGTTCCTGACGCTGGTTCTGGATGCGGGCAAGGGCGGCTTCGCCGTGCTGATCGCCCGCGCCGCGGTGGGCGAGGATGCCGCGCAGCTGGCGGGGCTTGCCGCATTCCTGGGCCATCTCTTCCCGGTCTATCTGGGCTTCAGGGGCGGCAAGGGCGTGGCCACCTTCCTGGGCACGCTTCTGGCGCTCGCCTGGCCGGTGGGTCTGGCGGCCTGCGGCACCTGGCTGGCCGTGGCCGCGGTCACGCGCTATTCGTCGCTCTCCGCCCTGGTCGCCGCCGCCCTCGCGCCGCTGTGGATGGCAGTTTTCGGCCGGGGCGAGATGCTGGCTCTGGGCGCGGTGCTGACGCTGCTGATCTATGCCCGCCACTGGCAGAACCTGCAAAGGCTGCGCGCAGGCACCGAGCCGAAGATCAGCAAGAAGTGACTGCCCGGGCAGCAGGGTGCCTGGTTCCAAATCCAGTTTGGCGGAAGCGCGCTCCCGGGTAGAGTAGCCCTGTAGCACATTGCAGACAGGATACTCACATGGGATTTCAGGAAGCCGTAGCGGCTTGTTTCAGAAAATATGTCACCTTCTCCGGACGCGCGACCCGTCCCGAATATTGGTATTTCGCACTGTTCATCTTCCTCGCCAGTATCGGCCTGAACATCATCGACACGATGATCTTTGGCACCGATTATGACGATCCATCAGTGTTTTCAGGGATATTCAGTCTCGCCACTTTACTTCCCTCCATCTCGGTCAGTGTCCGCCGTCTGCACGACATCGGCAGGTCCGGCTGGTGGTGGTGGCTGTGGCTGGTCCCGATCCTGGGATGGATCATTTTGATCTACTGGGCCTGCCAGCCGGGAACCGGGCCGAACAAATTCGGTCCCGTTCCCAAGGGCGGCGCCGCCGAGCAGGCAGCCGCCTATCAGTAGCTGAACTCGCCGTAGATCCGGCTCAGGTCGCCGTTCCAGTCGCCGTGATAATGCTCCAGCAACTCGTCGGCCGGGGCCTTGCCGGTTTCCACGCTGTCCTCTAGCGCGTGCAGGAAGTGGCGCTCGTCGGCCACCATGCCGCCCAGCCCCGGCCGCGCCCGCGCCTTCAGGCCCGAGCGCGCGATGTCCAGCACCTCGCGCGCAAGGTCCTGCATGGTGCGGCCAGCGACCTCGGCCTGCAGCCCGCTCTCCGAGGCGCCCACGCGCCAGGCCTCGCGGGTCTCGGCATCCCAGCCCTTGACCAGGTCCCAGGCCGCGTCCAGCGCGCCCTGGTCGTAGGTCAGCCCCACCCAGAATGCCGGCAGCGCGCAGAGCCGCCGCCAAGGGCCGCCATCGGCCCCGCGCATCTCGATGTATTTCTTGACCCGCGCCTCGGGGAAGATCGTGGTCAGATGATCGGCCCAGTCGCTGAGCGTCGGCGTCTCGCCCGGAAGCGCCGGCAGCTCGCCCTTCAGGAAATCGCGGAAGGACTGGCCCAGCGCGTCGATGTATCTGCCGTCGCGGTAGACGAAATACATGGGCACATCGAGCGCATATTCGACCCAGGCCTCAAAGCCGAACCCCTCGTCGAAGACGAAGGGCAGCATGCCGGTGCGCGCCGGGTCCAGATGCCGCCAGATCCAGGAGCGATAGGATTTCATGCCATTGGGCTTGCCCTCGAAGAAGGGCGAGTTGGCAAAGAGCGCGGTCGCCACGGGCTGCAGCGCCAGCGCCACGCGCATCTTCTGCACCATGTCCGCCTCGGAGCCGAAATCGAGGTTCACCTGCACCGTGCAGGTGCGCCGCATCATGGATTTGCCGGTCTCGCCGACCTTGTCCATATAGGCGTCCATCAGCTTGTACCGGCCCTTGGGCATCAGCGGCATCTGCTCATGGGTCCAGATCGGCGCCGCCCCCAGGCCGATGAAGCCCACGCCGATCTCGTCGGCGATGGATTTCACCTCGCGCAGATGCTCGTTCACCTCGTCGCAGGTCTGGTGGATCGTCTCCAGCGGCGCGCCCGAAAGCTCCAGCGCGCCGCCGGGCTCCAGCGAGACATTGGCGCCATCCTTGGTCAGCCCGATCAGATAGCCGCCCTCGCGCACCTCGTTCCAGCCGTAGCGGTCGCGCAGCCCCTCAAGCACTGCCTCGATCGAGCGTTCGCCCGCATAGGGGATGGGCTTCAGCGTGTCCCTGCAATAGCCGAATTTCTCGTGCTCGGTGCCGATGCGCCAGTCTTCTTTGGGCTTGCAGCCGTCGGCCAGGTACTCTGCCAGCTGCGAATGATGTTCGATCGGGCCGCCGCCGGATTGAGGGATGGACATGAAGGAAGGCTCCGATCTTCTGTTCGCTACGTCGTGAGGCCAAGACCTGCGTCGTGAGGCCGCTCAAGTCAAGGCCATGCGACTGGCACGCCGCCAAACCGTGATCCCGCCGGGGCCGGCCGGCGCGTCGAGGGCGGCGAGGATGCGCGCGGGCTCGGCCCCCGGCAGCGCCGCGAAGACGTCGAAGAGCAGCTCCGCCCTTGCCGCATCCACCGGGATCACCAGCGCAGGCCCCCCCGCCTGGGACAGCCGCCAGGCCCGGCCCTGCGGGGTCTCGACAAGGGTCACCTCGGTCAGTTCGCTGAGCGCGGCAAAGCCGCCGGTCTCCGGCGCGAGATAGGAGATCTGCCCCTCCATCACCTCGACATAGCCGGGCGCCGCGGCCGGGCGGCGGAACCGCACCCGCCTGAGCGCCACCAGCGCCAGCCCCGCGCCGACCGCCCCCACGATCAGCCCCAGCGCCTGAAAGAACAGACCGCCGCGGGTGAAAAGCCACAGCCCCGCCAGCGCCACGCCCAAGCCCAGCAGCACCTCCCGCCAGCGCCAGAAGGCGCGGCGCAGCTCGGGCCGGACCAGGCTCACCGCCAGTCCCCCAGCGTGGATTGCCACAGCGTCAGCGCCGCCACCGCCGCCGTGTCGGCGCGCAGGATGCGCGGGCCGAGGCTGACCGCATGGGCGAAGGGAAGGTTGCGCAGCCTTTCGCGCTCGGGCTGCGAAAAGCCGCCCTCGGGGCCGATCAGGATGGCCCATTTGCCGCCCTCGGCGCCCTCAAGCGCTGCGCGCGCGCCCACCAGCGCCTCGTCGCAGAACATCAGGCGCCGGTCTGCGGGCCAGTCGGCCAGCACCCGGTCAAGCTTTTGCAGCTCCGCCACTTGCGGAACATAGGTGCCGCCGCATTGCTCGGCCGCCTCCACCGCATGGGCCTGCAGCCGGTCGCGGCGGATGCGCTCGGCATTGGTGAAATCGGTCTGCACCGGGCAGATCCGCGCGGCGCCCATCTCGGCGGCCTTTTCCACGATGAAATCGGTGCGCACCTTCTTGATGGGCGCGAAAAGCAGCCACAGGTCGGGCGGGTTCTGCTGCTCCTTGGTCTGCTCGCGGCAGGCCAGGACACCGCCGCGCTTGCCCGCCTCCTCGACCTCGGCCAGCCATTCGCCATGCGCCCCGTCGAAGAGAAGCACCGCATCGCCCACGCCCAGCCGCATCACCCCGAAAAGGTAATGCGCCTGGTCCCGGTTCAGAGGAACCGTTTGCCCCGCCCCAAGCGGGTGCTCTACATAGAGCCTGACCTTTGCCGATGCTTTCTCATTCATGGGGGCGACCTTATGTCCGACACCAGCCAAACGCCAGAGCCCGAAGGCCAGGTTTCCGACGCCGTGACCGGCAACTGGGTCGATACCTTCGCCCCCGAATGGACCCGCCCCTATCTGCGCCTCAGCCGCGCCGACCGCCCCATCGGCACCTGGCTTCTGCTCCTGCCCTGCTGGTGGGGCGTGCTGCTGGCCGCGGCCTCGACCGGCTGGCGCTGGTTCGACCTGTGGATCCTCCTCGGATGCGGCCTCGGCGCCTGGCTGATGCGCGGCGCGGGCTGCACCTGGAACGACATCACCGACCGCGAGATCGACGCGCAGGTCGCGCGCACCCGCTCGCGCCCGATCCCCTCGGGGCAGGTCACGGTGGAACAGGCCAGCGCCTGGATGGCGATCCAGGCGGGCGTGGCCTTCCTCATCCTCTTGACCTTCAACTGGGCCGCGATCGGGCTGGGGGTGGCGAGCCTTGGGCTGGTGGCGATCTATCCCTTCGCCAAGCGCTTCACCTGGTGGCCGCAGGTCTTCCTCGGGCTGGCCTTCAACTGGGGGGCGCTGCTGGCCTGGACGGCGCATACCGGCAGCCTCGGGCTACCGGCGGTGCTGCTCTACCTCGCCGGCATCGCCTGGACGATCTTCTACGACACGATCTACGCCCACCAGGACAAGGAGGACGACGCCCTGATCGGCGTGAAATCCACCGCCCGCCTCTTCGGCGACGACACCAAGACCTGGCTGCGCATCTTCATGATGACCAGCGTGGTGCTGATGACTGCGGGCATTGTCATGGGGCTTCTGTCGCAGGACAGCGTGATCAAGCTCTTCCTCGGCATCGCGGCAGCCTGGGCCTTTGGCTGGCACCTCTCGTGGCAGCTCGCCCGCCTGCGCATCTATGACGGCAGCAATTGCCTGATGCTGTTCCGCGCCAACCGCGATGCCGGGCTGATCCCTGCGCTGTTTCTCGCCGTCGTGATCCTGCTTTGATTGCCAAAGCGGCGCGGCGATTCTAGAAATCGCCACGGCAAGTCAACCGGAGAACCCTCGCCCCCATGCGCCTTTCCGCCAATCTGATCGCGCTCGCGGCGGTCCTCATCGCCGGTCTTTTCTGCATCCTCAGCGCGGTTTTCGCCGTCAATCTCATCGAGAACCGCGCCGCCGCCGAAATCCGCCACGCCCTCATCGCCGAAGGCATCGACTGGGCCGAGGTCGATCCAGACGGGCTCCTGGTGCAGCTCTCCGGCACCGCGCCCAGCGAAGCCACCCGCTTCCGCGCGCTCTCGATCACTGGCACCATCGTCGACGCCGCCCGCGTGATCGACGCGATGGAGGTCACCCCCTCGCAGCCGATCAACGCCCCGCGCTTCTCGATGGAGCTTCTGCGCAACGACAGCGGCGTGTCGCTGGTGGGGCTGATCCCCGCCGAGATGGACCGTGCCGCCCTGCTGGAGGAGGTGCGCGACGCCGTCGATGACGCGCCGGTGACCGACCTGCTGGAGACCGCCAAGTTCGATGCGCCCGAGGGCTGGGACGACGCGGTGCGCTTCGGCCTCGAGGCGCTGGAGAAACTGCCCCGCTCCAAGATCTCCATCGCCGCCGACGAGCTGCGCGCCATCGCCATCACCGACAGCGGCAAGGAAAAGCGCAGGCTGGAGGGCGAACTCACCCGCGCCGCGCCCGAAGGGCTGAACCTGGTGCTCGACATCTCGGCCCCGCGTCCGGTGATCACGCCCTTCACCCTGCGCTTCATCATCGACGAGACCGGCGCGCGGTTCGACGCCTGCTCGGCCGATACCGAGGCCGCACGCGACCGCATCCTCGCCGCCGCGCGCAAGGCCGGGCTGACGGGCAAGGCCGACTGCACCATCGGGCTCGGCGTGCCCTCGCCCAACTGGGCCAAGGCGGTCGAGGCCGGGATCGAGGGGTTGGCCGCGCTCGGCGGCGGCACCCTGACGCTGTCGGACGCGGACGTGACCCTTGTGGCGCAGCAAGGCGCCGACCAGGCGCTTTTCGACCGCGTGGTGGGCGAGACCGAGGCCGCCCTGCCCGAGGTCTTCTCGCTGCACGCGGTCAAGCCCGAGCCGGTGAAGATCGACGGCAGCGGCGAGGGCGAAGGCACCCCCGAATTCGTCGCCACCCTCAGCCCCGAGGGGCTGGTCCAGCTGCGCGGCCGGGTCCCCGACGAACTGGTGCGCGCCGCCACCGAAAGCTACGCGCGCTCGCGCTTCGGCCTCGACAATGTCTACGCCGCCATGCGCCTGGACCCCGAGCTGCCCGAGGGCTGGCCGATGCGGGTGCTCACCAGCCTCGAGGCGCTCTCGGAACTCGACCACGGCTCGGTCATCATGCAGCCCGATTTCCTGGAACTGCGCGGCACCACCGGCGATACCGAGGCCAATGCCCGCATCGCCCGCCTCTTCGCCGGCAAGCTGGGCGAGGCGCAGAATTTCAAGATCGACGTGGAGTATGTCGAGCCGCCCGAACCCGAAGACACCGCGCCCAGCCCCGAGGAATGCGTCGCCCGCATCAACGCCATCCTCGAAGAGCAGAAGATCACCTTCGCGCCCGGCTCGGTCACCGTCGAGGGCGAGTCGCTCAGGGTCGTGAACCGCATCGCCGAGGTGCTGCGCGAATGCCCCGACGCGCGGATGGAGATCGGCGGCCATACCGACTCGCAGGGCCGCGAAGAGATGAACCTCCAGCTCAGCCAGAGCCGCGCCGAGGGCGTGCTCTCGGCCCTGCTGGCCCGGCGCATCCTGACCAGCAACCTCACCGCCAGGGGCTATGGCGAAAGCCAGCCCATCGCCGACAACGACACCGAGGAAGGCCGCGAGGCCAACCGCCGGATCGAGTTCCGCCTGATCGCCCCGGACCCCGCCGAACAAGCCGCCTCAGCCGAGGGCGAGACCGCCGCGGCGGAACAGGCCGACAGCACCGCGGCCACCGAGACGCCGGCAGAGGGCGACACCGCCCAGGCCGAAGAGGCGGCAGAGCCCGGGGCCGAAACCGCAGCCCAGACCAACAGCGCAACCGAAGCAGGGGCCACCGATGAACAGAACTGAATTCATTATCGTCACGGCCATCGTGCTCTTCGTGGCCTTCATGCTGGGCTGGTTCGCCTCCTGGCTGATCCACCGCGTCACCCGCGTGACCCAGTCGGAGATGGGCGAGCTCGACCAGATGGCGCAGGCCCTGCACGAGGCCGAGGAGACGCGCGAACAGGCGATCACCTATATCCAGCAGCGCGAGGCGGAACTGACCAACCAGCTGAGCCAGACCGAGGCCGAGCTGCGAGCCGCGATGGATGGCCTGCGCGACGCCCGGCACGACGCCGAGGAACTGCGCGGCTATATCGAGCGGAAGAACCAGTAGGCGGCCCGCGGTACCCGAATTTTCGCGGAAAATTCGCACCGACTTTTCGACGAAAAATCGTCCCCGCGGCGCGCGGCGCCTACCAGCGGGCCAGCGCGTCCTCGTCCTCGGCCTTGCTCTCGACCCAGCTCTCGCCCTGCGCCGTGATTTCCTTCTTCCAGAAGGGCGCGCGCGATTTCAGGTAATCCATCAGGAACTCGGCCGCCTCGAAGGCGTCGGCCCGGTGCGGCGAGGCGGTGGCCACCATCATGATCATGTCGCCCGGCGCCATCTCGCCATGGCGGTGGATGATCAGGCAGTCCCTCAGCTCCCATCGCTCCCGCGCCTGCGCCTCGATCGCCTCCAGCGCGGCCTGGGTCATGCCGGGGTAATGCTCGATCACCATCCGGTTCAGATCGCCGGAGGCGAGGTCGCGCACGATGCCGGTGAAACTCACCACCGCGCCCGCATCGCGCCGCCCGGCGGCGAAGGCCTCGACCTCGGCGCCGAGGGCAAAGGGCTCTTCCTGCACGCGCACGGCCATGCTCAGCCCCCCGTCATCGGCGGGAAAAAGGCCACCTCGCGCACGCCCGCGAGCGGCGCGTCGAACTCGGACAGCTCCTGGTCCAGCGCCACGCGCAGCGCCGAGAGGTCGGCGAAGGCCGCGGCGTACCGCTCCTCGCGCGCCTTCAGCTCCTCGACCAGCTCGGCCACGGTGGCCGCGCCGGTCTCCACCCGCTCCTTGGGCAGGCCGATGCGCTCGCGCACCCAGGCAAAGTAAAGAACGTCGATCATGTTTCCGCCTCGTCGCGCAGATAGGGCAGCGCCTTTGAAAAATAGTCCCAGCCGGTCATCAGGGTCAGAACCGCGGCCAGCCACAGCAGCCCCAGACCACCATAGAAGCTAATCCCCGCCGCGCCGGTTTTCCAGTCCGGCGCCGCCCCGGCATACTGGGCAAACAGCCCATGGGCGAAGAGAACCGCCAGCGCCAGCATCTGCACCGTGGTCTTCCACTTGGCCAGCCGGGTGACCTTGAGCAGCCCCGCCGTGTCGCCCAGATACTCGCGCAGCCCCGAGACGAAGACCTCCCGGAACAGGATCGCGGTGGCCGGGACCAGCACCCAGAAGCTCATCCCGAAGAGGTTGCTGATGACGAAGAGCGCGATCACCACCATCGCCTTGTCGGCGATCGGGTCGAGCATGGCGCCGAAGCGGCTCATCTGGTTCCACTTGCGCGCCAGGTAGCCGTCCACCCAGTCGGTGACCGAGGCCCCAACGAACAGCACCAGCGCCAGCCAGTCGGCATAGGGTCGCGCCAGCAGCAGAAACACCAGCGCCACGGCCGGGGCGGCCAGCAGGCGGAGCACGGTCAGGATATTGGGAACGGTCCAGGTCATGGCGACAGCCTTACAGCCTCAGCCCTTCTCATGGAAGAAGCCATAGATGGTTTCGGCCAGGGTATCGGAAATCCCCTCCACCGCCTTGAGGTCCGCCAGCCCCGCGCGGCTGACCGCCTTGGCGCTGCCGAAATGCGCCAGCAGCGCCCGCTTGCGCGTGGCGCCCACCCCCGGCACCTCGTCGAGCGGCGTCGCGCCCATGGCCTTGGCCCTCTTCTGCCGGTGCGCGCCGATGGCGAAACGGTGCGCCTCGTCGCGCAGGCGCTGGACGAAATAGAGCACGGGGTCGTTGTGGCGCAGCGCAAAGGCGTTCTCGCCGGGGCGGTGGAACTCTTCCTTGCCGGCGTCGCGGTCGATGCCCTTGGCCACGCCCACCATGGCGATGTCGTCGACGCCCAGCTCACGCATGATCTCGGCCACCGCGCTCACCTGCCCGGCGCCGCCGTCGATGAGCAGAAGGTCCGGCCAGGTTTCGCCCTGGCGGTCCGGGTCGTCCTTCAGCAGGCGCTGGAAGCGGCGGGTCAGCACCTCTTTCATCATGCCGAAATCGTCGCCCGGGGTCAGCTCCTCGCCGCGGATGTTGAACTTGCGGTACTGGCTTTTGACGAAGCCCTCGGGCCCGGCCACGATCATGCCGCCCACGGCATTGGTGCCCTGGATATGGGAGTTGTCGTAGACCTCGATCCGCCGGGGCGGCGCATCGAGGCCAAAGGCCTCGGCCAGGCCGGCCAGCAGCTTGCCCTGCGCCGCGCTTTCCGACATCCGCCGGGCGAGGCTTTCGCGGGCGTTGCGCGCCGCATTCGCCACCAGCTCGGCCTTCTCGCCGCGCTGGGGCACGGCGATCTCCACCTTGCGCCCGGCCTTCTCGGACAGCGCCTCGGCCATCAGCTCCGGCTCCTCGATGCCGTGCGACAAGAGCAGCATCCGCGGCGGCTGCTTGTTGTCGTAGAACTGGCCGAGGAAGCCCTGCAGCACCTCGGCCTCCGACATCCCCGCCGCGATCCGCGGGTAGTAATCCCGGTTGCCCCAGTTCTGGTTGGCGCGGATGAAGAAGACCTGCACGCAGGCCTGCCCGCCCTCCATATGCAGCGCCACCACGTCGGCCTCGGCCACGCCGCGGGGGTTGATGCCCTGGGCCTGCTGCACCTGGGTCAGCGCCCGGATGCGGTCGCGCAGCGCCGCGGCGCGCTCGAACTCCAGCGCCTCCGAGGCCTCTTCCATCTGCGCGGCGAGCTGCTCCTGCACCCGCGTGCTCTTGCCCTGCAGGAAGCGCTCGGCATCGGCCACCAGCCCGGCGTAGTCCACCTCGCTGATCCGGCCCGTGCAGGGCGCGCTGCAGCGCCTGATCTGGTAGAGCAGGCAGGGCCGGGTGCGGCTTTCGAACATCGCGTCCGAGCAGTTGCGCAGCAAGAACACCTTCTGCAGCTGGTTCAGCGTCCGGTTCACCGCGCCGGCGCTGGCGAAGGGGCCGTAATAGCTGCCCTTCGCCTTCTTCGCGCCGCGATGCTTGCGGATCTGCGGAAAGGGATGGTCCTTGGTCACCAGGATGTTGGGGAAGCTCTTGTCGTCGCGCAACAGCACGTTGTAGCGCGGCTTGAGCTGTTTGATCAGATTCTGCTCCAGCAGCAGCGCCTCGGTCTCGGTGCGCGTGGTCAGGAACATCATCGAGGCGGTCTCGCGGATCATCCGCTCGATGCGCGGGGAATGCCCGACAGGCTTGGCGTAGTTCGCCACCCGCTTCTTCAGGTTGCGCGCCTTGCCGACATAGAGGACGCGGCTTTCCGCATCCAGCATGCGATAGACCCCCGGCGAATTGTCGAGGGTCTTCAGGTAGGACTGGATGCGGCGATGACCCGTCAGGGGCGCCTCGGGCCCGCGGGCGTCGTCTGGCATGTCACTCATGGGCAGGATCTGGTGATTCCGGTCATCGCCTGCAATGTAATCCTGCCCGAGACAAGAAAAAACATGTCCACGTCTTCTGTGGATATCTCTGAGGGTAACTATAGCGCACCGCGGATTTTCCCTTGTTTTCAGGCGCCTTCGATGGTTTGCCCAATTTTTGGGCGCCTTTGTAAGGTATTGTTTTCATTGATTATTTTTTGCTCGCCGCACAAAACACTGAAAACACTCAGGAATTGATGACAGATTCGTAACGGGTTCATGACAGGTGGAAAAGTCAAGCGGCCAAACCCAGAAATCCCGGCCTCACTCCACCCCCAGCACGTCGGGCGTCGCCCAGGCGAGGTGCTGCCCGCCATCCACGCAGAGCAACTGCCCGGTCACCGCGACCGCGTTCAGGAAATAATCCAACGCGCCGCAGATGTCTCGCTCGTCCGCGCCGCGGGTCAGGATCGTCGCCTGCCGCTGCCGGGTGAAATGCTCCTCCGACTGGCGGTCGCCGCGCAGGGTGGGGCCGGGGCCGATGGCGTTGACACGCACCTGCGGCGCCAGCGCCTGCGCCGCGGTCTTGGTAAAGGCCCACAGCCCCATCTTGGCGATGGTGTAGGTCATGTATTCGGGCGTCAGCTTGCGCACGCGCTGGTCGATCATATTGATCACGAGGGCGCTGGCCAGCGGCTCGCCGCGGGCGTCCACGGTTTCGGGCGGGACCTGCTCGGCAAAGCGTTGGGTCAGCACGAAGGGCGCGCGCAGGTTCGATTCCATGTGCCGGTCCCAGCTCTCGCGGCTGGCGGTCTCGATGTTGTCGTACTCGAAAATCGAGGCGTTGTTGACCAGCACCGTCAGCGGCCCGCCCAGCTCTTCCGAGGCGCGCTCGACCAGGGCTTCGGTCTCATGCTCGTTCAGAAGGTCGGCCTGCAGCGCGCAGGCGCGCCGGCCCATGGCGTGGATCTCGTCCACCGCCGAGCGCGCCCCGGCCTCGGAGCTGGCATAATGCAGCGCCACGTCGAGGCCCCGCCGCGCCAGATGCAGCGCCATCGCGCGCCCCAGCCGCCTGCCCGCCCCTGTCACCAATGCCCTTCCCTGCATGCCCGCGCCTCCGTCAGACCAACACGGCCACAACATAGGTGACGTAAAGCCCGGTCAAGGCAATGCCCCAGCCCTTGGTCATGTTCCAGCCCCGGAACACGAAGGGCAGCAGGATCAGCGAGGCCGCCAGCATCACCCACAGGTCGAAGACCAGCATCTCGGCCGGCACCGGCATGTCGCCCACCAGGCTGGCCAGCCCGATGATGGCCAGCAGGTTGAACATGTTCGACCCGATCACGTTGCCCAGCGCCACGTCGGCCTGCCGGCGCAGCGCGGCCATCACGGTGGTGGCCAGCTCGGGCAGCGAGGTGCCCAGCGCCACCAGCGTCAGCCCGATCACGGTTTCGCTGACGCCGATCTCGCGGGCGATGTTCTCGGAATGCTCGACCAGCAGCTGGGCGCCCAGCGGCAGGCCCACCAGGCCCAGCGCCAGGAACAGGCCGATCTTCCACCAGGGCAGGTTGGGGTCGGCGCCCTCGATCTCTTCCTCTTCCTCCTCCGGCTCGGCCACGGCGGCGGCGTTCAGCGTCTCGCGCCGGTGGTTGCGCGCGGCGTGGAAGGCGTCCCACAGCACCACCGACAGCGCCGCCAGCAGAACCAGCCCGTGCACCCAGGTGATCGGCCCCAGGAACGCCACCGCGATGAACAGCACCGAGGCGATCAGCATGAACACATAGGTCCGCCGGCTGTCGCATTCCTCGGTCGACAGCCCCGAGATGATCGCGGGCACGCCCAGCACCAGCAGCACATTGGCGGTGTTCGACCCCACCACGTTGCCCAGCGCAATGCCCGGCGCGTGGTCCATCACCGCCTGGATCGAGATCAGCAGTTCCGGCGCCGAGGTGCCGAAGGCCACGATGGTCAGGCTGACGATCAGCGCCGGCACGCCCAGCCGCAGGCTCAGGTTCACCGCGCCCCGGACCAGCGAGTCGCCCGCCAGCAGCAGGATCACCAGCCCCAGCAGAGCGAAGAACAGATCCATGGCCATCTGCGCGACTACCCCTTGCCCTTGCCGCAGGGGCAGGGCCCCTTGCCCAGCTGATAGCGCCCGCAGCGGGGGCATTTCCTGGGCTTGTTCAGCGACACGCGCCGCCCGCCCGGCAGCCGCAGCTTGCCGAACATCGCCAGCACACCCATGCCGACCAGAAACAGGGTGATGATCTTGACTACCATCTACAGCCCGAACCGTGCCCACAGGGCACGCTCCTCCAGCTCGGCCGTCAACCCGCCCAGGACCTGGCCGCCGAACCGCTGCCAGATCGTCCGGCGCAGGCCGTAGTCGCGGAATTTCACCTGCTCGCCGAAGCGTTCCTTCATCTTCGGCACCAGGTGGCCGACGCCATCGGCCAGGCCCAGTTCCACCGCCTGCCCGCCGACCCAGATGTCGCCGTCGAACAGTTCGGTCGTCTCGTGCAGCCTGGCCCCGCGCCGCGCCCTCACCCGGTCGATGAAGGAACGGTGGATGGCCTCCTGCAGGCTTTTCAGCCGGGCCACGTCCTCGGGCTTTTCGGGCTGGAACGGGTCCAGCAGGCTTTTCGACTTGCCCGCGGCGTGCATCCGCCGCTCCACCCCGTGGCGCGCGATGAAATCCTGAAAGCCGAACCCGGCCGAGATCACCCCGATCGAGCCCAGGATGGAATTGTCATCCACCCAGATCTCGTCCGCCGCGCAGGCGATGTAGTAGCCGCCCGAGGCGGCCACGTCCTCGACAAAAGCGTAGACGGGGACGTCCTTTTCCCTGGCCAGTCGGCGGATGCGCGAGAAGATCAGCGAGGATTGCGCCGGAGAGCCCCCCGGCGAATTCAGCACCAGCGCCACCGCCGAGGGCTTGCCCCGGGTAAAGGCCTTCTCGACCAGGGGCGCGAGGCTGGCGTCATTCAGCACCATCCGGCCGCGCGCATCCGAAGCGATCATGCCGGTCAGCCGCAGAACCGAGACCAGCGGCTCGCGTTGGAGGAAGGGAATCCAGCGTTTCATCCTTTGGCATTTAGAGCCTCGCCCGCCCGGGAACAAGGCAGCCGGGGCAAACCTGCCACAGTGTTGCGGCGCAGCCCGCCGGTCTGGCCCTCGAAGGGCGACCGGCGCGGCCCGGCCGGGGCCGGCCTCAGCCCGCCATGTGCCGCTGCCCGCGGGTCTCGGCCAGCTCGATCTGGCGCTGGCGCTCGCGGAACCGGGCGCGGTCGTCCTCGCCGTATTCGTCCACGCAGTGGTGGCAGCGCACGCCTTCCTCGAACTCGGGCCGCGCCCTGTCCTCGGGGCGCAGCGGCCGGCGGCAGGCGCGGCACAACACATGCGGCCCCTCGGCCAGCCCGTGCCCGACCGAGACCCGCTCGTC
>ENA-ORCU01000539-ORCU01000539.1-marine-metagenome-genome-assembly--contig:-NODE-539-length-13717-cov-2.308284_pt1 | contig 13717 bp, 9 predicted proteins | sample MGYA00248631_ERZ508512 | MGnify/ENA primary metagenome ERZ508512 (study PRJEB26183, sample SAMN06268844) | marine metagenome | isolation source: Tt an P1 anaerobic enrichment on pine from sediment taken...
TTCCCGGCGCGGCGTTGAGGGAAAGCCGACGACGGGAATTTGGTCTGGATTTCGGATATTGGTTGAACCAGGGGATTCCGGGCCATCAGGTCAGGGCGGTGGTGGATATGCTGGAGTCGCGCGGTTATTTGAAAATTTTGCTCAATCCGACACTTGAAACGGTCAATGGAAAACAGGCAACCGTTACAATTGTGGATACTGCTCCGATCGAAAAGACGGTTACGGAACGGGGAAATGTGACGTACACGGTGACTGATTATAAAGACGTTTCCGATACACTGTCGGTCATTCCCTATGTTTATGCGGACGGTTCGATTGGATTAAAGACCGATATTCGAATCGGCTCAAAATCTAAACCCGAAGGTGTCGTCCAGACCCCGATTATTACAGAGCGGTCGATTAATGTCGGAGAAAATCGGATCGAGCCGGGCAAAAGCCTGGTTATTGGCGGGATGCGAAAAGCGGAAGTCCGATCGGTTGTTCGGGGGGTTCCTTTTTTCAAAGATCTGCCGCTGGTCGGGATATTGTTTTCCAGCAAGGATTACGAAGAAAATGCGACCGAGATTGTGTTTGTTCTGACACCCAGTGTTTCCCCGGGCAGCGTGCCTTATCAGGACATGGTGGATATGATTCGCGATAAATTTGAAACCCCCGAGCATAGCTCCGATCTGGATGAGATCGTGACCGATCCGCTTGGCACGGATGCCTATTCTGATGTGATTGCGAAAGAAGCGGATCAGACAGAAACGGAAATCGTTCGTTTACAGGTCGAAGTACAGGAAACCAGACGGCAGGCCGAGGCTGAACAACTGCGTGCCGAAAAAGCATTGTCGGAGGCCAAGGCGATGCGTGCTCGCGCCCAGGAAACACAGGCCCTGTTGGATCAGGCGGCTGCGGCACAAAAAGCATCAGTGGCTCAGCAGCAGGCCCTGGAAAAAGAAGCCCAGGCTCGTCAGGCACAAATATCACAAACACAGGAGGCGATCCAGCAGGCCCAGGCCGAAGCGCAGGCTGCCCGTGCCGAAGCTGAAAAGGCCCGTGCTGCATTGAAAGAAGCAGAGGAAAAGGTCAAAGCATTCAATCAACAGGAACAAGAGGCGCTTCAAAAGGCCCAGGACATTCAACGCCGTATTGATGATCTTCAGAAACAACCCGCACCGGAGAATCCATCGGAACCGGAAAACGAAGCTAATACACCACAATAAACATGAATTTGACATTGATAAAACTTGATTGGGTACGGCTGCTTGGCAGATCGTTCGTTTTGCTGGGCATAACGACGGTTCTATATGGCTGTGGTGATTTTTTTGCCCAGAAACCTACAGAAATCGAATCAAAAGCGATCCTGGAGGAATTGTCACAGGTTCGTGAAAGCCCGCATACAGAGAATCCTCTGCCGGAGGCCTATCGACTACCCACCCAGCGTCTGGCCATCAAGGACGGCGTGAAGTTGTTCTATTTTACCAAGCATCATGCGGCGGATCATTTAGCTGTTTTGGTGAAGGATCAGCTTGGTGTGGATTCCACTGTGAATCCCACGACCAATCAGATCGTGGCATATTGCAAAGATGATGTACAGGCCGATGCCGTCCAGCAGTACCTGAATATTATTGATGTATCGCCGATTCAGGTGAATGTGGATTGTTTGATTTTGGAGCGATTCGGTGATATTACAATGGACTGGGAAACCACGCTTTTGGTGGAGGACCTGTTAACCGAAGGACGGATGGAGAATGTAGGCCTTCAAAATGTATTGTCTCAAGAGCAGTTGATAGATAACCAGTTGACATTGGGTGAATTAAAATATCCCAGACCCGCCTTCCCGGGAGCGTCCCTACGTGAAAGCGAGCGCGCCAATTTTGGACTGGATTTCGGCTATTGGATTGATCGCGGTGTCAGCGGCGAGCAAATTCGCATGGTTGTGGATGTGCTGGTCTCTCGTGGTTATCTGAAAATTCTGTTGAATCCGCAATTGGAGACGATTAACGGCAAAGCAGCAACCGTGACCATCAAAGATTATGCCCCGATTGAAGAAGTGAAAACCGGTAGCGGGGGATCCAGTGGTGTTTATAACATTACGAAATATGTATGGGTTGAAAACACCCTCCAGGTCACACCGCATGTGTATTCGGATGGATCCGTAGGATTGCAGACGCATATCACAATCGGATCTCGCTCCAAACCCGAAGGGGTTGTTCAGCGTTCGATTATTACCGAGCGAACCATCGATGTTGATGAAAATCGAATCGAACCCGGTAGAAGCTTGATTATCGGAGGGATGCGTAAAAGCGAGAAACGGTCTGTCGTCCGAGGGATTCCGTTCTTGAAGGATTTGCCGCTGATGGGGGTCTTTTTTTCCAGTAAAGACTTTGAAGAGAAGGGGACGGAAATCATTTTTGTTCTGACACCCAGTGTCTCCTCCGGCGGCGTCGAAAACAGCGAGATTGTCAAAGAAATTCGCAGTCAGTATGAGGAACCGGAGTACCGCAAGAAGCTGACGGATGCCATTACAAGTCCGTTGGGTAAAGACGCATACACCAAAGCCCTTGAAAAGGAAGCTACCGAGGCCGAACTCGACCGTGTTCAGGCGAAATTGGATTTGGAGTTGGCTCAGATTCAGGCACAAACCGAAAAAGAGCGTGCCGATCAGGCAGAGGCTCAGGCCCAAACCCTGCGTCAGCGGGTTCAGGAATTGCAGATTCTGGCCGAAGAAGCCAGAAAGCAGGCCGAAGAGGCAGCGCAGTTCATTGAGAGTGCTAAATCACAAGCCCAGACAGATCTTCAGAAGATTCAGGATTTGGACGCTCAAAAACAACAGATTACGCAGCAATTGGAACAGGCCCATGAAGAAGCCCAGCGTGCCGCCCAACTGGCCCAGGAATCCCGGGATAAGGCCGAACAATCACAGGAACGCGTCAAACAGGCCCAGGAGCAATTGAAGAAAGCCGAAGAGGCGATCGATACCGAGGCATCTGAAGAGCCACAACCTTAAGCGTTCCGGTTATTCTCAATAAAATACCGGTTCAACACAATGCGGCATATCCTCCAGGGGACAACCCGTACAGACGGGCTTAAGTTTGCAGTGTTCTTTGCCCAGTTGTACCAGCAGGGCGTGATATTCATTAAACAGTGCCGCGTCATTGGGCAAAGCGCAGTGAAACATCTCCTGTATGTCATCATAGCCGCTGGGTGCTTCAATCATACCGTGTCGCCCGAAAATGCGTGCCGTGTAGGCATCCACGACAAAAACCGGTTTTTCGAATGCGTATAGACAGATTGAATCCGCCGTTTCAGGTCCGATGCCGCTGATGGCAAGTAATTGCTCCCGAAGGACCGATGATGGTAAGCTGCATAGATTGTCAATCGCACCGTCGTGCTTTTCGAACAGCCAGTGGAGGAAATTCTTAAGCCGCTTGGTTTTAATATTGAAATAGCCGGCCGGCCGGATGAATTGGGCCAGTTGGTCCGGATCAAGTTGTTCAAGTGGTTCAGGTCTTAACAGGCCGTTGGTTTTCAGGTTGACAATGGCCTTTTCTACATTTTTCCAATTTGTGTTCTGTGTCAATATCGCGCCAATGATTATTTCAAATCGCGTCTCTCCGGGCCACCAGTGTTGCGGTCCGTAATGCTGAAAGAGCCGATCGTAAATTGTCATGAGTGTTTGTTGAGACATTGCAGCGGTCTTCCGGGTTGGATTTCCTGTTCGATTAACGGTATTTTTCTTTCACTTTTGCGATGTTTGATTATACTGATGTTCCATGTAAAATCAATCGCACTTTCAGGATGCATCCATGAAGCGATACTATGACCGCAAGTCGGTTTCCGGACAACTTGTTTCCTATCTCCCGGACTCGTATGCCGAACGGACGAGCCGTCCGATTTATTCACTGGTATACCTGCTCGGATTCATGGCTGTTTTTATTCTCGGGACGCTGATGATCCAACCGACTGCGATGTCCCAGTCCCTCCAGGAACCCCAGGTGCGGGTTGTTGCGTTTATCTGGATTCAGGATATGATGAGGTACCTGGGATTTTCCACCCGGGCAGCGCTGATTGCGACTCCCTTGGTCGTGGTGGTGATTCTGCTGGCCCTTCAATTCACCTCAAGAACCTCCTGGCGTGTCAAATTCGAGGATATGTTCCTGATGTTGGTCGAATGTATTTTCTTGTCAGTGCCGTTAATCGTGCTGAGTTTACTGCTCAACCGCGGGGCGGCTGCGTCCAATGCGGCAGCAGTGGCCGGGCAGGCACCTGAAATCCAACGGATGCTGTGGGTTGATATCGTTACCGGGATCGGAGCCGGTATTTACGAGGAGTTGATTTTCCGTCTGATGTTGATTTGCCTGTTGATGCTGCTTTTTCAGGATGTCTTTGGCGTAGAAAAAAAACGAGCGGTTGTATTTTCTATCCTTATTTCAGCCCTGTTATTCAGTGCACATCATCATTTTTTTATCGTGAAGGGTCATCTTTATCGTGGGGAGCCGATCACTCTCGGCAGGTTTGCATTTCGGGCCATTGCAGGGGCTTATTTTGCGATCCTGTATGCCGTTCGGGGTTTTGGAATCACCGCGGGGACACACGCGCTCTATAATGTGCTTGCGGCGCTGGCCCGAACGGTATTATTCATCATTCCGCAGGAATCATAAAAAAAATTTTTGCTTGTTAATGTCTTTTACATTTTAGACTTGCAAAATAATCGTCCGATAAGGGCGTCAAACCGGCTTATCAGTGCTGGCAAGGGGGTTGAATTCACTTGGGATTTATTGTATAATGCAAATCGTAACAAGACAGTCAACAGCGTTTATTTGCGAGAGAAAGCAATGGAGTCCCCGAAAAGTCACTTAGCTGTCAGTGAGTTGAATTTTTCTCTCTTTCAGCGTCCGCTACATCCCGAGTTGTTCTCCATCTTTGCCCGGCGGCATGTGAAGACCGAACGCTATGAAACGAGCATTTGGGTCACGGGCGGTTCACACGTAATCAGTCTCTCCGATGGTGATATTTGCCTGACTGAGTTAATCAGTGTTCCGGGCCAACCGCTTCCTAAACGGGGTCTGATCGAACGGTTTCAGTTTCGGGGACAACGCAGTCATAAATGTACACTCAGCAGGGGATTGAGTTATATGACCGATTTCCAGGTCGAGAAAATGAGCCCAAATCTCTATCGGCAGAGCCATTATGACCTGGAACGATTTGCGAGGAATCGGGGGATATTTGTCCCGTTTCCGAAACTGGCGATTAGCGGCTTGGAGCCGTTTAGCTATATTGATTTCGAAGCACGCCGGGATGAACTGCATATACACGCATTTCATGCATTCCCGGATCAGGTGACGATCATCAAAACGCAGTCCCTGTTTGATCTGCATCAATAAATCTTTTCGCCGGAAGGCGAAAGGGGGTAATGTACATAAAAAGAGCGGCTTTCTGAGCCGCTTCTTTTTTGCGCTTTTACAAACGTTTGACCACACCGACGACAACGGCCTGAATCATGCAGTTCGTAGAATAAATAGCTTCGAAGGCATCATTTTCCGGCATCAGCCGAGCGGCGTGCTGATCTCGATAAAATCGCTTCACAGTGGCCTGGTCATCCTCCAGCAGAGCAATGACGATCTGGCCGTTGTCAGCGGTTTGAGCCTGCCGACATACAACGTAATCCCCGTTGTTAATACCGGCATCAATCATGCTTTGTCCGCACACCTCGAGAACAAACAATTCCGAACGATTTCCAAACACATCAGGCAGCGAAAACGGGGTTTGTTCTTCAATGGCATCAATTCCGTATCCGGCACAGACGCGGCCTCTTAAAAAGACCGGATTCGAGGTATCGTATAGTTGCTCGTTATCCGGTATATCATACGATGGTTCGTCCTGGAGCTGACGGGCTTGTTCAAGCAGTTTTTCGCCCCGATTTGTGAGTCTCAAAGAGCGTGCCTTGCCCGTGGAGCGGATCAGCAGGCCTTTTTCGCGAAGGGCGGCGATGTGTTCGTACGCGGTGGCCCGACTGATATTTAAGGCCTGAGCCAATTCCCCAATCGTTGCCGAATAGCAGCGGCTCTTTTGAAAGCTTTCCACCTGATGCAGGGTTCGGTATTGCTTGGGCGTGATCTGTATGTGTTGACCCATCCTCTTTTATCTCCTGAATGTCCAATGGTTCTGTTTTCGAATCGTTCTGTTGGGATTCCGGCGGCAGAGCACAGGCGATTTCAGTCAATATTTCCGGCTGTACTGTGGCTCCGATGATTTCAGCGATGGCATTTAAGACATGCCCTAATGGGGATTCCTTGTGCGTCGATCCCTTAGATGATGCTGCTTTCCATTCGTTGGTATAATCTCCTCCGGGGCCGAATTTACAGAGAGGAATGTCTCGACTTGTCTTTCTGAACCGTTCCATGGCTGCCTCTTTTCAAATCAAAATTTTTGTTATTCCGTATGCGGTTAGTAGTATCGGCAAACGACGCGAAAAAACCCAAACAAAAACCGAACAAAATAATGAAATTCCAAGAAATTTTTTGTGTCCTATATTATCTTCTTAAACCATGTAAAAGGATCGTTTGAGAACAGGGTAAATCGGACCAATGAAAGATGAAAAAGGAACCGGAAGTCATAAAAAAGACCGCCCGCACTTCGCAGAAGGAGGAGGAAGTCGGTGAACTTCCCAGGGCTACTGAAGATACGGGCGGCAGAAGGAGCTTTCACATAATATCTTACCACCGTTAACAAAAGCACTGGACAAAGAAGCCACTCAATCGTCTCTGTTAACCGTATTATATTTTATCAATTACTGCCAAATTGGCAATGTAAAAATACAAAAAATTTAAAAGAAAAATCGGCCAAATCTTTACGTGTTTAGCCTCTAAATGCTTCTGGAGACAGTCTGTCCGATAAATTCAATAAAGGATTTGTGCGATACAAAGTCCCAACGCAGGGACCTATACTTCAATACTGTCGATGATAACCTGCAAATATTTTTGACGATGTCCAAGCCGTTTGCTGCTGTTTTTGCGGCGACGGAAGTGGGCACCATGCAGTTTGGGACCGCTGACGACGGCGTCTTCAGCAGTGACCTTAAAGCTGGCAATGACTTTGGCCCCGTCCAGATATGGCGTGCCAACCTGAATTTGTTTGCCGTCGGAAACAAAAAGCACTTTATCTAAATCGATGGTCTTGGCGTCAGCCTCAACCTCGGTCAGTTCGATATTGATCACATCACCCTGTGATACTTTGTACTGTTTTCCACCTTGTTCAATGACTGCGTACATTTATATAACTCCTGTATATCCATTTGTGTCTGTATTTAAGCCTATTTCAAAGAATTGAGCATTTTACGGATTTTACTAAACTTTGTAAAGGATTTTCTGTGGAATGGAGATATTTTTTTAAGTCTATATTCTACATAAACTTAAAGAAAAATCACAAAACCTGTGGTGGCCGGATTAATTCTTTGACGATGTTGCTTGAAAGCTGAGGAGCGGTTCGATATGATTGCCGAGAAGATCAACGTGCCCTGAACAAGCCGAAATTTGCATGATTTAATGGAGACAGTGATATGGATGTTGCAATGATTGATGATCAGATGTTACCGACAGGGGAATTGCCCAAACCCTATCAGGATAGAGGGGTCTATTTTGGGGATGGGGTTTATGAAGTCGTGCGAAGTTATGACGGGCACATCTTTGCTTTGGACGAACACCTGGCCAGATTTGAACGCAGCTTACGCGAGATTCAAATACTGGGAGTGGATATATCTGCAGTTCGTAAAAAAATATACGATGCAGTGGACCAATCCGGGTATGCCAATGCAAAAATCTACTTTCACATTACCCGGGGCAGCGAGGCCAAACGAGATCATTTGCCGCGTCCTGAATTGCACCCGAATTTTCTATTGACGGTCAATGCGTTAAAAGACGACCCACAATCCAAACAAAATGGGATTGCCGTTTGCACACAGCCGGACTGGCGATGGAAACGCTGTGATATTAAATCACTGAATTTACTGGCCAATGTGATGGCCCGTATCGAAGCCAACAAACAGGGGGCCAGTGAGGCGATTCTTGTCGGTGACGACGGGACAATTACCGAGGGAGCAGGCTCAGCGTTTTTTGCCATTGACGGAAAAGAAAATGCAGTGATTACGAGGTCGCTGGGACATGAAATTTTACCGTCCATCACACGGGCAATGGTGATGCAGGTGGCCCGGCGAGTCGGAATCAATGTGGTGGAACAAACCCTGACGCCCGAGCAGGCCGCATGCTGTGATGAATTATTCATTGCAGTGACGACAAAGGACATTGTCCCGGTGACGCGTTTTAACGGCCATCTGCTCGGAACCGGTCAATGCGGGGAATTAACCGGTAAATTGATTCAGGAATTTCGGACGTTCATCAGTGAAAAGGCTCGATGAGCCTTTGATTCCAGCAAAAACAGCACCATAAAAAGGACAATAGGTTTCGTAAAGGGGAGCAGTGCGAGAGACAATTAATTTATGTCCGATAACATTGATTTTTTTATTTTAACATTTCCATTTCTTGCTTTTTTATATTAAGACAGTAACCGAAAATGACGAACAAATAGGCGAAATTACTGATATTTACCATAGACATTGTAAGACGACATTGTATGGATAAGGAAAAATCAATGGAATCAGGGTTAAAAGCACCTCGACGAGAGAAATCTCAAATGCAGACAGTACGTACATTTACCGTAAAACCCTCCTTGCCGGAGCCATTGCGGGACTTAGAAATTATATCCTATAATCTTTATTGGTCGTGGCATTATGAAATCACGGAAATCTTCCGCCGAATCGATTATGACCTGTGGAAACAGTGTGCTCATAATCCAGTGAAAATGTTGGGTCTGGTATCGCAGGCACGTCTGGAAGACCTGGCTCGAAACGAGGGTTTTGTTTATCAGCTCAAGCAAGCCCGCAAGACGCTTGAACAGACGCTTACCGCGCCGTCCTGGTACAACAAGATCTATTCACGCGAAGGGCATCAGCCCAGGATTGCTTATTTCAGTGCGGAATTCGGACTTCATGAGTCTGTACCGGTCTATTCGGGCGGCTTAGGGATGCTGGCCGGCGACCACCTCAAAAGTGCCTCGGATCTTGGGATCCCGTTGGTTGCTGTTGGGCTGATGTATCAGAAGGGGTATTTCCGTCAGTACCTGAACACGGACGGCTGGCAGCAGGAACATTATATCGATAATGATTTTCACAATATGCCGCTGGAGCATGTTCAAAAAGAAAATGGACAACCTTTGATTATCAGTCTTCAGTTTCCGGATCGACAGGTGCAGGCACAAATCTGGAAAGCAAATGTCGGACGTGTTCCGTTGTATCTGCTGGATACCAACCTCATGTCGAATTCGCTGCATGACCGTACGATTACGCAGGCCCTTTATGGTGGTGATTCAGAAATGCGAATCTGTCAGGAAATCGTACTTGGAATCGGTGGCCTTAAAGCTTTGTTTGCGATGGATCTGGAACCGACAGTCTGCCATATGAACGAAGGCCATGCCGCTTTTATGGCACTGGAACGTGTGCGAAAACTGCGAAATCGATACAACATCTCATTTGACGAGGCACTGGAAACCGCCAAAGCCAGTAACGTCTTTACCGTACATACCCCAGTCGCAGCCGGCAATGACGAATTTCCGGTTGAGATGATGGATAAATATTTCAGTCACTACTATGGAACCCTCGGCATCAATCGCGAACAATTCCTCGCATTAGGCCGTGTTCATCCCGATGATGAACATGAAAGCTTCAAGATGCCGGTGCTGGCGCTGAAAACCAGTGTTCATCGTAATGGTGTCAGCCAGCTTCACGGGGAAGTATCCCGAAAAATCTGGTCCTCACTGTGGCCGGAATTGCCGGCGGCAGAAGTGCCGATTAATTCCATTACCAATGGAGTGCATGCCCGGACCTGGCTCAGCGCGGAGTTGAATTCGTTGTATGAACGCTATCTCGGATCTCGTTGGGCGGATGAAGCAGTCGATAAATCGATTTGGCACAATTTGGACCAGGTTCCGGATGAGGAGTTGTGGCGTATTCATCAGCGCGGTAAGGAACGGCTGGTTGGATTTGCCCGGACACGCCTCAAACGTCAGCTGCAGCGTCGCGGTGCGTTCCATACGGAACTGAGTTGGGCCGAGGAAGTACTCGATCCTGAAGCGCTGACAATCGGCTTTGCACGGCGTTTTGCGACTTATAAACGCGGAAACCTGCTGCTGCAGGATCCACAGCGTCTGATTAAATTGCTCAGCAATACAGAAACGCCTGTCCAGTTTATCTTTGCCGGCAAGGCGCACCCGCGTGATACAGCGGGTAAGGAAATTGTCCGTCAACTCGTCCATTTCGCCTCGGATCACCCGGAAATACGCCGTCGGCTCATTTTCCTGGAAGATTACGATATGGATATTGCCCGCTACCTGGTTCAGGGAGTGGATGTGTGGCTCAATAATCCGCGTCGTCCGATGGAAGCCAGCGGCACCAGCGGTATGAAAGCTGCCCTCAACGGTGTGCTGAACATGAGTACACTGGACGGTTGGTGGTGTGAGGGGTATATTCCGGACGGCGGATGGATCATTGGGGCCGGCGAAGAATATGATGATCTGTCTTACCAGGATCAGGTCGAAGGTCAAGCCATTTATAACCTGCTGGAGCAGGAAGTGGTTCCGTTGTACTTCAATTGCGGCAAAGATCGTCTGCCGCGTCGCTGGATTCGCCGGATGAAAAATACCATCAAGTGGTGTGCTCCGCGGTTTAATACCAGCCGGATGGTTGCTGAATATACGCGAAAATTTTATCATCCTGCGGATATCAAATGGCAGGAACTGACTGACAGCGAACTGGAGCGGGTAAAAGTGTTGTCCGCCTGGAAAAGCCATGTACGTCAGAATTGGATCGATTTGGAAATTCGGGACGTGCAGACACGAACGGTTACTGATGAAACGACCGGTGAAGTCTCTCAAGAGCCGCAGGAACTTGCGGTAGGATCGCAGGTACAGGTCCAGGCACAGGTTCATTTGGGTCATCTCGAGCCTCAGGATGTTACGGTTCAGATTTATTACGGGCATGTCGATTCGTATGGTCATATCCGTGATGGACAAATCGCCGAAATGACATACGAAGACGGCACTATGAATGAACAGCATGTGGCTACATTTGCCGGAAACATTCCCTGTCGGGTTTCGGGTCGTCACGGGTATGCATTGCGAATTCTGCCGCGGCATCAGGATTTGGTGGAACCGTATGAATCCGGACTGATTCTCTGGGAATCGTCACATTAAACATGTGATAAACGCTAAAACATTATAAAAGGCCGTATTCTGATCGAGCACGGCCTTTTTATTATACGGTTTTATGTATTACCGGTTTTCGCTTCGGGTTTTTTGCAGAAACAGTGTTCCCAGTCCCAGCAGGAACAGGGTTGCCGGTTCGGGGATGTATTCAATTCGCAAATAAGGCTGGTTGGCATAGCCGCTGCTAGAGAAGTATGCGTAGTTGTTTATTTCTTCATTGCTGATTGTCAGCATGTATCCGGCAAATCCGTCAAGGATGTCGCTGTCTTCCCAGAAATCTTCAAAACCTGAATCCTTTTTGTAGAGCGTCCATTCGTAATACCGGTTGGAGTTGAGTTGCTGGCCGATTCCAACGGCGGCGGCGGTGGCAATTATGGGTTGGCTGCTGGTCCAGGTAATGGTGTCTTCGTTCCATCCGTCATTGTCCAGATAATATAGTTGAGCCGAGGGGGCGGTATGGTCAGAGTAGTCGTCGACATAGACACCGAAGTAGGCACCGACAACGGTTTTGCCTTCAAGCGACGAAACGTCAAATTTCAGAAAACTCCGCTGGTCGGAGGCGACATCGCTGCCCGGGAAAGGATCATTATCGAATCCTTGTATATGCAGCTGTTCGTTATTGAAAGTGGCATCGATTTGAATGCTGTCGACATATGCATCTTCTTCTGCATCAAACGTAACGACTTCGATACCGGCCCAAAGAGGGGCTGACAGTATTAATCCTGTTATCAATACTATGAATTTTTTCTTTTTCATCACTTATGTCCTTAACAAAACTGTTATTTTTATTATCCCTGGTCCCGCACTTTCTGAGCCTCTTCGACAAGGTACGTAACCATGTTCTGGTTGGGGTGACTCATAATGGTCTCGCCATACTTATTTAGTGTATACACGACGGCGTCGCCGATAGGGGTTTTCAGGTCTTGTTCCAAGACTGCAATATAATTCACAAAGGAGTCGATATAATCCTGTGCCAAAGCATACTTCGGGTCTTCATTAGACAAATCAGCAAAGGCCGTTCGGATAGACGCAGCGGCCTCGGGTGTAAAAGGTGCATCTGCAGGGGCCAGCATATTGAAAATATCAGTCATTGCAGCGAACCGCTCCCCATCCTCATCCTGCAGGGCGTTCGCTGACAACAGCAGTAATGCACAGGCCTCGCAAGGTTGAAGATTTGGATTGGATGCCATTGAGTTTTGAATCTTCAGCTGCAGTTCGTCAGAATTGATCCCCAGTTCTGCGGCTGCGGCCTGCATTTCGGCGGGACAACCGACCAGTTCCGGCAATTGCAGATCCGGCAATGGAGCCACTGGAGCAATCGGAGGAGTCGGTGACGGCGGGGTACTCGGCGGATTTTCCAGGACCCAGATTCTGCCGTCGGTGATCTGCGGATTGTCCAGACCGGCTCCGCGCAGGACATAATCATTTCCGAGAACCGCTTCGACGGCTTCGGGATTGCCCGCATGGGGTAACTTCATGCCCTGAACCGCCTGGAACAGCCATTCAGTAATCCGGGTCGCTGCTTCCAAACGGAATCGGAACAGGTTATTATTTTCGTGTTGCTGGCGCTGTTGTTCAATATCGCCGAGAGACGGCATGGTGACCGTATCCAGGGCATCGAAGACAACCGTTGCCGGACCGGAGGCAACCTCGGTTTCCTTTTCGCCGATAAATTCAACGTCACCCGGCTGGGCTGTTTCAATATCAGAGGTGCCAATATTGACGTTGCCTTTTTCGCTGCCAACATAGATTGCAACGTCACTGGCGATTCCTTCATCCCGCTCATGACCGCCAATTTCAACGCCGTCATCGGCCAACCACATCATATCCGGGCGATTATCAACGCCGTTGTCGGGATCGTCTTGAGCGGACAGATAAAAGCCATTGGCCTTTAATGAAGCATTCTCACCCAGATTGAGCGTATCATGGCTCTTGAGCACGATGGCGGCTTTTCCTTCGCCGTTGGGCAGTTCGACGCCGACTGAGTCGGTGATTTCATCGGAATATCCGCTAATCCCGACGTTCAGTGCATTGGTGCCGTCGCCGGAATGGATTTTGCCGTTTTCAGCGATGACTGAAACACCGCCTTTGACGGCTGATACATCCCCGTCAAGCTGTACATCCTCTGCTGCGGAAATGTATACATTCCCCTCGGAGACTTTCGAGATCGTCCCGGTACTTTTGACCGAAGAGTCCGAGTGAATCGTCTGGTCTGAATCTCCCCACAGGACGGATTCGGCCATCAGCAGCAGGTCGTCTTCGCTGATAATATCCCCGCGCGAGTATACGATGTCCGCTTTGAGAGTTGCTGTCGAATTTGAAACGATATCTCCGCGAACCAGAATTGTTTCGCCGGTCAGCACCATGGGTTCATTGCTATAAAGGCTTCCCAGGGCATTGATTTGGGAGTCCGAATCGA
>ENA-ORCU01000541-ORCU01000541.1-marine-metagenome-genome-assembly--contig:-NODE-541-length-13692-cov-2.849871_pt1 | contig 13692 bp, 10 predicted proteins | sample MGYA00248631_ERZ508512 | MGnify/ENA primary metagenome ERZ508512 (study PRJEB26183, sample SAMN06268844) | marine metagenome | isolation source: Tt an P1 anaerobic enrichment on pine from sediment taken...
TCTCCAACTCGCGGGCGACCGCCACCGCAGCCAGGGCGTTAAGCACATTGTGCTGGCCCGGCATACGGATCGACAGGCGACCGAGTTCCTCGCCCTGGTAGCAGACCGTAAAGGAGGTGCGTTCCTCGCAATGCTCGATATCGATGGCGTGAAAATCGGCCTGGGTGGCGAGTCCGTAGGTGACGAAGCGTTTCTGCACCTGCGGAATCAGACTCTGTATGTTGGCATCGTCGAGACACAACACCGCCACGCCGAAGAACGGCACCTTGTTGATGAAGTCGGAAAAAGTGTCCTTGATCTGGTCGAGATCGTCGTAGAAGTCGAGGTGATCGGCGTCGACGTTGGTCACCACCGCGATGGTCGGCGACAGCTTCATGAAGGAGCCATCCGACTCGTCGGCCTCGGCGACCAGGAACTTGCCCTGACCGAGCTTGGCGTTGGAGCCAATGGAGTCAAGGCGGCCGCCGATGACCACGGTCGGATCGATGCCACCGTGGGACAGCACCGTCGCTACCATGCTGGTGGTGGTGGTCTTGCCGTGGGTTCCGGCCACTGCCACGCCGTATTTCATACGCATCAGTTCGGCCAGCATCTCCGCCCGGGGGATGACCGGCACCAGCAGGCGGTGGGCTTCAAGCACTTCGGGATTGTCTTCCTTGACCGCGGTCGAGGTGACCACCACATCGACTTCCTGCAGATTCTCCGCGGCATGACCGTAACAAACCTCGCCGCCCAGATCGGTCAGCCGACGGGTGATCTCGGTTTCCCGCAGGTCGGAGCCGGAAACCCGGTAGCCAAGATTAAGCAGCACCTCGGCGATGCCGCTCATGCCAATGCCGCCGATACCAACGAAATGTATTTTTCGAATCTTACCGTACATATAAAAACTATTCTCCGGCCGCAGCAGCCGAGGCGCGACGCTCGGCAAGTCGGCGGCATTCATTCAGGATCAGGTCGGCGGCTCCTCGTTTGGCCAACGAGCGGGCCACTCCGGCCATGGACATCAGCCGCGTGCGGTCCTGCAACAAGTCGCCGGCCATACGGGCCAGACACTCGCTGGTCAGATCGCTTTGCGGCAGCAACAGCCCCGCTCCCCGACGGCTCAACATCAGTGCGTTGGCGGTCTGATGATCGGCCGCTGCATGGGGATAGGGGATCAGAATCGCCGGCCTTCCACAGACGGTCAGTTCGGCGAGGGTGGTAGCGCCGGCCCGGCAGATCACCAGATGTGAGCGGGCATAGGCCGCCGCCATATCGTGTATAAAAGCTACCACCTCGGCATCCTCCCAGCCAGCCTGGCGGTAGCCGTCCTGCACCTCCTTCAGATCGGCCTCGCCGGTCTGATGGTGAATCCGAAGCCGACCGCGAAAAGCACTCAGATGCGGCAGAGCGCCGACCACCGCCCGGTTTATCGCCCGGGCGCCGCGGCTGCCTCCGAATACCAGCAGGGTCAGATTGTCAGCCGGCAGAGGCGGACAGTCTTCCATGCCGCTGCGCAACGGATTGCCGGTGAGAATGGTACGGCCGCGGTTAAAGGCCCGATCCGCTTCGCTGAAGGACAGGCAAACCCGCTCTGCCCAGCGGGCCAGCAGCCGATTGGTCAGTCCAGGCCAGGCATTCTGTTCGTGGATTACGCAGGGGATACCCTTCAGCTTGGCCGCCAGAAGCGCCGGCCCCGAGGCGTAACCCCCGACCCCCAATACCACATCGGGTTTGAAGCGGTCAAGGATGCGCGCCGCCTGGCGCATGCTGCCCGCCAATTGAAACGGCAGCCGCAGCTTACCGCGCAGACCCTGGCCGACCAGACCGCGTATTTTTACCGTCTCCAACGGCAGCCCGAGTTCCGGCAGAACCCGTGCCTCAATGCCCCGGCGGGTGCCGACAAACAGCACCTTCGCTCCGGCATCGGTAGCCATCAGGCGTTGTGCCAGGGCCACGGCCGGAAAGAGATGACCGCCGGTACCGCCGCCCGCCAACAGTAATCTCATGGCGTCTTCTCCTTCACCTGACTGGAAATATTCAACAGTATGCCGACTGCCGCCATGGTCACCAGCAGGCTGGTGCCGCCGTAGGAAACAAAAGGCAGGGCCAGGCCCTTGGTCGGCAACAGGCCCATGACCACGGCGATGTTGATAAACGCCTCAAGTCCCAGCAGAGTGGTGATGCCAAAGGCCAGATGACGGCCGAAATCATCGGTGGCGTGGAGGGCGGTGCGAATGCCGCGCAATACCAGCATCAGGAACATGGCGGTAATGACCAGCACCCCGGCAAAGCCGAGTTCCTCGCCGACCACCGAAAAGATGAAGTCGGTATGAGCCTCGGGCAAATAAAAGAGCTTCTGCTTGCCCTCGCCCAGGCCATTGCCGAACAGGCCGCCGGTACCGAAAGCAATCAGGCTCTGAATTATCTGAAAACCCGTATCGGTCGGATCCTGCCAGGGATCGAGAAAAGCCATAATGCGCCGCCGCCGGTAGGCCACGTGCCACACCGCGTAGTAGAGGAAAGGCAGCGACAGCAGCACGATGCACAGCAGATGGCTGATGCGGGTCCCGGCGGCCAGCAGCATCAGACCGGCAACGATGGCCAGGGTCATGGCACTGCCGAGATCGGGCTGCATCAGCAGCAACGACAGCAGCAGGGCCAACACGATCATGTAGGGCAGAATGCCGAGTTTAAAGGTCTTGACCTTGTCTTTCTTCTTGGTCAGTGAATGGGCCACATAGATCACCATGGCCAGTTTCACCGCCTCGGCCGGCTGGAACTTGAAGCCGGGCAACTGAATCCAGCGACTGGCACCGTTGACCTGGGCGCCGATGCCCGGAATCAGCACCAGGATAAGGGCCAAGGCACTCAGCAACAGGCCCGGCACCGCCAGTTTACGCCAGCGACGGTAGTCGATGCGCATGAAGCCTGCCAGCAGGGCGAATCCGGCAACGGCGAAAAATCCCTGGCGCTTGAGAAAGTGAAAACCGTCATGATATTTGTCGACAGCAATTACCGACGACGACGAATAGACCATGACCAGACCGAAACAGGTCAATACCACCGCCAGCACCAGAATGGCAGGATCGTAGCCCCGTTGCATGGTCATGGCGCAACCCTCCCCTTCTCCGGCAACTGATTCACCGCCCGAACAAAGGCCTCGCCTCGCTCGGCATAGGAAGCGAACATATCGAAACTCGAACAGCCTGGCGACAGCAGCACGGCTCCTCCTGCCGGGGTCAGCTGGTAAGCGAGGCTTACTGCCTGCTCCAGAGTCGAGGCCCGGCGGACAGCAACTGTCGACCCCAGAGCCTGCTCCATGCGGTCGGCCGCCTCGCCGATAAGAATCAGCTGGATCACCTTGCCGGCAGCCGCTTCGGCCAGCGGCCGATAGTCACCGCCTTTGTCCCGACCACCGGCGATCAGGGTTACCGGGGCCGCGAGCCCGGCCAGACTTTTGACCACGCTGCCGACGTTGGTGCCCTTGGAATCGTTGTACCAGACCACGCCATCCAGTTCCCGCACCCGCACCATGCGATGATCGAGGCCGCCGAAAGCACAGACCGCCTGCCAGGCGATCTCTTCCGGGCAGCCTTCCAGCAGCGGCGGAATCAGCGCCGCCATGACGTTCTCCAGGTTGTGGCTGCCGCACAACTGCAGCTGTCCGGTGGCGAAACGACTTTCCCGGCCGTCCCAGCGCCACACCAGTTCTTCACCCTCCAGGCTCATGCCCTGCTCCAGCACGCGGGAGGTGGAAAAGAGCACCTTGCGGCAATCCGCCTGTTGCGCCAGCGCCAGGACCTGCTCATCGTCGGCATTGAGCACCGCCACATCGTCACCGGCCATGTTGGCGAACAGCCGCTGCTTGGCGGCAAGATAAGCCGCCATATCCGGATAACGGTCGAGATGATCGGGACTGATATTGAGCAGCAGACCGTAGCAGGGGCAAAAGGTCTCGATGGCTTCGAGCTGAAAGGAGGAGATCTCCGCCAGCAGCCAGTCCCAGCCTTGTTCCACCGCCTCGATCAGCGGGGTGCCAAGGTTGCCGCCGACAAAGGTCCGCTTGCCCCAGGCCTTGAACACCTCGCCCATCAGACAGGTGGTGGTCGACTTGCCGTTGGTGCCGGTGATGGCCACAAGGGGCGCCTCCAGTTCGCGGCAGGCCACCTCGATTTCGCCCAGCACCGGCACCCCCTGGGCGAGGGCCGCGGCGATGGCCGGAACCGTCAGCGCCACACCGGGGCTGATAGCGATCAGGTCGGCGGCGGCAAAAAGCTCCGGACTGTGACCGCCGCAGTCGAGGGTCACCCCCTGCTCGGCCAGCGCGGACAGTTCCGGACGGTCGGCGGCGCTGCGGCTGTCGGACAGCACCACGCGGGCGCCGCGGCGTTGAAAAAACGCCGTCAGCGCCAGCCCGGTCCGGCCGGCTCCTACCACTACCACCTGTTTGCCGTCGTACGATGCCATATAACCTCAATTCGCAAACTCTCGGCAGTACCCATCCTCCGGATGGCTACTACCTCAGTTTCAGCGTCGACAGAGCGACCAGTGCGAGAATGATACTGATGATCCAGAACCGAACGATGATCTTCGGCTCGGCCCAGCCTTTCAACTCGAAATGGTGATGCAGCGGCGCCATGCGAAAGATCCGCCGGCCGCAGAGCCGAAAAGACGAAACCTGAAAAATCACCGACAGAGCCTCGACCACGAAAATGCCGCCGACAATGACCAGCACGATCTCCTGCTTGGTGATAACCGCAATGGTGCCGAGCGCACCGCCGAGAGACAAGCTGCCGACATCACCCATGAATACCTGAGCCGGATAAGTGTTGAACCACAGAAAGCCGAGACCGGCGCCAACCATGGCGCCGCACAGAATGGCCAGTTCACCGGCACCTTGCACCGAGCTGATTTGCAGATAGCTCGACAGCCGGGCGTTACCGGCCAGATAAGCAAACAACAGATAGGTACCGGAAGCGATGATGGTCGGACCAATGGCCAGGCCGTCGAGGCCGTCGGTAAGGTTTACCGCGTTGCTGGCACCGACAATGACCAATACAGCAAAGGGAATATAGAAGATCCCCAAGTCGGGCATCAGCCCTTTGAAAAAGGGGATCGACAGGGTGGTCTGAAAGGGCGGATAAAGATAGAGCACCGTCCCGGCCGTCACCGCCACCAATAACAGCGAGAGCATTTTTTCCCGGGCCGAAAGGCCGTCGCTGCTCTTGCGTTTGACCTTGCGATAGTCGTCGACAAACCCTACTACACCGAAACCGACCGTCACCAGCAAAGTGACCCAGACGTAAATGTTACTCAGGTCGGTCCAGAGCAGGGTCGGCAGCACGATGGCCAGCAGAATCAGAGTGCCGCCCATGGTCGGCGTCCCCTCTTTTTTGAAATGGGACTCGGGACCGACCTTGCGAATACTCTGGCCGATCTGCAGCCGCGACAGTTTATCGATCAGCCAGGGGCCGAGGATAAAGGAGATCACCAACGCGGTGATGGTCGCGTAAATGGTGCGAAACGTTATATAGCGAAAGATGTAAAAAACCGAATATTCGCTATGCAACGGATAGAGCAGGTGATACAGCATTCGAACTTCTCTCCCGGTATCGTTTTAAACGCCGCCTGCCGGCGGTTGTTTCATAACATAATCTGTTCTAGTGCCCCCCCGCCTGTTGCGGATGGCCGGCCTTGAGCCCGGCGCAGATCTTTTCCATGGCCATGCCCCGCGACCCCTTGATCAACACCCGGTCACCCGCCTGCACCATCTGCAGCAGCCGAGCGATAAGTTCCTCATGATCAGCGACGATGGTTACCCGTCGCTCAGGCAAGCCGGCATGGCGCGCCGCGGCGGCGGTTTCGACTGCCAGTTCGCCGAGCAGGAGCAGTTCGTCGACACAGCCGGCGGCCGCCTGCCCCACCTCGCGGTGCAGACGCGGCCCGGCTTCACCCAATTCCAGCATATCTCCGAGCACCGCGATGTTGCGGCCCTTACCGGGCAATTCGGCCAGGGTCGCCAGCGCCGCCTTTACCGCCATCGGATTGGCGTTGTAGCAATCCTCCAGCAGCAACACGTCATCGCTAAGGGAGATAACCTCCATGCGCCCGGCACAGGGGCGAAAAGATTCGAGACCGTGCACGATAAGCGCAGCATCGATTTGCAAGGCATGGGCCACCGCGGCTGCAGCCAGAGCGTTATGCACATTGAAGCGCCCCCACGCCCGCAGTCTGAGCCTATATCGGCCATCGGGCAGACACAATTGGAACTGCACCCCGCCATCCCAGAGCTCAATATTTTCGGCGCGCACTGTCGCCGATTCGCTACAGCCGAACAGCAGGCGCTGCACACCGTTGGCTACCGGCAGGGCCAGTACCCGCTCATCATCGGCATTGATTATTGCCGTACCACCCGCCGGCAGGGCGGCAAACAGTTCGCCCTTGGCCCGCGCCACGCCGTCCAGACCATGCAGGGTTTCGAGATGGGCGGCGGCGATATTGGTAATGAGGCCGATCTGCGGCGCAGCGATTTCCGCCAGCCGGGCGATCTCGCCGCGGGCGCTCATGCCCATTTCCAGCACCGCCCAGCGGTGCTCCTCGCGCAGCTGAAAAAGGGTATGGGGCAGTCCCACCAGGTTATTGAAGTTGCCGGGGGTGATCAGCCCCTCGCCGGACAGGCCGAGAATGGCGCCGAGCATCTCCTTGCAGGTGGTCTTGCCCGAAGAACCGGTTACCGCCACCACCGGTCCGGAGAACGCCTGGCGCCGCGCGGCGGCCAGATCACCCAGGGCGTGCAGGGTGTCCTGCACGCGGATCACCGGCACCGGGAAGCCGGCAATGACCTCTTCGCTGAGGCAGGCAGAGGCGCCGTTGCGGGCCGCTCGCATCAAAAAGTCGTGGCCATCGAAATTGGGGCCGCGCAACGGTACGAACAGATCGCCCGGCTGGGTGGTGCGGCTGTCGGTGGAGATGCCGCTGACGCTGCCCCGAGCCTTACCCGGGGTCAAAGTGCCGCCGGTAATCTGGACGATGCTCTGAAGATCAAGCTTCATGACGCCCCTCCCTCTTCTGCAGCGCGCGGCGCAATTCCTCGCGGTCGTCGAAATGGATGCGTCGGGAGCCGATCTGCTGATAATCCTCGTGGCCCTTGCCGGCTACCAGCAGCAGATCCCCTTCTTTCAGCAGGGCGACGGCGAACTCAATGGCCGCGCGGCGATCGGGGATCACCACATATCCGCCGCGGCCCTGCTCCGTGGCCTTTTGCAGAGACCACTCGGCGCCGAAGACCTGTTCCAGTCCCGGGCGAATTTCGTCGATGATGGCCTGAGGCTCCTCGGAGCGGGGATTGTCCGAGGTCACCACCACCAGCTCAGAATGGATAGCCGCCACCGACCCCATGGCCGGTCGCTTTGCCCGATCGCGATCACCGCCGCAACCGAACAAAGGGATGACCCGTCGCGGCTGCAGCCCCCGCACCGCCCCCAGGGCCTTGTCGAGGGCATCGGCTGTGTGTGCGTAATCGACCAGCACCAGGGCTCCAAGGTCGTTGGCCACCGGCTCCAGACGGCCGGGCACCGGCGGCGCGGCAGCCAGCGCGGCAGCCACGAGCGCCGGATCGAAGCCGAGGGCCAGACCGGCGGTAGCAGCGCACAGCAGGTTACTGAGATTGAATTCGCCGCGCAGCACCGAGTGCAGATCGAACGAGCCGGCGGGGCTGGCAAGACGCGCCTCGATGCCGGCCAGCGACAGGCGGCGTTCCAGGGGATGCACCGTTGCCTGTGAGCTCAGTCCGCAGCTCCACAGCCCCGCGCATTGTTCGGCGAGGCGCCGGCCGTAGGGGCTGTCGATGTCGACCACCGCCTGCTTGGGTCCTCGGTCGCCGAGACCGGTGAAAAGCCGGCACTTGGCCTGGAAATAAGCCTCCAGGTCGGCGTGATAGTCGAGATGTTCCGGTGTCAGGTTGGTAAAAATGCCGAGATCGAAATCGATACCGTCCACCCGCCGCTGATCCAGAGCGTGAGACGACACTTCCAGAATCAGAGTGTCTGCGCCGGCTGCGCGAAACCGCGCCGCCAAAGCCATCAGGTCAGCCGACTCGGGGGTGGTGTGGGACGAGGGCAGCAGCTGCTCCTCGAAACGGTAATTGACCGTGCCGATCACCGCCGGCCGGCGGCCGGCGGCTCTTAGCAATGCTTCGAGCAGGTAGCTGACGGTGGTCTTGCCGTTTGTGCCAGTGATTCCGATCACCAGCAGATCGGCGGTCGGGTCACCGTAATAGGCGGCGGCGGCCAAAGCCAGGGCCTGCCGGGCATCGTCGACCACCAGGCCGGCCACCTGCGGCGGCAGCGGGCATTCCTCTTCGCAGACGATCACCCGGGCGCCGCGGCTCAGAGCGTCGTCGATAAAACGGTGGCCATCGACGGCGGCACCGCGCAGGGCAAAGAAGGCACTACCGGGCACTACCTGACGGGAATCGTAACAGAGGGCGGAAATATCTACGTTCGAAGGGCCGACAACAGCGTGTGGGGTCAGCTTTTGAACCAGCGTGGAAATTTTCATGGAATGGCTTATTGTCATGTTCCCGCCAACAAAAGTCAAAAGGTATTTTCAAGCTGGCGGTGCCAGCCTTACCCACACCTCGCTGCCGTACTGAATCGCCCGATGGGCCGAAGGAAACTGTTCCACCACCCGACCACTGCCCTTAAGCTTGATATTGAGCCCGATCCGCTCCATAGTCTGCAATACCTGGCGGCTGCTCATGCCGATACAGTTCGGCATGCTCGGCGCGTTGTCCCCCTCGCTGTTGCCGACCACAGGAGGCAAAGCCAGTGGCGCCTCCTCTTCAAAAACGATGTCGGGCAGCACAGGCTGTTCCACCGGCCGGGTCGGCGATACCTGCAGGTATCGCAGTGACTGTTCTGCGATACGAGCAAACACCGGTGCCGCCACCAAGCCGCCGTAGGTCTGTCCTTTCGGCTCATCCACCACCACCAGAATCACCAGGCGCGGCGCCTCAGCCGGCAGAAAACCGACGAAGGACGACACCCGCTTGTCCGCCGAGTAGCCGCCTGTCACCGGATCGACCTTCTGCGCGGTGCCGGTCTTGCCGGCGACGCTAAAGCCGGGTACTTGCGCCAGGGGACCGGTACCGTCCTCGGACACCACCTGCACCATCATGTCCCGCACCTGGTTGGCGACCGCTGCCGGCAGCACCCGCCGCACCGTGTCCGGCTTGTGCTTCTCCACCGTATCACCCTGGTAATCGATCACCCGCTGCACCAGGTCAGCCTCCATCAACAGGCCGCCGTTGGCAATGGCCGCTGTAGCCCGGGCCAGTTGCAGAGCAGTCAGGGTCATACCCTGGCCGAATGAGATGGCCGCCAGGTCGGCCTCGAACCACTGGTCCGGATGACGCACCACGCCGGAAACCTCGCCGGGAAAATCAATGCCGGTCCGGCTACCGAAACCGAAATCGCGCAGGTAGCGATAGTAGCGCTGCCGCTCCAGCTTTTTGCCGATCTTGGCCGAGCCAATATTGGAACTGACCTTGATGATGTCCGCCACACTCAAGCGCTTGTAGCGATGGTGGTCATGCACCGTGCGGCCCCCGACCCGATAGACGCCGTTTTCGCAGTCGATGGTCTGCTGCGGGCTGACCAGTCCTTCGCTGAGGGCCGCAGCAACCAGAAAAGGCTTGAGGGTCGATCCCGGCTCAAATGCGTCGCAGACCGCCCGGTTGCGCCAGTGACTCGGCCGGCTGCGGCGGAAAGCGTTGGGGTTGTAGTCCGGCTGGTTGGCCATGGCCAGCACTTCGCCGGTATTGGGATCGAGCACCACCACCGTTCCGGCCTTGGCTTTGGCCTTGCGCACTCCGACGGCCAATTCCTTTTCGGCGATGTACTGCAACTGTTTGTCGAGAGTAAGCCAAAGGCTGTGTCCCGGGCTGCCCCCCTGTACCGAGGCATCCTGATCGCCAAAGCCGAGACTTTTGCCCTTGCCGTCCTTCTCCATGACCAGAAAGCCCCGCTCGCCGAGCAGCAGCGAATCGTAATGCATCTCCAGTCCTTCGAGTCCCTTGGGATCGAGGCCGGTGAAACCGACAATCTGGGCCCCGAGTTGCGAATTGGGGTAGTAGCGACGGTGTTCCTTGATGAAGCCGACCCCCTTCAGCTTTAGGGCACGCAGGATTTCGCTTTCGCGCGGGGAGACCTGGCGTTTGACCCAGCTGAAACGCCGGTCGCTACACAACTTTTTCTGCAGGCTGCGTTTCGACAGAGACAGGGTCTTGGCCAGGGTTTGTACCGTACCGTCGACATCCTCGATCCGGTGGGGTTCGACATAGACCGAATCGACCGCGGTGCTCAGAGCCAGTTCCTGGCCGTTGCGATCATAAATGGTGCCTCGCTGGCGAGGCAACTGCACAATGCGCTGGTACTGCCGCTGGGCACGCTTTTCAAACAACTCGTGATCGAGTACCTGCAGGCTCAGAGCCCGGTAGCCAATCAGACCGAAGGCCAGGACAAATCCGAACCCGACTAGTTTGATGCGCCAGTGGCGCCACCGCTCGGGATGCTTCATCGCTTCACGTACACCACCTGTGCTGGGGAAGGATTACGCAGGCCAAGACTCTTCTTGGCCACCTCTTCGATGCGTCCCGGATGCCTCAGGCTCGCAGCCTCCAGGCGCAAGCAGCGGACCTCGCGCTGAGCTTCTCGCAGCCGCGATTCGACTTTGGAGATTTCGTATTGCAGATTGACCAGCTGCAGGCGGGACCAAACGAAAAACAAGGAGACGGTCAGCAGAATGGCCAGAAAGACGAAGACCCGCAACAGCCGCGGCGGTTGCAGGGGAATCAGATTGACCTTGGGAATTGGCCGAACGATGGTATGCGCCATGGCACCCCTCCTAGATATTTCAATTGCCGAATGAGTTCACTTCCCATTCAAACGCGAAAAAACTAAATCAAATCAGTCCGGGCAGCGTCGCACCGCCCTCAACACCGCGCTGCGTGCACGGGGATTTTCCGCCACCTCTTCCTCTCCGGCCCGCAGGCCCTTCCGGGTCAAACGTTCGACCCGCGGCCGGTGATTGCAGATGCAGCGCGGCAGCTCTGGCGGACAGATGCAGGTTTGCGACTCGCGGAGAAAGCAGCGTTTGACCAGACGATCCTCCAGAGAATGAAAGCTGATCACCGCCAGCCGACCGCCGGGTCGCAGTCGGCTGATGGCCTTGTCCAGGCCAGCCGCGACATGCTCCAGTTCGCCGTTGACCTCGATGCGCAGCGCCTGAAAAACCCGGGTGGCCGGGTGAATACGGGCCGGAACCCGCCCCTTGGGTACGCTGTCCCGGACCAGTTCGGCGAGTTGACCGGTGGTGGTCAGGGGAGTTTGGCTGCGCCGCTCGACGATACGCCTTGCGATGCGCCGGGCGTATCGTTCCTCGCCGTATTCACGAAAGATCCGGGTCAGTTCCTCGGTAGAGTACTGCTCGACAATGTCGGCCGCGGTCAAGCCGCGGCTGCGGTCCATGCGCATATCGAGGGGCGCATCGACCTGAAAGGAAAAGCCCCGATGACCTGCATCGAGCTGATAGGAAGAGACACCCAGGTCGAGGAGCATACCGTCGATCCGGTCGATGCCCAATTCGTCGAGCACCCGGTCGACCTCGCTGAAATTACAGTGGCGCAGCACCACCCGGTCGCCGTAGCAAGCAAGAGTTCGCGCAGCCGCCTGCAAGGCGTCCTGGTCCCGGTCGAGACCGATCAGCAGACCGTCGGGAGCGGTCGCTTCGAGGATCAGCCGGGCATGCCCGCCACCACCGAGGGTGCCGTCGACAAAGGTCTCTCCCGGCTGGGGTTGCAGACAGTCGAGCACTTCGGCAGGCAGAACGGAACGATGTTCGAAATCGCCGTGGCCCACCACTTAGAACCCCAGATCGTAAAGGGTTTGTGGGTCCTCGCTGATCAATGCCTCCGCGGCGCGCATCATCTCCTCGTGCTTGCCGCGATTCCAGAGTTGAATCTTGTTAAAGGAACCGACCAAAACCACCTCGCGCACTTCCTCCAGGCCAGCATATTCGCGCAACGGCTTACTGATCTGAATGCGCCCCTGCTTGTCGAAGGAGCAGGCGATGGCCGGAGTAAGCAGAGAAAGATTGATCGCCTCGCGCTTGGGGCCGGGAGCCATCTTGTTGACATTGTCGAGGATCTTCTGCCACTCGGTCATGGGGTAAGCCACCAAACCACCTTTGTGCTGGGTGACCATCAACTGCTCATCGCCATAGACCTCGCCGAGCACTTCACGGAACTTGGCCGGAATGCTCGCCCTGCCCTTGGCATCGATGGCGTTGTTATGTACCCCCTGAAAGGTCATTCTCACCTCAGCTTGGCCCTTTTTGACACTTTTCCCCACTTTTGGCCAAAACTATATCGAGCCCCTCCCGGACTGTCAACTGATTTTTACGATCTTTTAAGAACTTAGCTCACCGAAACAGAAACGGCGTCCCTCGATTGAAGGACGCCGTTTGATATGAAATTTGAGACCAAACTGGTCTTCTTTGACGGAAATGTCTGGCAACCCGCCTGAGAGTCAATTATTTTCAGGATGTTGCAATTTCCCTATGGCGTAAGAACCGCACTGGAAGAAACGAAAACCGTACCATTTTTTCTCACGCGAAGCCGCGAAGGCGCGAAGAGAAATCAAGAAAACCTTATAAGGCCTTGGCTCACGCAACGACGCCACGGCGCAACGAAAAGCAAACCCCGATGCTTAAGGTTTTATCAAAACCAAAATTCATGGTTTTCGTTTTAAAAAGGCCTGGTTTAACGTGGCGTCGTTGCGGCGTGGCGTGAGATCAGGCTCGTCGTTTTTAAGGTTTTCTTCGCGTCCTTCGCGGCTTCGCGTGAAACCCATTTGTAACCGCCCAATATCACTCCTCCGTCCTGGAGGTCTCAACAGGCAGCTTCAACTCAATGGATTCGATGCGTTGATCGACCACTCGGCGCACGGTAAAGATCGCCCCCTGGGATTCGCAGCGCTCACCGCGGGCGGGAATGGTGCCGAGGCAGTGGAGCAGAAAACCGGCAAGGGTGGTGGCGTGCTCCTCGGAAAGCTGCAGATCGAAGCGCTGGTTCACATCCCGCAGGGGGGCGCTGCCGTCGATGAGAAAACGCCCAGGCCCCATTTCGCGAAACAGCACTTCGTCGGCATCGTACTCATCCTGGATGTCGCCGACGATTTCCTCGACGATGTCTTCCAGGGTTACGATTCCCTCGACTCCGCCGTATTCGTCGACCACAATGGCCAGATGAATGCGCTGCTGCCGCAGCACCTGCAGCAGGCTGCTGATGCGCTGCGATTCGGGCACGAAATGCGGAGCCCGGGCCAGATCACGCAGGGAGAACTGCTCGGGCCGATGGACATATTTGAGAATATCCTTGCTGTGAATGATACCCACCACCTGGTCGAGATTGTCCTCATAGACCGGGAACCGGCTGTGGCGGGCCTGCTGGGCAATCTGCAGCGCTTCGGCGAAGGATATGCCGACCTCCATGCCGACAACCTCGGTGCGCGGCACCATGATGTCCCGGGAACGAATCTCCGACAAGTCGAACACGCCGTGCAGCATGCGCCGCTTTTCCTGGCCTACCACGCCGGCCTGTTCACCTACCGCGATCATGGTGCGAATCTGATCCTCGGAAATGGCCCCCGC
>ENA-ORCU01000542-ORCU01000542.1-marine-metagenome-genome-assembly--contig:-NODE-542-length-13661-cov-2.770760_pt1 | contig 13661 bp, 10 predicted proteins | sample MGYA00248631_ERZ508512 | MGnify/ENA primary metagenome ERZ508512 (study PRJEB26183, sample SAMN06268844) | marine metagenome | isolation source: Tt an P1 anaerobic enrichment on pine from sediment taken...
CCGTGTCGAAGCCCTCCACGTCCAGGGTGGGGTCGGCCTCGGCGAACCCTTCGGCCTGGGCTTCGGCGAGGGCTTCGGCAAAGGTGCTGCCCGCTTCGGTGATCCGGGTGAGGATATAGTTGCAGGTGCCGTTCAGGATGCCGACCATGGCATGGATCCGGTTGCCCACCAGGGATTCGCGGACCGATTTGATGATGGGCATGCAGCCGCCCACGCTGGCCTCGTATCCGAAATCGACGCCCTTCTCCAGGGCCGCGCGGGCAATGGTGTTGCCGTGGCTGGCGATCAGGGCCTTGTTTGCCGTCACCACATGCTTGCCGGCGGCGATGGCCTTCAGGATGAAATCCCTGGCGATGCCTTCGCCGCCGATCATCTCGACAACGATGTCGATCTCGGGGTCGGAAAGCACGGCGTGGGCGTCGCCGACGAGGACCCCCGGATCCAGCGTGACGCCGCGGTCGGTCTCGGTGTCGATGTCGGCCACGGTTTTCAGGTGGATATCCGCGCCGACACGGGAGCGGAGCAGATCGCTGTTCTCCAGAAGTATTCTGACCACACCCGTCCCGACGGTGCCGAATCCCAGCACGCCCACGTTGACCTGTCTCATACCCAAACTCCTTACAGTATTTTTTTGATGCCTCTGATGGCCTGGTTGATGCGCATGTTGTTTTCGATGAGGGCGAAGCGAACGAACTCGTCGCCGTACTCCCCGAAGCCGAGGCCGGGAGAGACCGCCACCTGGGCTTCCCGGATCAACCTGTCAGTCGGTGCATTTCAGAATTTTCAGACAGATAAAAAATACGATCATATTATTTCCAATCCGCCATTTTTTGAAAATTCACCGAAACCGATTGACTGGAAACGTACACAAGCTCGCCATTCGGACAGTTTAAGCTTGGCCGAACTGTTGCAAAAAGCCAATGAGCTGCTTGCAGACAACGGACAGATGAGTTTGATTTTGCCGGCCGATAAGGGGGGGCATTTGTTTGCATTGGCTTCCGCCTTGAATCTGCATGTGGTTCGCCTGGTTCGGGTGTCATCCGACGAAAACAAGACTGCCCATCGTATTTTGGTGGAGCTGGCCAAGGTACAAGCCGAATTGAGTGAATCCGAGTTTTTTATTCGGGATAAGGCAACGGCTGAATATTCCGCCGCATATCGCGAATTGACCAAAGATTTTTACCTGGCTTTTTGATGCTTGCTAAATCAGCGTAACGAAAGGAGAAAAAGTCTTGTCCATTTTCTTGGCGAAATTTCGGATGGCTTCGTGATCGATCTTGCTCACGGTTTGTTCAACTTTAGCAACTTTCCGCACAATCATTTTCTCGAAAAAACGCATCTTTTCAAAGTTGAATTCACCGCCCAGGATCGCTTCCGATTTAGCATATTGATGTAGTTTTTCGGGATAGGCATCTTCAAGTTGCTGAAAAGCTTGTGAACCCTCATACATGCAGCAAATAAAAAGACCAAGCTGTTTGCGTCCGAGTTTTTCCTGGTTTATTTCGCAATACTGACGAATCTTCCGCTGAATCTGACCTGCATGGATAGATCCTCCGACGATGACCCGGTCATATTTTTCGAGATCAGGATTTTTATCTTCTTTGAGGTTTTTAATTGTCACCTCTCCATTAAGCTGTTCGGCAAGTTCATAGGCAACCTGTTTGGTGCATCCGTGGGTTGACATATAAATGATCAGTGTTTTCATAAATGGAGATTTTCTATCAAAAATAGGACAATTGCCAGAAACAAACGGCTTTTTTATCGGTTAAGTTAAGATTATAATCGGTTAGCAAAGATAATTTCAGATTCGAATGTCTTTTTTAGATGAAATAATTACCTTTGCAGCCCAAAACAGAGATGCTATGTCGATAGAAGTTATGCAAGCAATTAAGATTGACGAAAGTTTTTACAAAGTGAAAGAGGTCAGGAGACTAACAGATGAAACTTTCTCACTTCGTCTGCCCAAAAGCCGGTTTACATTTAAGGCCGGACAGCACATTTCACTGGGTATTCAGGGCGATTATCAAAGCCGCGAGTATTCCATTTACAGCGGCGAAAACGATGAGCACCTGGAAGTGTTGGTGAAGGAAGTCAAAGAAGGTTACTTTTCGCCTAAGCTGAGCCATTTAAAACCAGGTGACTTGGTCGAAGTGAACGGACCCTTTGGGAAATTTCGAATTGATGAGAAAAAAATTAACGACCATAAATTTGTCTTTATCGCCAGCGGAACCGGAATTGCTCCGTTTCGCAGCATGGTGCGCACTTACCCGGAACTGGACTACCAGATAATTCATGGCGTTCGCTATGGCAACGAGGCTTACGATAAAGAGGAGTACGATGCCGAACGTCATATTTTGTGCACTACCGGTGACAAAACAGGACAGGTGCACGGGCGTCTGACGAAGTATTTGAAGAAAACAAAATTTGAAAAGAACACACAGTTTTATTTGTGCGGAAATAGCAATATGATTTTTGATGCGCTGGAGCTTTTGAAAAATAAGGGTTTTGACCGCGATCAGATTCATTGCGAAGTCTATTTCTAGCACCGAAACTGGGACGAGGGAAAGCAGGTTCGGGTACATTTCCCCCGGCTTGACGTTGCTTTTGGTATTTGGAATTTGAAACGTGAAATATAACTGATGAAGTACCACTTAATTACACTGGGTTGTCAAATGAACCTGTCGGACAGTGAGCGCGTGAGTGCTGTGCTGGAACAGATGGGCTATGAGCGGACGGAAAAGGAGGAGGAAGCAACCTTGTTGGGCATGTTGGCTTGTTCGGTACGGCAAAAGCCAATTGATAAAGTGTACAACAAAATTGCCCAGTGGAACCGGGCCAAAAATAAGCGAAACCTGATTACTTTTATTTCGGGTTGTATTTTGCCGGCTGATAAAGAAAAGTTCCTGAAACTTTTTGATCTGATTTTCCCGATGAGCGAATTGAGTCAGTTGCCCGACATGATTCGTAGTTATGGCGTGGTGAACGCCGCTTCGTTGCAGACACCAAAACCGGTGATGCCCAAAAATGAGCACATTGTTGATTTGTGGCACATTAAGCCTAAATACGAATCAACTTACGAAGCTTTTGTGCCTATTCAGAACGGTTGCGATAAATTTTGCACATTTTGCGCGGTCCCTTATACTCGAGGTCGCGAGGTTTCCCGTCCGTCCGAAGATATTTTGCATGAAGTGGAACATTTGGTGAGTCAGGGATACAAGTCCATTACCTTGCTGGGACAAAATGTCAATTCATATGGATTGGATAAAAATGGAGAAGAGATCAGTTTTGCCGATTTGTTGAGGCAGATTGGCGAATACGGAAAAGCCTCGGGAGAAGAATTTTGGGTCTATTTCACTTCGCCGCATCCGCAAGATATGGGGCGCGACGTAATTGAAGTGATCGCCGAATATGCCTGCCTGGCCAAGCAGATTCATTTGCCCATGCAAAGTGGCGACGAAAAAGTGTTGATTAAAATGAATCGACGCCATTCCATGGATAAATACCGCAAAATTGTTGAAGATATCCGGGAACTCATTCCGCAGGCCACTTTGTTTACCGACATCATTGTTGGCTTTACAGGCGAAGGTGAAGCTGAATTTCAGAATACGGTAGCGGCAATGCACGAGTTCCAATTCAACATGGCCTACATTGCCATGTACTCGCCTCGTCCGGGTGCAGCCAGTTATCGTTGGCAGGATGAAGTTTCGCAAGACGTAAAAAAAGATCGTTTCCATCGCTTGTCCGAAGTGATGAAAACGCACACACGTCAATACAACGAGCAGTTGGTGGGCAAAACTTTACGTTTACTAATCAACGGAACCGATCGAAAAACAGGTTTCAGCACGGGCCTTACGGAAGGAAAACTGAATGTTCGGCTCGATCGTAAAGCGCCTGACCTGAAAGGAAAAATTGTGGATGTAACCATAACATCGGCTGCTGATTTTTCATTGAGCGGGGAGTTGGTCTTAACGGAAGAACAGGTGGAATCATGAACACAGCCAGGAAAAAAGTAGCCTTTAAAACATTGGGGTGCAGGTTGAACCAATATGAAACTGATGCGCTGGTTTCTGATTTTGATCAGGCTGGGTACGAAATTGTTGATTTTAAAGAGGCCGCTGATGTTGTGGTCGTCAACACTTGTACGGTCACCAATCAAAGTGACCAGAAATCGCGCAATATCATCAGTCAGGCAGCCAGAAATAACCTTGGGGCAATGGTGGTGGTCACCGGTTGCATGTCCAATAATTACAAAGAAAAACTGGAAAGCCAGAACAAAATTACCTACGTGGTTGACAACGAGCGGAAAGCCAATATCCGGCAGTTGGTTGACGCGCATTTTCAAGGCGAAATTTTACATCCTTCAAACCTGGAAGGTGATGTATTTCAGTTTAATACCGTTGATAAAAGTTTACACACCCGCAGTTCAATCAAAATTCAGGATGGATGCGATAATTTTTGTACTTTCTGCATCATTCCGAAAGTGCGTGGGCGTGCGGTCAGCCGCCCCTTGCCACAAATTATTGAGAATGTGAAAGCCACCTTGGCTAATGGCTTTAAGGAATTGGTGATTACCGGTGTCAACATCGGTCGATATGAGTGGGAAGATAAACGTTTTGAAGATGTACTGGAAGCGATTCTGGATGTGCCGGGCGATTTCAGGGTTCGGATTTCATCGCTCGAGCCAGATGGGTTTGGCGATCGGTTCTACGATTTGTTTAAACATCCCAAGTTGGCTCCGCACCTGCATTTGTGTTTGCAAAGCGGGGCCGACAAAGTGCTGCTTCGCATGCGGCGGATGTACGACTACAGTCGTTTTGCTGAAATTGTGGACCGTTTTCGAACCCAGTGGCCCGATTTTAATTTTACGACCGACCTCATTGTTGGTTTTCCCGGTGAGACAGAAGAGGATTTTCAGGAAAGCGTAGACTCCATCGCACGGTTTCAGTTCAGCCATGTACACACTTTTAAATATTCGGTTCGGAAAGGAACACGGGCCGAGCGAATGGATGACCAGGTATCGGAACCAGTAAAAACAGCCCGTTCGGCCAAGCTGCGTGAAGCATCGGAGAAAATGAGGGCTGATTATTTAAAGCGCTTTGTGGGGCAAAAGCAGGTGGTACTGGTTGAGAAAGTTGATTCACGTGGTTTTGCCTCGGGGTATGGGGAACACTATGTGCCCGTTCGGTTTAAGGCAGCGGATATTCAGAAAAATACCTTTTGCGGAGTACGAATTACCGGGCTCGAGGGGGAAGGTGAAAATCTCCGCTTGGTGGCCGAAACCGACAAAGCATAGCGATTGGCGTGTTTTCGTTTTTTTTCTGTTGCATTCGTTTTACAAGTTCCTCTTATCCTTATATCGGCACTTGAGCAAGCCAGGGGCTTACCGCAATTGGCATATTTGCGAAGCTGTTTTTTTACCGTCAGTCTAAAAATTTAAGCGCCTTCTGTGAACTAATAGCCGCGTATTTTGTCATAGTAAGAGATTTTCCATTTGTAATTTGTTTAACGAATGTATGGATAAAGCTCAACAAAATAGATCATCTTTTGGGTCTACATCTGATGCGGGTGAAGATTTTGATTATAAGTCTGTTGTGTCAGATTTTAAGACACGTCTTAGACGTGTTTCTTCGCATGGATCAGAAAAAGCTGTGGAAAAGCATCGTTTGCGGGGAAAGCTCCTGGCGCGTGAACGAATTGACCTTTTGATCGATGCCCAAACCCCATTTCTTGAACTTTCAACCTTTGCAGCCTTTGATCAGTATGACAATGCCTTTCCATCAGCTGGAATCGTTACCGGGATAGGCTTGGTGCAAGGGCGTGAATGTCTTATTGTGGCCAACGACGCAACGGTAAAAGGAGGAACCTACATTCGCGAGACCATTAAGAAACATGTTCGGGCCCAGGAAATAGCATTAAAAAATCATTTGCCTTGCATTTATTTGGTTGATTCGGGTGGAATTTTTCTCCCGGAGCAGGCCCGAGTATTTCCTGACCGTTTTGACTTTGGACGGGTGTTTTATTACCAGGCAAAATTGTCGGCAGCAGGTATTCCGCAGCTGGCGGTGGTTATGGGTTCCTGTACGGCGGGTGGTGCGTATGTGCCGGCCATGTGCGACGAAACGATTATTGTTGAAGGACAAGGAACCATTTTTATTGGGGGACCACCCCTCGTGAAAGCGGCAACCGGAGAAGAGGTGACTGCTGAAGAACTTGGAGGTGCGGTGGTGCACACTTCGATTTCGGGAGTTGCTGATCACCTGGCGAAAGATGATCCGCATGCCATAAAAATTTGCAGGGAGATTGTGGATACTTTGCCGGTAGTCCCTAAGCGTCCGATTGAACTGAAAGTAGCCCGGAAACCTGAACATCCGGCTGAAGAACTATACAATTACCTTTCAACCGACTTGAAAAAGCCGATTGAAGTGCGTGCACTCATTGAGCGCTTGGTTGACGCCGGTGATTTCCAGGAATTCAAAGCAACTTACGGCACGTCCCTGGTCACTGGATTTGCTCATTTGGAAGGAATTCCTGTTGGGATCCTGGGAAATCAAAGTTTTTTGACGGCGGAAAGTGCCCGAAAAGGCGCTCATTTTATTGAGTTATGTAACCAACGACAAATTCCTTTGTTATTCTTGCAGAATATTACTGGTTTTGTCGTGGGGAAAAAATACGAACACGAAGGCATTGCGCGCGACGGGTCAAAATTGATCCACGCAGTAGCCAATTCTGTTGTTCCTAAAATAACCTTGGTCATAGGCGGATCGTTTGGAGCTGGAAATTATGCGATGGCCGGACGGGCTTACGAACCCGACTTTTTATTCATGTGGCCTCATTCGCGAATCGCGGTCATGGGCGGAGAGCAGGCTTCCGGAGTTTTACACTCCATCAAACAGAACGGAACCCGCAATAGTTTGGTTGATCAGTTTCAACAGGAGAGTTCTGCTTACTACAGTTCGTCACGCTTGTGGGACGACGGCATCATTGACCCGGTGGAAACACGAAATATTTTGGCTTTGGCCTTTACAGTGACCCTTAATCAACCAATTCAGAAACCTCACTACGGGGTTTTCAGAATGTAAAGAGATGATACGATGAAAGATTGGAAGAACATACAAATAAAAATTGCAGGACATCGGGCTAATCTAATCCTGAGCAGGCCCGAAGTGCATAACGCGTTAAATCCGGAGATGATTGAGGAAATGCATGAGGCTTTGGAGGAGTTAGCTGCCAAAGAAGAGGTCCGGTTTGTCGTGTTTTCAGGAGAAGGGCGCTCGTTTTGCGCCGGAGCAGATATCAACTGGTTTGCTGAAGCGATTAATAAAGCAAAGGCGGACAATTGGCAGGAATATTTGCGTATGGCAGAATTGATGAAAGTGATTTATCAATTTCCCAAGATTACAATTGCTGCGGTTCACCGAAATGTGTTGGGTGGTGCTAATGGCATTGTTGCTTCCTGTGATTTTGCCATTGCGGAGCATTCTGCGGTCTTTGCTCTGGGCGAGATTAAACTGGGGATTGTCCCTGCGATTATAGCACCTTTTCTTTCCAAACGGGTCACCAATCAAAATCTAAAAAAATTGATGTTTTCGGGTGATCGATTCGGAGCTGCTCACGCGCATGTGATCGGCTTGGTCGATTTTTTGGCCGAAGATGGCAAATTGGAGCAGGTGGTTGTTGAACTGATTGACGGATTGAAAGATTCGTCGCCCAAAGCCTTGATTGCATGTAAGCAATTGTTGCTCAAGGCTGGTTCAAGCGAGTTGACGATTGAAAATAGTGAGTATACTGCAGCTGTGTTGGCTGATTTGATTCATTCTGATGAAGGACAGGAGGGGCTCCGGGCTTTTCTGGAAAAGCGAAAACCAGATTGGCAAAAACTAAATATGATGGAAAATTAATGGGTCGCTTCAGAAAAATACTAATTGCCAATCGGGGAGAGATTGCTGTTCGTGTGATCGAAACAGCCAGACGAATGGGAATAGCAACCGTGGCTGTTTATGCTGCGGATGACGCTGGTTCTATGCACGTGAAACTGGCAGATCATGCGGTTTTGCTGGAAGGCAGCCAGCTCGGTGAAACGTATCTGAATCAGGAAAAAATAATTGCAACAGCCTTGGCTTGCGGGGCTGAAGCCATTCATCCCGGCTATGGATTTTTCTCGGAGCATGCTGATTTTGCTGAACGTGTTGAGCAGGCAGGCTTGGTGTTTATCGGAGCAACCCCTGCACAAATTCGTTTGATGGGTGAAAAAACACAAGCGATTGATTATGTGAAAACACTTGGGATTCCCGTCATTCCAGGTGTGACCGGAGTTGTTAATGATATCCTGTCTCATCGCAAAACGCTGGAGTTTCCGCTCCTGGTAAAAGCTTCCTCTGGTGGCGGCGGTAAAGGCATGGAAGTGGTGCATGATTTGGAACATCTGCCACTGGCTTTGCAGCGGGCCCAGCGTCAGGCGGAGCAGTATTTTGGCAGTGGCGAATTATTTGTCGAGAAGTTTCTTTCCAACGCACGCCATATTGAAGTTCAATTGCTGGGAGACGGGAGAGGCAATGCCGTCCATCTTTTTGAGCGCGAATGCAGTACTCAGCGGCGTTATCAAAAATTGATCGAAGAAGCGCCGGCTCAAGGGCTTTCCATAAAAGTAAAAGAAAAACTTTATCAGGCAGCGCTTCAAATTGCCCGGAACACTAGGTATCGTGGCGCCGGAACAATTGAGTTTTTGGTTGATGAACAGGAAAATTTTTACTTCCTGGAAATGAACACCCGCTTGCAGGTAGAACACCCGATTACGGAACTGATAACAGGCCAGGATTTGGTTGAATGGCAGCTGAGAATAGCCTTCGGTGAAGACTTGAGCCTGCAACAAAGCGACCTCACCGCGAGAGGACATGCCATTGAGCTGCGGGTCTGTGCTGAGGATCCCTTGCAAGATTTCAGGCCAACATCGGGAACTGTTGGTGAGCTGAATTTACCGCAGTTTGCTCGTTGGGATAGTTTTCTGCAAAAGGGAACCCAGTTGTCTTCCAGCTACGATTCGCTTGTTGGAAAGCTCATTGTATGGGCCGAAACCAGGGAAGAGGGACACAGAAAGATACGGAAATCGCTTGCTGACTTGCATATTGGTGGGCTGAATACGAATCAAGCTTTTTTGCTTGAGTTGTTGGAACAGCCCGATTTCAAGAAAAATAATATCAGTACACGATGGGTCGAAGACCAGCTGCCGGCTATTCTCCGCTCTTTAGATAATCCTGCCCGCGGCTTGCCAGTTATTGAGTTGTTGTCAGCTTATGTGTTGCATCATTTTTACCGGCAGTTAGAGTCAGTCACCAATGTGTGGAAATCGACAGGATATTGGCGGATGGCTTCAAGTTTCAGGATTCAAATTGGTAACGAATGGTATGAAATCACGGCAGATAGATCAGAGAGCGGATTGAAACTGATCTGGAATGGGAAAGAACATGATTTAAGAAATTATCAATTTACGGGTTCAGGCGTTAATTTTCAACTAAACGATGAAGATATTACTATCTTTATTTCCAATGAAGGCGGTGCAACAGTTGTTCAGTTTAAGGGCCGAAAGTACGCGTTAAGAAGTAACCATGTTATGAACCAGGTCTGTTTAAATAAGCTTAAGGTAAATCAAGATAAATTAAAAACCGACCAGGTTGTGGCCAATCTTTTCGGAAAGGTCATTGCTGTTTTTGTGAAACCCGGAGATTTCCTTGAGAAAGGGCAGAACCTGTTGGTTATTGAATCGATGAAATCGGAATTTACAATACAAAGCCCGGTGGACGCAATGGTGAAGAACATACATGTTAGCCAAGGCCATTTGGTGCAAGACAAACAACTATTGGTAGATTTAGAATCGTAAAAACAAAGAAAATCGATATGAGTGCATTTTTAAACGAAACTCATCATGCAATCCGGGCAAAAGTCAGGGATTTTGCCGAGAAGTATGTTAAGCCTGTGATTGGCGACTTTGAAGCCAACGAGCAGTTCCCCATGGAGCTGATTCGTTCACTGAAAAGCCTGAATCTTTTTGGAATGCATGCTCCAAAGAAATATGGCGGACAAGACAGCGATTATATGTCATACATCATTGCTGTTGAAGAGCTGGCACGTGTTGACAGCTCGGTAGCTGCAACATTGGCAGCGCACAATTCGCTTGGCGTTGGACCGATTTTGGAATTCGGGACGGAAGAACAGAAGGCCAGGTACTTGCCGCCGCTATGTACTGCCGAAAATTTGTGGGCTTTTGGTTTGACAGAAGAGAATGCTGGCTCTGATGCTCAGGGAGTGGAAACGGTGGCTGAAGAAAAGGACGGCGGCTGGTTGGTAAACGGACATAAGAAATACATTACAAACGGTGCTTCTGAAATGTCGGTGGGAATCAGCTTTGTGGCCAAAACAGGATTGCGGGAAGATGGGCGAAAAGAATTTACGGCTTTTCTGGTTTCGAAAGGTACCCCCGGTTATACGCGTGAGTTTATGAAGAACAAGCTGTTGTGGCGCGCCGCCGACAATGGGATGGTTTACCTGAAGAACTGCCATATTCCTGCCCAAGATATGTTGGGAGCGCGCGGACAGGGGATTAAAATTATGCTGAAAACCATTGATTCGGGGCGTTTGTCGATTGCCGCCATGGGGCTTGGATTGGCGCAGGGCGCCTTTGAAATGGCCGTGAGTTTTGCGAAAAAACGCAAACAATTTGGCCAGACCCTGGCCAATTTTCAGGTAATTTCGTTTAAATTGGCCGACATGGCGATGAAGATAGAAAGTGCGCGAAACACGCTTTACAATGCCTGCTGGTTAAAGGATAACGGACAACCTTTTGGAACACAGGCTGCCATGGCCAAGTTGTACTGTTCGCAAGTCGCAAGCGATGTGGCCAGCGAATCCTTGCAGATCTTTGGTGGCGCCGGCTTGTTTCGAAATGACGAATATCCGATTGAACGTTTTTTCCGCGACCAACGATTGCTTTCCATTGGCGAAGGAACTTCGGAGGTTTTGCGCATGGTAATTTCGCGTTCCATTCTAAAAGATTAACATGGAGAAAGATCGCAAACTGGATCATATTCAACTGGCGTTCGATTCGCACACCGGACCGCTTGAACAAGATCAGCGGTTCATCTATGAGCCCATGCTGGCTGCACATCCAAAAGGAGAGGATAAGCCGTTTTTGTTTCTGGGGAAGCTGGTTCGGGTACCTTTTTGGGTATCGAGCATGACCGGAGGAACTGGTGTCGCTGAAAAGATTAATAGAAATATTGCCCGGGCTTGCCGCGAGTTCGGATTTGGCATGGGACTGGGATCTTGCCGGAAGATCTTATTCGATAAAACACATTGGGCTGATTTTGACATGCGCGATACCATCGGGCCGGATCAGCCCTTTTGGGCGAACCTGGGAATCGCACAGGTCGAAAAGTTGCTAAAAAAGCAGAACGAAAAAGCGATTATTGATTTGGTTGGCGGACTCAGAGCTGACGGATTAATCATCCATGTAAATCCTTTACAGGAGTGGTTTCAGCCCGAAGGCGATCGGATTGAAGAACCTCCGGTTGAAACAATCGAACACCTGATGGCGCGCACCAATATTCCGCTGATTGTAAAAGAAGTGGGGCAAGGTATTGGCGCTGAAAGCTTGAAACGTTTGTTGAAACTTCCACTGGCAGCAATCGAGTTTGCAGCCTACGGCGGAACCAACTTCTCCAAGCTCGAACTGATGCGCGACGATCCGGCCGTTCAGGAGATGTATCAGCCTTTTGCTTTTGTGGGGCAAACGGCACATCAGATGGTGAAAAGTGTGAACCTGCTTTTGCAGGAAGTGGAGGAACCGCAGTGTCGGCAGCTCATTATATCAGGCGGAATAAAAAATTACCTCGATGGCTATCATTTGGTTTCATTGAGTCAGCTGCCCGCAGTTTATGGCATGGCATCTTCTGTTTTGAAACATGCCACAGGTGATTACGACGAGTTGAAAGCCTTCATCGGAAATCAGCTGAAAGCTTATCGGTTGGCTCAACATTTTTTGAGAATAAACCCGGATTATGAAGGAGCCTAAATTCATAAGCGGATTTTCAAAAATGGAGCGGGGGCAGAAAATTCAATGGCTTGTTGAGGCCTTGAGTTTGGACCAGTCGACAGCCGATTTTATCAGATCCTTTGAATTATCCGATCAGTCCCTTCAGGCTGTTATTGCCGATTTAAGCGAAAATCACTTGTCTAATTTTCACTTGCCTTTTTCTGTGGCTCCCAACTTTTTGGTCGATGGGCGGTTTGTCACTTTTCCTTTGGTTACCGAAGAAAGTTCGGTGGTTGCAGCACTGGCAAAGGCTGCCGGATTCTGGGCGAAACGAGGAGGCTTTCATGCTGAGGTGATGGGAACAGAAAAGAAAGGGCAGCTTCATTTTAGCTGGAAGGGAACGCCTGAAAAATTAGCCGGTTTGTTTCCAAAACTCAAAAAACAATTGCTCGGCAAAGCAGGGTCACTTACCGAAAACATGGAAAAGCGCGGCGGCGGAATTACAGCAATCGAGCTAAAGCATCTGCCCGAAGTTTTACCAAATTACTATCAATTGGATGTTTCGTTTGAAACCTGCAATGCCATGGGCGCCAACTTTATCAATTCGTGTCTGGAACAGTTTGGACGGACGCTGAAAAACTGGGCTCAGGAAAACGAAATGTTTAGCAACGAGGAAAAGCAGGTGGAAATCATCATGGCGATTTTATCCAACTATGTTCCCGACAGCCGGGTGAAGGTTTGGGTCGAATGTCCGGTTGTGGAACTGGATCCAGATCCGCAGCAGGCTCGCCTGTTGGCTGATAAATTTATAAGAGCTGTGCATATTTCACGGCACGATGTTTCGCGTGCAGTTACGCATAACAAAGGTATTTTTAACGGGATTGACGCCCTGGCCATTGCGACCGGGAACGATTTCCGGGCGATTGAAGCAGGCGCTCACGCCTATGCTTCCAGAAATGGCAGTTACAGCGGACTCAGTGATGCCGGAGTTTCCGATGAAAAATTTTGGTTTGGCTTGGAAATGCCCTTGGCCGTGGGGGTTGTAGGAGGTGTGACGAGCCTTCATCCATTGGCGAAATTGGCGATGGAGATTCTGGGACAACCCTCGGCCCCGCAGCTCATGACTTATCTGGCGGTGGCTGGTTTGGCTTCCAACTGGTCGGCAGTAAAAGCGCTGGTGACAACCGGGATCCAGCAAGGACACATGAAAATGCATTTAAGCAATATTTTAAGCAGTTTCAGTCTTTCGGATGAACAAAAACAGGCAGCAAAGCTTTACTTCCAGGACCGGGAAGTTTCTTTTTCCGAAGTGCAAAAATATTTGAATGAACATGCCTGAAGTTAAACAAACGTATCATGCCCACGGGAAATTGCTGCTCACTGCCGAGTATTACGTCTTGCTTGGAGCCAAAGCGCTTGCTTTGCCTTTGCAATATGGCCAACGGATGGATGTTCTCGAAGGCAGTCGTCCCGGCTTGATTAGCTGGAAAGCCTTTGATAAGGAAGGTTTGTGGTTTTCCTGCGATTTCAAATTGCCCGATTTGGAAATTGTCGACAGTTCAGATCCGGAAAAAGCGCTTGTTCTTCAAAGTGCGTTAGTTACAGCTGGAAAAATAAATCCGGATTTTGAGCTGAA
>ENA-ORCU01000543-ORCU01000543.1-marine-metagenome-genome-assembly--contig:-NODE-543-length-13648-cov-2.805173_pt1 | contig 13648 bp, 9 predicted proteins | sample MGYA00248631_ERZ508512 | MGnify/ENA primary metagenome ERZ508512 (study PRJEB26183, sample SAMN06268844) | marine metagenome | isolation source: Tt an P1 anaerobic enrichment on pine from sediment taken...
GGCGTCCCCGATGCCATCCTCAAAAAACCCGGCCGTCTCTCAAGCGATGAATATCAGATCGTAAAGACCCATTCCCAAAAAACCCGGGAGATTCTCGATCAGATCAACTTTGAAGGAATCTATCGCTGCGTTCCGGAAGTCGCTGCCGGACATCATGAAAAACTTAACGGGTCTGGCTATCCCAACGGACTAAAAGGCGATGAAATCCCGATGGGGTCAAAAATTATAGCTGTTGCTGACTTTTTCGAAGCGATTACCGCAAAGCGTCACTATCGCGAACCGATGCCTTTGAAAGTCGCATTCCAAGTATTACGCGAAGAGGCCGGCAAACATTTTGAAGAAGAAATCATTGAAGCCCTGATTCGCTATTTTGAAAAAAACCACTCCAGGGACTTCAAGGAGAGGTGGAAAAATCTCGAGATTCCGGAACGGAAGAGCCTGCGCGTTCCCTGCCAGGCGCCGGTCTCCTACATCAGCGATGGCACTCTCGTCGCAGGCACCAGCGCCGATATCAGCGCCAAAGGTATTTTTATCGCCAGCGAGCGGTGCATTGACGAAGGAGAAAAAATCCAACTTTCGTTTACCTTGCCCGACTTTACCTCCGAAATGTTTGAAACCAGTGGCCGAGTTGCCTGGATTAATCCGCAAGCCATGCCCCGCAAACGAAACCTGCCTATGGGATTTGGCGTGGAGTTTCTTGACCTTAACAAGAAGGCATTCGACGCGGTACTCAGCTACGTTATCGCCAATCACCTTCCAGCCCTGGCAAGCCAGACATGCTGAAGCAATTTCTAGAGACTAAAAAAGGCACACAAACAAATTGTTTGTGTGCCTTTTTGGTATTTTCTGCCTGGATCCTACTTAGCGCGGAGGCTTCGTTCCTCGAACACTGATCAGAGGAGTATAGGTAAAACGCCGGGGATCAGAAAAAAAGCGTTGAAACTCTTCGGCAAACTCGTTGAAACCACCTGGATACTCTGTGAAAGGGTAATCGGAGTTCTTAGCCGCAACCTGAATCTTCTGGTTCCAATTGTAAGCGTCTACCTCATTCAGATCACCACTAATCAGATGGTGAGCGGATAAATCCACAGCAATATTTTGGAAGTTGAGATCGTATAAATAGGAGTAAAGCTTTCTTCCCATGTAGGGGTCAAAATCGCACTCTTGCTCAAGCTTACTCATAACATTGAAGATAGTGTTTTCAAGACGCGACGGAATACCGGAGTGCGAAAGGCAATTGTAATCAAGGTCGATAAGACAAAGGATCCCGCCCGGCTTTAATATCCGACTGATATTCTGAACGATCTCAAAAGCTTTGCTGCGGTGGTACTCCAAAACAAAACGAACCCAGACAAAATCAAACAACCCCAGGTCGTCGAGCGATTCATAAAAGTTGCCTTGTTTGTAGGAGAGACCAGTCGCACGATATTTGCTGCTGGCGTGCAGAATGCGTTCAGCCGAACCATCTATCCCCACCGCCTGACCGAATGGCTGCACCATCTCGTTCAGGACCCAGGTAGTTTTGCCACTGCCGCAGCCAATATCGGCCAATCGCATACCCGGCTGCAATCCGGCCCACTGCGCCTGCTTAACGACTGCTTCCTGGGTCGTCTTGAGATCAAGACGCAACGCCTCGTCCTCATTTTCCATTATGTACGAGATCTGTTCAGACATCTTTCCCTCAGGTCCTATCCGGAGACATGATAATACAGAGATCAGACATATAGCACATAAGGTTTTTTAATTCAACGGCCCTCTACAAAGAGATACAAAAGAAAATGCTCCGTCCAACCGATATTTTATGTGTCCTGGCTAATGCTATATCCTTTGACATCGCAGAGCCTTCATGTTTAAAAGGTACGATTTCGAGGAAATACCCAGAAACCCTTGCATTGAGAACTTTAATATATCTATCTGGAGGGTGATATGAATCAACCAAAAAGATTCTCGACACCACTAATTTGTCATCTATTGACCGTTGCGATCGTCTCAATCCTTGGCGCTTCGCCCTGCTACAGTTCGGGCTTTGGCATTTTCACTCAGGGCGCTGATGCACTCGGTCAGGCCAACGCCACTGTCGCCCACATCGACGGTCCTTCAGCTGTTTACTTCAATCCGGCGATGATGCCTTCACTGCCGGGAACCCAGATCGAAATCGGCACCACTGCCGTGATGCCCTCACGCAAGTTTAAAAGTGACCTGGACGGCTCTACCGAAGAAACCCAGGACAATGTCTATTTTCCCAGCACCTTCTATCTGACCCACCAGTTCAACGACCAGTGGAGCGCTGGCCTGGCCGTGTACAACCCCTTCGGCCTCGGAACGGTCTGGCCCAGCGACTGGGAGGGACGTTTCATCGCTACCAAATCCCGCATTACCACCTTCAACATCAATCCGTCCTTAGCTTGCCAGGTCACCCCCCGCCTCTCCATTGGGGCAGGACTCGACATTCTGCTGCTCGATGCCAAATTTAAAAACAAGATCGACTTATCCGGTTTTGGACAACCGGAAGCGGGCCAAAAATTTACCGGCGACGGCGAAGGGGTCGGCTTTAATGTCGGTTTGCATCTGCAAATAACTGACGCCCTTTCTCTCGGTGCCACCTATCGCAGCGAGATCAAGGTAGATGTCGACGGTGAAGCTAAGTTCGACACTACGGATGCGGTAGCTTTTCTTTTCCCCGACACCGACGGCGAAACATCACTCACCCTGCCTGCGCAATTCACCGCCGGGCTGGCCTACCAGTTCACGCCGGCCTGGGTTGTCGAAGCCGGAGTGCGCTGGGAAGAGTGGTCGTCTTTTGAGAAACTCAAGATCGAACTCGACCAGGCCGTAGCCGGAGCAACGAGCATGACCTACCCCCGCGACTGGGATGACACCTGGGCGTTCAACATCGGCACCAAATATCGCCTTAACGACAGAGTGGCCCTGATGGCCGGCTACCTGTACGGCGACAACCCGGTCCCGGACAGCACCTTCGAACCGGCTATTCCCGATTCGGATGCTCATCTGTTCACCGTCGGCAGCGAACTGACCTTCGACAACTTCAAGGTAGCGTTGGCCTATGGCTACGAGCTGCACAAGGACCGCGACAAGAGCACCAACGACTATGGCTCCATCGCCAACGGCAGCTACGAAAATGATATCCATCTGGCGGCAGTCAGCTTGAGCTACGCCTTCTAGCCCTCTTCGGGCCAAGTTTGTCCCACAAAAAACCCCGGCCAGAGAAGCACTCTCTGCCGGGGTTTTATTGTTAACAGGACCGCGCTCCATCGGTGCAAATCGTATCGCAAAACCATATCTGGCAACCCGGCGGGGACGCGAACCGACACCCGCTGCCAAGGCTTTTATCAATCCCGATGAGCAAGGCTATCATTCATCACAAAGGTCTCCGGTGCGCACAGCAGTCCCTTCCTCATATCTGGGAAACTGCCCATAAAACAAGCAATTGCATCCGGCGACCTGATCAAGTATCATACTGCTGCCATCCATGAGGGGGCTTGGGATATTCTTATCCGGAAAGACCCAAAAAAACCGGCCCGGCAGAACGCCCGGACCGGGTTTGGCAGTTCAAGCCGACTGTTCCTGCAGAAAAACCAGCACCTCCTGAGGATGGCTTTCGGCCTTCTTGACCTTGGGCCAGTGCCTGAGCACCGTGCCGTCCGGGCCGATCACCACCGTGGAGCGAATGGTTCCCATCACCTTCTTGCCGTACATGGTCTTCTCGCCAAAGGCTCCGTAAGCCTGCATGACTTCGGTGTCCGGATCGGAAAGCAGCACGCAGGGCAAACCGAACTTGGTGATAAATTTGTCGTGGGACGCCAGGCTGTCCTTGCTGACGCCGAACAGGACCACATCAAGTTCGGTCAACTGGGGATAGAGATCGCGAAACGAGCAGGCCTCTTTGCTGCAGCCGGGGGTATTATCGCGGGGATAAAAGTAAAGCACCACCGTTTTGCCGACATAGTCGGTTAAGGCATGGACCTTTTGGTCACTGCCCTGCAGGCTGAAGTGGGGAGCAGTTGCGCCTTCCAGGTTGCTCATAACAGACTCCTTATGCGATAAGTCGAACAAATAATGTCGTCGTGTCGATATCACTGCCACTATAACAAGTGGCCGTGAATTTGTCGAAGCCAACTGGAACAAGGCTCTCGACCGGGTGGCCAACAGGCTTAAGAACATCAAGCAGCAACACTTGCTTGCTACCTGCCTGGCAAGGCCGCAAAAGGAAAAATAACAGTATGGAATTCGGCAGCGCAGTGATCCTGGCGGGCGGCAAAAGTAGTCGGATGGGATTCGACAAACAGCTTTTGCAGGTGGAAAACCGTTGTCTTCTCCGTTACCAGGGCGAACAGCTTGTCAAACTTTTCGATCAGGTCATCGTTGTCACCAACACCCCCGAACTTTACCAAGAGCCTCCCTTTATCCTGGTCAGCGACGAAATCCGCAACAAGGGGCCCCTCGGAGGCATCCACAGCGGCCTGAAACACGCCGAATCCGCAAAGGTCTATTTTCTGGCCTGCGACATGCCCAACATCAACCCGAACTACATCCGGTTCATGCAGAAGCGCCTGCGCTCCAGCACCGCCACCGCCTGCGTGACCCGCTTCGGAAACTGGATCGAGCCCTTCAACGCTTTCTATTCCCGAGAACTGGTGCCGGTCATCGAGGATTATCTCGGCCGCGGCCATCACTCCCTGTTCAAGTTTCTCAATGCCCAGACCACCCACTATCTAAGCGAAGAAGAGGCTCGAACCTTCAGCCCCGACTGGAAGATGTTCCTCAACCTCAATACTCCCGAGGAATTTGCTGCCTGGCGCCAACAGGACCTCAAAGCCGGGGGCGATCCTCCAGAGGTAGCAAAGCCCCCCCTCTGAGCGACCTAAACTATTTCCGCGCCCGGACTGTTCATGCTCCGGGTCCACCGACAGGCAATAAATGACTCAACCGGACATTATCGTTATCGGCGGCGGAGCCGCCGGCATGATGGCCGCAGGACAGGCAGCTCAAACCGGCAGCCGCGTCCTGCTGTTGGAAAAGATGCCTCTGCCGGGCCGCAAACTGGGCATCACCGGCAAAGGACGCTGCAACCTTACCAACGTCGCAGATATTCGTGACTTTCTCGATCACTTTGGCGCCTCCGGGCGCTTTTTGCGCCAGGCCTTCGCCCGTTTTTTCAATCGGGAATTGATGGATTTTTTTGAGGACCTCGGTTTGAAACTGGTCACCGAACGGGGTGGCCGGGTCTTTCCGGCCAGCGGCCAGGCCGGCGATGTGCTGAAAGTACTGCGCAAATGGCTGCAACGTAGTGGTGTGATTGTGGAGACCTCCGCTCCGGTCGAGGAGCTGGTCTTCAACGAGGGCCGAATCGTCGGTGTTATCTGCAAAGGTCGGGAGCTTCCCTGCCGAGCGGTTGTGCTGGCCACCGGCGGCGCTTCCTACCCGGCAACCGGCTCAACCGGCGACGGCTACCGGTTCGCCGCTGACGCCGGCCACAAGATTATCGCTCCACGTCCGGCCCTGGTGCCCCTTGAAACCGCCGGCCCGGCGGCTGGCCGCATGGCAAAGCTCAATCTGCGCAACATCAATGCGCGGCTGTTCGTTGACGGCAAGAAAACCGCCGAAGCCTTCGGCGAGCTGGTCTTCGCCGAGTTCGGCGTCACCGGCCCGGTTATACTGACTCTCAGCGCCCTGGCAGTGGATGCTTTGCGCGACAACCGCAAAGTCGTCCTGTCGCTCGATTTGAAACCGGCCCTCGACGAGCAGAAACTCGACCGTCGACTGTTGCGCGACCTCGATGCCCGCGGCAAGGAACCGCTCGACAGCCTGCTGCGCGGTCTTCTGCCAAAAGCGATGGTGCCGGTCTGCCTCGATCTGATCGGACTCCCGGGCGATAAAATCGGAGCGACCCTTAATACCAAGGAACGCAAGAAGCTGCGTCATTGGATCAAAGATTTTCGCCTAGAGGTAACCGGGCATCGCCCTTTTGCCGAAGCCATCGTCACTGCCGGCGGGATCGATACCCGGGAGGTCGATCCGCGCACCATGGAGTCGCGACTGGTCAAGGGACTCTATCTGGCAGGAGAACTGCTCGATCTGCAAGCCGACACCGGTGGCTACAACCTGCAGGCGGCCTTTTCCACCGGCTGGTTGGCAGGACGCTGCGCGGCCCTGGCGGCAGGAGGATGTCGGGCTTAGCGGGCCGAAACTAAAAATTGGCTGTTCGAGAACAAATGGCCGAGAATTTGAGAGCGAATAGCAGGGCTATTTGTCGAAAATTGTCGGGAATATGGGCCGATCAGACGATTTTGCAGAAGGTTCATGATAAGTCTGACATCCTCCTAGCAGAAGGGAATATATAGATGCAGATCTGGGTCGATGCCGATGCCTGCCCGAAAATGGTAAAAGAGATTCTGTTCCGTGCTGCCGAAAGGGTGCGACTGCCGGTGACCTTGGTAGCCAACCGGCCGCTGCAGACGCCGAAATCCCGCTACATAAGATCTTTGGTTGTGACAGCCGGTTTCGACGTGGCCGATGAGACCATTGTCGAGCAACTGCTGCCAGGCGACCTGGTGATCACCGCCGACATCCCCCTGGCGGCGCTGGTGATCGACAAGGGCGGGCACGCCCTCAATCCGCGCGGCGAACTGTACAGTGAGGACAGCATCCGAGAGCGCCTGGCCATGCGCAATCTGATGGATGAACTGCGCGGCAGCGGGATCGATACCGGTGGACCGGCTCCGTTCAGTCAACAGGATCGCAAGGCCTTTGCCAACCAGCTCGATCGTTTTCTGGCCAACCGTCTCTCCTGAACCGATCCCCAAATACTGTTGGCCCTATCGGCTCTCAGTTAGAGGATTCTATGACAACATAACTTCAATGCCATGCCGTTCGGCCGCCATGGGTGCGCCATCCCTCTGGAGGAATGTCTGTTATGAAAAAATACCTGCAACGAATAGCACTGGGCACATCAATCTGCCTGCTTCTGTCGGTGGCGCCCCTGAGTGCCGCCGACTCCCCCCCCTATCGCACGCCGCGCGCTGGCGAAGAATACACCACCCTCCTGTGGGGACAACCGGTTACGGCCCCCCCCCGCAATCGCAATAAAGTAACGGCTCTCAATCTGGGAGGGATGTGGATCGTCGACGGCCCAAAGGATTATGAGCTGCTGCCTTTTGGCGCATTTTACCTGTGGCGTAATAAAGACGAGGGAAGGGAACGTTTACGGGCCGTGCTGGCTGGCCTGTACAACGAGGTACGCTATAATCGCCGCCCTGAATGGCTGGGAAAGACGGAATATGTCCTGACTCTGGACAGCCTTACCGTGCCGACAGCCCGCCAGGAGTTCGTCGAGGGGAAACGTATCGATGCCGAAGAACTGGAATGGTACCGCATCCACCTCGGGCTTGGACTCGGCTGGCGTGCTCCTCTGAAACCCGGTCATCAGGACAACGCCGTCGAAGCGGCACTCACTTATGAACCGGGCCTGCTGCTGTTCGACAAGGGCAGCGATACGGCGGCCAGCTTCCGGGTACCGCAGGACACCTACGAGGGCCGCCTGCACGTGCGGTTGCGAGCCGACGCTCTAGAGCGCAACATCATGGAACTGCCCCATGTCGGCTGGGCGGCGGGAGCCGACGGCTGGTACGGCCACCGCGCCCGCTGGCGCGACTGGGGCGGTGGACCGGTATTTGGCCCACAGGACGGCGCCGAGCATCGCGATTGGCTGGCGGCGCGGTTCCATGTTCTGGCCGCCTGCGGCTTGCCTTTGGCGGACGCGGAGCGCCACCGGCTGCTAAGCTCTCTTTACGGCGGTATTGGCAAGGACCTCGACCGCTTCAGTGCGTTTCGCCTCGGCGGCGAACCGAGCGGCGGGGAGACAGAGGCCCTCTCTCGACCGACAATCGCCGGCGCGATTTTCGACGAGTTCTACAGCCGCAGCTACCTGATCGCCAATCTCGAATACCGTTACGAACTGCTTTTCTTCACCTATCTGCACCTGCGCGGGCAATTAGCCTGGCTCGACCGGCCGCGGTTCGATAGCAAAGGCCAAGCAGAATGGCAGATGGATACCCTGTCCTCACTTGGCGTCGCGATCACTTGCGGCGCCCCCTGGAAAAGCCAGTTGGAAATCGGTTACAGCTACAACTTCGGCCTGTTGCGTGAAGACGGCAACGGCAGCCGTTACGGCGGTCAGGCCCTGACTCTGGCTTGGTCCAAGGAGTTCTGACGCCCATTGGGCCCGGTGAATAATCCGGGTTAGGGTGCTGCATAAAAATGCAACTGAGATGGTGACGCTTGCAAAAAGGACAGCAGGCACTGTCGCCACCGGGGACTATGCCGGGCATTCGACCGACACAATCAGGTCTTATCAGTGACCTTCATAAATCCAGTCGGTCAGACACAGGGAAAGACCGTAGATCTTGGCGCGTAATGATTGGCTTAAGCCCATGCCGCCGTGTGCTTCATCGTGATCAGAGACTTCGTTGGGCTTTTCCTTGATCGCCAAAACCTGCCACTGGCGTTGTTCAAGGTAATCCATGGCCTTATGGGCCGCACCGTTGCCGGTTTCGGCATCGACCCAAAAATGGGCCAGGGCCATTTTCACCTTGCGGTTTTGTTCCTCTTTCCAGGGGGGAGCGACTTGCATACTGAGGTAATACATGTTGTACCTCCTTTGGTTTCTCCGATTCTGTTCGCGGTGTGAACCTGCCAGCTCTCAACGGGACAATTGCTCTTTATTGCCAACCGCATGTCTGGCGGGTCACCGGTGCTATCCGAACTGAGTAGCAAAAACCATGCAAATATCCATCTCCAGCCCTAAAAAATCGATTTTCGAGTCCGCGCCCCATTTTGCTATACTTTTCATGAATACAGGGTGTTTGTAATCCCTTTCTCAACACAAGGCCCGTAAATCCATGAATGAAACGACCGCCTGGCAAATGTTCCATCCCTATTTTCTGGCCATTCTGCTTGGCGCCCTGATGGGCCTTGAGCGGGAAAGAACGGAACCGAGGCTGGCCGGGCTGCGCACCTTCATCCTGGCCACGCTGTTCGGTGCCATATGCGGCAAACTGGCCCATTTTGAAAACTATTCCTGGGTGGTGGCTTTCGGACTGCTGGCCGTTACCGCCCAGGCGGCCATGGTCCACTTTCTCCGCCTCAAGGAACACATGCCGCCGGGCCTGACCACCTCCATCGCCTTGTTGGTAGCCTACGGTATCGGCGTTCTGTTGGCAGCGGACCTCGTTGTGCCCGCCGTAGCGATCAGCCTGGCGACCACGGTCATTCTTTATTTCAAACTGCAGATGCACGAATTTTCACACCGTCTGCAACAACGAGACCTTTATGCCATCTTCCAGTTCATTCTGGTCGCTTTCATCATTCTGCCGATCCTGCCCGACCGGGGCTTCGGCCCCTATCAAGCCCTGAACCCCTATAACATCTGGTTGATGGTGGTAATCATCAGCGCTATCAATCTGGCCGGATACGTCACCCTGAAGGTGGCCGGACAGCGCTGGGGGGGACCGGTTCTCGGCGTTCTCGGCGGCATCATCTCCAGCACTGCGACCACCTTGTCCTTCAGCCGCTATACGCGGGACAATCCCGCATTTTCCCAGGCGGCAGCTGTGGTTGTATCCCTCGCCTCGACGGTGGTGCTAATCCGTGTTGCCTTTCTGGTCGGCATGATCCACCCTGCCCTGTTGCCCGGTCTGGCCCTGCCGATGGCAACCATGTTCCTCAGCGGCCTGATTCCGGTTTTTATGATCTGGCGCCAGACCCCAAAGGGAGAAGGCCCAACGCCGGAAACAAAAAATCCTGCAGAATTGCCGCAAGCTCTGTTCTTCGGTCTGCTCTATGCGGCGGTTATTCTCGCGGTCTCAGCCGCCAAGGATTATTTCGGCGACCGCGGGGTCTATATCGTTGCTCTGGTCTCCGGCCTGACTGATGTGGACGCTATCACCCTGTCCAATGCACGACTGGTCCAACAAGGGATTCTGCAAGCCTCCCAGGCCCACATCAGCATCCTGATTGCCCTTGTTTCCAATCTCTGTTTCAAACTGGGCCTGGTAGGGATCCTTAGCACCCCCCGCATGTTCCGCTGGACCCTGTGCTGTTTCGCCTGCCTCGCCCTGCCCGCTCTGTTGATCCTCGTTTAAAGTCCAGGCTATGCGGTAAATGGGGATCCTTGGCCCTCCATTCCCTTTTTAAATTGCGACCAGGCAGATCAACAGAAATACCTGCCAACGATTGCCGCCCTTTCATTTCAAGCACTTGAATCCCTCCAAAAAATATTGGCAAAAACAAATAAAAGGCTTGAAACATTTCATAGCGACTTCTAATATGCGGCAAGGACGAGCCAGGAATATTTTTTGCCTGCCAAACAATAGCCTACTGCAACAGCTTGCAGTCTGAAAGGCATGGAGAATTTAATCGGAAATTAGGGAGGGAAGCATAACGGGATGAAATTTCTACTTGGTTTGACTCTGCTGCTCTGTGGTTTACTAGCTACCTGCCTCTCTGTCAGTGCGGAAACCGATGATACATTTCAGGCCGTTACTGATTGTATTCAGTTAGATGTGAATTTGAAGACGGAGGAAGATTTGGCGCGATTCAAAGCCCTGCCGAATATGACTCCCGAAAGAATTCGCGACTTAATGAAACCGAGAGTGCACATCCTAATGCGGAACAGCACGATTTCCGTTTCAACTGACTGGATAGCAGCCAAAATCGACCCTTTTCGGGTACAGATGAGAAGAAAAGATTGGCCTGCTCAACATTTCCTTGAAGTTGAAACGACCAATGGCACTCTGTTTTATATAGCCGATGGCTTTTTCGGAAAATCAGGAAGCCGAAAAGTTCCATTAGCTGATAATGTCGTGAAACAAACAAGCAGTGGCGACCTGAGCGTACAACTGGCAGAAACCTTCATCCGCTTTACCCCTGAGCAAAACCGGGTTGCGATCACGTACCGAAATATCCCTCTTGCGGGGGTGAATGATTTTAAAGCGAGAATTATCGATAGCCATACTTTTCATTTACAGCATAGGAATTGGGGAAAGTCTTTCTGGGAACTGGACACTCTCGCCTGTCAAGCTTGGAAGATCAAATCCGGTAAATTCGGCATCAAAAATGATAATGATAATATTAGCCTCTTACTGGGATTATATCCGCTGAAGGGACAGGTAAAAGTCCCTTCCCGCCCCTCCCCCACACCCAATATTCCCAACCGTAAGCAAGCCGAGCTGAATCGAATGGCACAAGAGGACCTGGCCAGGATGCGCGAGCAATTCGCTTCGGTCCAACAAGTTTACACTGACAAACAGCAAACTCAGGAATATCCTTCCCAGGAGAAAGCAACTGCGTCTTTACCCTATCCGCCACCCCAGGTCAGCAAAGCCCCCCCAGTGAACTGGGATACCCCGATTGCCCGCAAGGAAGACCTGGCCGATTTCAAATTTTCTCAACAGGAAAATGCAACCGATAACAAAAGCCAACCACGATGGCCTATTGACCGCAGCCTGATCATTACCAGATACCAGCCGCGGGAGAATTCAGCCTGGCAGGAAAAATATAAAAATCTTTTTCGAAAAACCCTCTCCGGCAAACGAGCCGACCTTTTGTTGGTCCCCGTCCAGGTCGATGGCTACGCCATTGATCGTTCGGGGCGACTGCTGATGACCCACTTCATTCATCAACGGTTGCAGACCGCAGGCTACAACCTCATTTCTCCGACGCTGGTTTCTCGGGTGCTCGGAGAAAAAAACCGCACCTTCGACCGACAGCAGATCTATAACCTGGCGGAACAGTTGGGAGTGAAAAACATTCTCATGCCCAGCGCAGGCCACAACGGTAAACAGCTCTGGAACCTTCATTTCATCGTTTTACAGGCCGACGACCAAGGTCGGTTCCATGACGGCTGCCCGTTCCGCCAGGCTCAGCGGACCAATTTGGCATTTTCCGACGATCTTCCTCCGTCTCTGCAACTCCCGGAAAAGCTTGATCCTTTGCTTGCCGAGGTTAAAATCACATCCCAGGCACGAAAAAACTCAAACGGAAAATCCACGGTTGCCCCTCCCGCTTTACCCCAAACCCCAGCTGAACTCTTCGAACTGAACGGCAACTCAGGCACTGAAAACGCCTATTATCTGCAGTTAGCCGCCATGCTTTTCCCGAGACAAACCCCAGCCATGGAGGGCCTCTTCCAGCGTTCTCTGGTAACCGCATGGGCCATGAATAAAAAAGACCCCAAGCGTGCTCTGCTTATCGCCCGGGCTCTTTTTTATCTGCACCGCCGACCGGCCGCGCTAAAAGCGCTTGGCAATCCTACAACGGCTGAAACTAAAGCCTTTATCGCCCTTTTGAACGGCGACCTGATATCCCTAGAAAAAACCCGCAAAGATATTCAATCCCCCCTCGCAAGGCTGATAGCCGATATCGAATACCAGGATCTACGCTGGAGCTACACCAAAAAACCCATTGAAGAAAAAGCCCTTGAGGAAATAACCTCGGATTGTTCTGCCTGGCAACCGCTGGTCGCCAGACGCGTGTTGCGCAAGTGGATTTGGCAAATTCAGCCCAACATTTACCTAAAAGACCTACAGGACAAGGAGTTCCCCATCGACGGGTTTTCAGCGCAAAGTCTGGCCATGAGCCGTTTGGCCCTCGGCCAATCTCCCTTCGAGGGAGCCGATGTCGAACTCTGTGCATACGAACATTTTCGCCGGATTCTAAACAAACGGGGAGCTGCGCTATACCAAAGTTCTGTCAGCAGCCAATTGCACAGAAGGGACTATCTCGACCTGCTCTATGAGACGAGCGAAGCAAATCTAATAAACTCGGTCCGCTTGTCTGTCATTAAACGTGGTCTGGATAATGAAGGCCTGGAAAAACTGCAAAGCTATGAAAAGGTTTACGCGGGTCATCCAGAATTCACCGCTTTACGTGCCAGGATCTGCAAAAGTAAGGCAGAGAAGAGCAAAGACGTTGAAAAAACACCGTTAATCAAAGAGTTTGTAAGACTAAAGAATTTAAGCGCTTTCTGGGAACAGGGTCAGAGTTCTCACAACCATCTTTTCGAATTCGCCAAGGATTTCCCCAAACGCTATTACTGGCTGGGCGAACGAGAGCGGATGACTTTGCTGGAAAATTCCCTGCTCTATACCAACGATGATTTTCAAATCGTGCAACTTCTTCACGGGTATTACCGTCCACCCAGTCGTGAAAAATCTTTGAAAGGCCTCATGTCCGAACTGCAATACCGATTTATCGGAAACCCGCAAAGGCAGGTTCTTTTTGCGGAAGAAAGCGAACGGGCTGGCGACCTAGATGGTGCCATGCAATGTTACCGGGAATCGATCGACATGTTTCCAAATCAATGGTTGGCATACTGGGAATTGGGAGGTCTCAAGATCAAGACCGGCCAAGTTGATGAGGCTTTCAACATTTTTACAAGCTACCCCCCCTTTAATGCCGAATCCCCGTCTGACAGGGTAACATTGTCTAACCAGGCCTATGAGGCGGCCCGGGATTTCTACTTGCTGGGTGAAACAGACAAGGCCGGTTCACTATTTGCCACCAGCAGGGATTTTGAGACTGGTTCGGGCGCAGAAATGTCGTCGGCAGCACTTTTAAGTCTCGTTGACAA
>ENA-ORCU01000544-ORCU01000544.1-marine-metagenome-genome-assembly--contig:-NODE-544-length-13641-cov-2.570628_pt1 | contig 13641 bp, 8 predicted proteins | sample MGYA00248631_ERZ508512 | MGnify/ENA primary metagenome ERZ508512 (study PRJEB26183, sample SAMN06268844) | marine metagenome | isolation source: Tt an P1 anaerobic enrichment on pine from sediment taken...
CATTATTCTCGCCCGAATCGCCCAAAACTTCTTTTATTTCACCAAAAGGGTTACGGGCATTCTCAGGCCAGTCGGTAATCTTGGCAATCGCTTTTTGCCCGTCTTTTGCGCCATTAAGATTTTCTTTCGGAATAAAAATATCGAAACTGCTTTTTCCGGAAGGGGTTAAAAATGCAAATTTGCGCGATACCTGTACTGTTCCAACAAAAACAGACTTGGCACGTTCGATAATTTCAACCACCTCGCCTTGGGGATCATGTTTTTTCCGACGCGCAAATACATTAATTTTCACTTTATCGCCTTCCATTGCATGGTGCAGGTTACGCGAAGGTACAACAACCGGCCTTTCCATTTCGGTACTAACCACATAGGCAAAGCCCTGTGGCTGCATTTCTACAATTCCGGTGGCCGTTCCGGTTCGGGCTTTCAGCTTGTATTTTCCGCGCGAAATGCTGTCGAGGTATTCGTCGCGGGCAAGTTCCTGCAAAACAATATGGATTAACTTGCGCGTTTCGGCATCTTTTATCCCGAGCAAACCAGAAATTTGACGATAATTAACCGTCTTTCCCGGATCTTCGTACAACAACGAAAGGATTGCACTTTTAAGTTTCTTTTTGTTAAAAGTTGCTGACTTGCGTTTTCCGGGGCGTTTTTTCTTTCTCACCATACAATCGATAATTTTGACCTAATTTACGACAATTATGCAGATTCGCTTCAAAAATAGCCTGAAAAACTTTATTTAACAACCTGTACTACGAAGAGTGAACAGGAATTTCGTATGTTTGTAAACTAATTTTACACTGGTATAAAATGCAGATAAAGGGAAAACTACCATTAGCGTTTGTTGCTTTTTTAGGCTGGCTGGCCATAATCTCGTCGTGTGCCAACCAGGGCATGCCAACCGGAGGCCCAAAAGATTCGATACCTCCTGTTATCATAAATACTCATCCGAAACTTCGTGCGTTAAATTATAAGGATAAAGATGTAAATCTTACCTTTAATGAATACATTTCGTCTGACGATATTTCGTCAGAACTGGTGGTTTCGCCACCGCTTGAGAAACGCCCGTCGATACGAACAAAATCAAAAACGCTTATTATTCAATTTAACGAAGACCTGCGAGACAGCACCACTTATTCGCTTGATTTTAAAAACTCGATTGTTGACAACAACGAAGGAAATCCTTTAAAAAATGTACGCTTCTCGTTTAGTACAGGTCCTAATTACGACTCACTAAGAGTGGCCGGACGCGTGATGAACGCTTTCAATATGGAACCAACAAAAGATATTTTAGTTTTATTACAGCGTAACTTACATGACTCGGCTGTGTTTAAAGTAAGACCCGATTATATTGCAAAAACCGATGAACAAGGCCGTTTTTCAATCAATAATATTGCCTCGGGAAAATACAATTTATTTGCAATAAACGACTTAAATAACGACCTGAAATACAACGAAGGAGCCGAAGAATTTGCATTTATCGACAGTGTGATTGTGCCCTATGCCAAATTTCATGAACGAAAAGATACACTAGTACAAGGAAAAGATACCCTGTTGATTATGGGTGAAACACATTTTTTCCCCGACTCTCTTTATTTACGGTATTTTACAGAAGATATTTTTAGCCAATACTTAGAGACTTCGAAAAGAATCGCACAAAACAAATGTATTTTTGTTTTTGATGAATCAGTAAAAGATACTTTCAATGTACGTTTGATTGGTAACGATGCACAAAACTGGAATAGTTTTGAATATAACGACAAGGTAGATTCAATTGTTATGTGGATTACCGACACCACGCTTATGAAACAGGATTCGTTAGAAATGGAGTTATCCTATTTTCTGTTAGACTCTATAGCCCAACCGTATGTACATAAAGATACTTTGTTGATGACCTTTTCGGAACCCAAAATAAAAGAGAAAAAAAGAGAAAGAAAAAGAAGGAAAAAAGAAAAGGAAGAAAAAACAGGCGTCGCCCAATTTGCCTGGAAGGCCACGATTCCCTCAACAATGGAATTAAACAGCAACATTAAACTAACAGCCCCAGAGCCCATTGCTTCTTTTGACCAATCGATGATAAGATTATATATGACCGGAGACACCCTGAAAACGCCGCTGAAAATAGCTATACAAGAAGATACCAGTGCCTACCGAAGTTATATTATTCCGTATAAATGGGAACCCGAAACTAAATATACTTTTGAAATTGATTCGGCTGCAGCTTTTAATATTTATGGAATTTCGAGCCAGGCATTAACCCAAAACTTTACAAGCCGAGAAGAGGATTATTACGGGACTATTTTATTCGATTTTTCGAATGTAAAATCACCGATGATTGTACAATTATTAAAAAATAGTGATAAAGAAGAGGTTGTTCAGCAAAAATGTTTCTCAAAAGATGGCACTGTAGAATTCACCATGCTTCTTCCCGATAAATACAGAATGAAAATTATTTATGATACGAATGGCAATGGAAAATGGGACACAGGGATTTTCCAGGATAAAATACAACCCGAAAGAGTAGGATACAGCAACGAGGTATTAAAATTACGCTCAAACTGGACCGAAAAACGTAAATGGGATGTTACTCCTGTTGAAAGTTTAAAAAAGAATATCATAGATAAAGACGCCGAAAAAAAGAAAAAAGAAAAAAACTCAAAAGAGAAAAAAAACAGCAGTATTCGTTTTTAGTATTGATACATGAGTCTCAATACTAAAACCTCACAAGCATAAAATTACAACAACACGTTAGCTCGTTTTGTTATTCTCTTTACCTCTCTGTCTGTCGACGTGGTGAAAAAAACAGGTAAACATCTTCCCCTTCTCTATCCGGAAATGTGGCGGTAGTATTTTTTGTGAGATTTAGTGTTTTAAATTTTAAATTGTGCTATTCTCATTTAATATCCGTATATTCCAGTCAAACTTTTTTTAAAACTTAAGATTATGGCAAGTGTTAGAACGCTGAAAAAAGACATTGACCAAATTATGTCGTTCGCATTAAGCGATTGCTTTTATGTACTAGAATACAATACAAAAATTAATGAAAAAGCGATATACGATATTGCAGCAGAAATAGTTAAGGCTCATCGCGATTTGCGTATCCGGGCGGTACACCCCGATGCAAAAGAAAACCCGAAACAGGTAAAAAAATTCTACCAAAAACTGGTAAGCGATATGTTGAAAGCAGCAGATACAGCACTCGAAAAACTATCGAAAGAAGTAAAAAAAGCAGTTGAAACTACCGAAGCAGAGGCTTAAAGTCCCTATTTTCATTACGTGTAGTTAATTATTTATCAACGATATAGTTAATTTTATTCTTGTGTTGCCCCAACTTTTCAGAGCTACCTGGTGTGCATTGGAATTTTATGAAAATGGAGGGTGAAGATAAAAAGCAGCCTTGGCTCGGAAATGCCTTCCTCGTGTTTACTTACTCTTTGGGTCAAGCCAATTATTGCAATAAGTGAAAGCAAAATTTACTTTGGCTTTGTTGAGCGTAGCAATAATCTTCCCGAGAAAAAGAGTAAAATCCGCCCGATAGGGCAAAAAAACTTAAATGCAGTAACATTACATAATTCTGAGACACCCCGATTACTCCCCGTTAGACAGTTGGATATACCCACCGCGCGGCTTAACTACTTTTATCTAAATCAAAGCGTAATTAACTGAATATTTTTGAATTTTTCTGGCTTTTCGGCGCATAGTTCTGTTGTATTTCAATCAACTTTCATGAATGTGCCAAAGAAATTTGCGTATTCATTCTATCCCCCGGATTTCATCCGGGGTTATTATTGTTCAACCCGTTCCGGGCTGTTGGTTGCCAATGAACTTCGATTTTTTATCCTATTCCACGCTGAAACACCGATTTCTTTCTTTTTAGTAAGCACACTGCAAATAAGGTTTCCATGAAAAAACGTTTGTGCGGGCGCACCCCAAATCTGTCATTCGGACTAACGGGCTACATTGAAAAAACGCCAAGTTTTTTTTTGGCTTGACTTTTCTTTGCTTCGTTTCTTTTTGTCTAAGAAAAAAAAATGAAGTGGGGCTTTGGGCAGTATAAGAAAGGTGATACAGCTGTGAACATTCACCCGCTTCCCCCTAGATAATTGGATATGCCGTCTAAGCGGCTAACCAACTTGCATCTTCCTTAAAAAATACCAACCAATATGTATTGTACAAAACTTTGGTAAGCTTTTTGCTTTCGCCTAAAAACTTATTAGTTTTACAGCGTTTGTGTAGTTAAGCGATTTTTAGTCATGGATAATAATACAAATAACATTCAAAAAAAGAGAGATCTGCGAAATAATATTATCGTAATTGCCTTGTTAGCAGTTTTGGCAGTAGTGCTGGTGTTGTTTTTCATGCAACGAAATGAGCATAAAGCGATTATAACAGAAATAAAAGCTGAAAAAGATTCGATTCAACTTCAACTTACCGAAATTTCGGCAGGTTACGATTCGTTAAAAACAGAAAACGATACCATAAACGAACAGCTTTATGTCGCACAAACCAAAGTAAAAGATTTACTTTTAGAGGTGGAACAAACCAAAAAAGTAAGTTACTCCAGAATTTCGAAGTACCAAAAACAGGTAACTACTTTGCGGGGAATTATGAAAAATTTCGTGGTACAAATCGACTCGCTAAACAGGAAAAACAAACAGCTAATGGCTGAAAACCTAGAAGTAAAAAAACAATACAAACAAATTGAACAAAAAAACCAGAAACTCAGCCAGGAAAAAGAAACTTTACAGCAAAATCTGAAACGTGCAGCCGCATTAAAAGCACGTGAATTATTAGCCGCACCATTAAATTCAAGAAGTAAGGTTACCAAATTTGCACGCAGGGCACATAAAATAAGAATTTATTTCATTTTAAGTCAGAATATTGCAGCCAAAAGAGGAGCCAAAAAGATTTATGCCAGAATCATGCGTCCCGACCAGTTGTTAATGAGCAAGTCGGAAGATAACCTTTTCCGTTTCGAAGACCTGAAAATCCAATATTCAGCCATGCGCGAAATCGTTTACGAAGGTAAAGACCTGCCCATAGCTATTTTTTGGGACAACAGCAACGAACCGGAACTAATGAAAGGTACTTACACCGTAAACCTGTTTGCCGACGGCAACGAAATAGGAGAAACATCTTTTACGCTGAAATAAAACATCGATTAAGCCTGACAAATAAATCAGGCCTTACTTTTCATTACGTTGCCTGTTCTGCATTTTTATTGCAGCAAGCAACAGAGAAAGTTGAAAAAATCTATTACCGAAACCAGATCATTTATTCCACATCAATGGTTCTAAAATGATACTATCTTTGCGCAACAATTTATTAATATGGCAACTTTTCTTTTTGATAAAATTATTTTTGGCCCGGTAAAAAGCCGCCGTTTGGGCGTATCGCTGGGCATCAACCTTTTACCTACAGATGTAAAGGTTTGTTCTTTTGACTGTATCTATTGTGAATGCGGTTTTACACCTAAATATTATACCGAAAAAATTACCTTCCCTTCTCGCCGTGATGTACAAAAAAAACTGGAAGCCAGGCTACTGCAAATGGTCGAAGAAAATGAACTGCCCGATGTTATTACTTTTGCAGGAAACGGCGAACCAACCATGCATCCCGAGTTTTCAGGTATAATTGACGACACCATTGAACTACGTGACAGGATTACTCCCGATGCAAAGATTGCTGTCCTCTCAAATGCAACCATGTTAAACCGTGAATCGGTATTTCGGGCTTTGCTGAAAATAGAGGATAACATCCAGAAACTGGACTCAGCTTTTGAAGAAACCATCCAACTACTCGACAGTCCGAAAGGAGGCTATAACCTTACAAGCATAGTTGATAAATTAACGGCCTTCAACGGAAAAGTAATTATCCAGACTTTATTTGTTCGCGGAAGCTATAACGGTAAAAAACTGGACAACACTACAGAAGAAGAGGTTTCGGCCTGGTTGAAACTCATTGAAAAAATAAAACCAAAGCAGGCAATGATTTATACCATTGCCCGTGATACCCCGGTGGAAACTTTAGAAAAAGTTCCGCTTGAAAAACTAAATGAAATTGCCGAACGCATACGAAAAATTGGAGTAGATGTGCAGGTTTCAGGATAAAATATTAGACAAAATATCCAATGTCAAAAACAAAACGTTTATCAACCGACTTTTTCATACGCGAAGTAACTGTAGTTGCCCCGGATTTACTGGGAAAAACACTTGTTCGTTGTTTCGATGACGGCACAAAACAACGTTTTATCATTACAGAAACAGAAGCTTACCGAGGACAAGACGATAAAGCATGTCATGCTAATAAAGGAAAAACAGCCCGTACCGAGGTTATGTTCCGCAAAGGGGGTTTGGTATATGTTTACCTGATTTACGGCATGTATTGGCTCTTAAACTTTGTTACAGGCCCCGAAAACGAATCATCGGCAGTTTTAATCCGCGGCATTGAAGGCATATCTGGTCCGGGAAGGGTTGGAAAAGCTTTAAAACTCGATAAATCGTTTTACGGCGAAAACCTGGCAACTTCCCCTAAAATATGGCTTGAAGATACCGGACTAAAACTCAACTATACAACACTTCCCCGAGTAGGAATCAATTATGCCGGAGAACCATGGATTAGCAAACCCTGGAGGTTTGTTGCGGATCCTCTTTGAAAATTCCTGCTCTGTTACTTCTTCTTCAACAATCCTTTTAATTCCTGTTTTTCAAATTTAAAAACGACCAATAAAAACACCCCAATAAAAATTGTATGAACCGTGTATTTCAGAAAAACATTCAGATGATTGGTATAAAACGACAGGCTGAAAAGCACCAGAGCAACAAGAAAATAGCTTCCTATTCGCTTTAAATCATAAGGAACAGGATAAAACTTTTGTCCTAAAAAATAAGATAGAATTACCATGACCAAAAAACAGGTAAATACGGCAATAGCAGAAGCCATATATCCCATAACTGGAATTAATAAGAAATTTATTGCCAATGTTATTGCTGCTCCAACAAGGGCCATATAAGCGCCATAACGTGTTTTATCGGTAAGTTTATACCACAGCGAAAGCGTAAAATAAATTCCAAAAAACAGGTTGGCCATTAAAACAATGGGAACAACCTTTATTCCTTCGTAATATTTTGATCCGATTGCTACTGTTTTAATTACATCAATATAAAGTACCATCCCAAGAAATATCATCAAGCCAAAAATTACAAAATATTTCATAACCGTGGCATAAACTTTTGGGTCGTTTTTGGAAGCGCTGCGTGCAAAGAAAAACGGCTCAAAAGCATAACGAAAGGCCTGGATAAACATGTTCATCAAAACCGCAAGCTTATAATTGGCTCCATAAATTCCGAGCTGGAACATCGGATCCTGGTCTTTAGGCAATAAAAACGGAAGCAACACTTTATCAACATTCTGGTTTACCATTCCTGTGAGACCCACAATCAAAATAGGAAAACCGTAGCTCAGCATTTGTTTCAACAATTGCTTATTAAAGCGGAAAGAAATACTGAATATCTCGGGAAGCAACAGAAGGAGTGTAATAACTGACGCCAGTAAATTGGAAATAAAAACATAGCCTACTCCTATTTCTGGCAAATAAATGTATTTTATAAACGAATCGGGATTATTTTGAAGCAATTTAGGACAAAGCGAAATAAAAAACAGGTTAAAAGCAATGTTCACCCCAATGAAAACAAACTTTATGGCTGCAAATTTTACAGGACGGTTTTTTAAGCGTAAACGGGCAAAAGGGATGGCTGTAAAAGCATCGATACCTAAAATTATGGCAAACCAAAGAATATATTCGGGATGATTGGGATAATGAATTAAAGACGCTATTTCGTGCCTAAAAACCGATGCCAGTAATACAAACGATACAGAAGTAAAAAACAAGGCAATCACAGATGTAGAATAAACTTCACCGGGTTTTTTATGCTTCGATGCATAACGAAAATACGAGGTTTCCATTCCATAGGATAACAACACCAGTAAAAAAGCAACATAAGCATACATGTTGGTTACCACACCATACTCGCCCGGCAAAAACATACGTGTGTAATACGGAACTAAACACCAGTTTAATATCCTGCCCAAAATGCTACTTACACCGTAAATTACCGTGTCGCCTGCTAATCGTTTATAAGTACTCAATTGAAATGTATTTTTTACAAAGATAAAATTCATTCAATAGATTATAAGATTTGAGAGATCAGATTATTAGACTTTTGAGATATTATTTCTTAATTGGTTGATATTTATTTGATTATTAACGTGCTAACTCTCATATCTAAAAATCTAACGGTCTATTGTGTCTCAATAAATGTTTATATTTTATCTTTGGATGAAAAATTGAAAGGTAATGAAACGTATTTTTTTTCCAATAGTATTGATTTTATTCCTGTTTGTAACTTTCTTTTCATGTTCCAACAAATCGAGTAAAAGACCCAGGAAACCAGTAAGTTCAATATCAATCCAACCGGTAAAACAACAATACGTTTGTGGCGAAAAGGTATCGCTAAAAGTAAAAACAAAATTAAGAGACGGAGCATTAAAGTCGGTTCAGGTTTATTTTGGAAATCAACTCATAAAAGAATCAACCGAACTTGAATTTACCATCAACAATGTAGAACTTACACAGGTAGGAAACATTAATTTTACAATAAAAGCCGAAAAAACAGACGGCTTGAAAAATTCGCGCTCAAAAAAAGTGAATATCGTTTCGGACATAAAACCACAAATAGTTTTTTACCAAGTCATTCATAATCATCCACATTTAAAAACATCTTACACGCAGGGACTGGAATTATATAACGGTTATCTGTATGAAGGAACCGGGGAATACGGGCATTCGAGATTAATGAAAATTGATATAAAAAGCGGAAAACCGGTTCAATCGATTGACATGGATAAAAAATATTTTGGCGAAGGAATTACAATTCTGAATAACAAAATTTACCAGCTTACTTACAAAGCTCAAAAAGGTTTTGTTTACAATGTAAACAGCTTTGCCGTAGTCGATAGTTTCCGGTTTCATTCGCAAGAAGGGTGGGGGCTCACAAACGACGGGAAATACCTGATAATGAGCGACGGAACAAATGCATTAACCTGGATTGATCCAAATAATTTTTCGATAGTAAAAAAAATACAGGTAGCCTCTAACCGGGGAAATATGAATTACCTAAACGAACTGGAATATGTTGACGGAATGATTTATGCCAATATTTATACAACTAACTATATCGTTAAAATTGATCCCTCAACCGGAAAAGTTTTAGAAGAAATTAACCTGAAAGGCATGATTGATATGTACCACAAACAAAGTGATCGGATTGATGTACTAAACGGAATTGCCTACGACAAAAAGGATAAAAAATTCTTTATAACCGGAAAGCTCTGGCCTAAGATGTTTGAAATTCAGTTTGTGGACAAAAATTAAACTTATAAAACCTAAAGTTTCTGGATTCATCCTAAAACTAGCTAATTCAATATTTTTTCCATTAAAACGATAATATAATGTTGTTTGCGAACTGATAACACAACGCCTAAGATTTTTCTTTTTAATTAGATTATCCTGAGTTATTTATCTCCTGCTCGAACTCTTGTTCCAATTCCTTAATAGCAAGTATTTACCCCGTTCTATTGTGCTTCATCCTCTTTTATGTCAGTAATAAACCGACTCTTCTCCAGCAACAAGATTTTCCTCAAAAAAGAGTAGGGGAGTCACCATATTTCACACGTCCTAAATGCTTATATGCCAACTCTGTAGCTTCTCTTCCGCGCGGAGTACGTTTTATAAATCCTTCTTTTATCAAAAATGGTTCATAAACCTCTTCAATAGTTCCGGCATCTTCGCCAACTGCTGTAGCAATAGTAGTAATACCTACCGGTCCTCCTTTAAACTTATCAATAATCGACGAAAGAATACGGTTGTCCATTTCGTCCAAGCCGTGTTTATCAATATTTAAAGCCGCAAGCGAATGCTTTGTAATCTGCATATCAATGTTTCCATCGCCTTTTACCTGGGCAAAATCGCGTACCCTGCGTAATAATGAATTTACAATACGAGGTGTTCCCCGGCTGCGTAAAGCTATTTCAAGAGCCGCATCGTCCGTTATTTCGACGTTTAATATCCCCGCTGACCTTTTTACTATCTTTTCCAAAATATCGGCGTCATAGTACTGTAAATGGCAATTAATGCCAAAACGAGCCCGAAGCGGAGAAGTAAGTAATCCGGATCGGGTAGTGGCTCCTATTAAAGTAAAAGGATTTATTTCAATCTGAACCGAACGGGCACTTGGCCCTTTATCAATCATTATATCAATCCTGAAATCTTCCATTGCCGAATACAAATATTCTTCAACAACAGGGGAGAGGCGGTGAATTTCGTCGATAAAAAGCACATCGTTATCTTCAAGGTTGGTTAATAAGCCGGCTAAATCGCCAGGTTTGTCCAATACAGGCCCTGAGGTAACTTTTATGCCTACACCCAACTCATTCGCTATAATATTCGATAAAGTTGTTTTACCAAGCCCTGGAGGGCCGTGTAACAAAACATGATCCAATGCTTCGCCACGCATTGTGGCAGCTTTTACAAAAATCTCAAGGTTTTCAACCACCTGTTTTTGTCCCCTGAAATCAGAAAACGCTAAGGGACGTAATTTTTTATCCAGTTCACGTTCGGTTTCTGTATAAGAATTTCCGCGTATGTCTAAATCGTTATTCAACAATATATATTTTATTTTTAAGACAAATATATAAATCTAATACTGTTTATTATATCCTGTTAGTAACTGTTAATTAGTATTTCTCATTTTTTTGGAACATTTATTGAAATTCTTGTTAACAGTAAACATTACTCTTAATTCAATAAAAATCAGCAGTACTACAACTTTTATCAACAATTGTTAATATAGTGTTAAACCAATTTTAAGCAGATATTAACCTGTAGAAATGTTGTTAAAAATTTGGGCTTAAAAAATTGGCTTTTAACAGTGCATCATTATAGAATAATTTTATAAGGATATGAATTTCTTTTTTACAAGTTTAATATTAAAAGTTTATTTTTGTTTTATCAGTGTATTTTCTACAAATTATTAACAATTTGGTGTTTTTTTAAAAAGCTGAAAACGAGAACATGACTAAAAATTTTAAACTACTTGTTTATAAACTAAATGTTTTTAAACTGAGGTATTATTTATTTCAGCTTTTAAGAGGCGTAATAATTACTGTTACTGCCTTGTTAATTGTTTATACCGTCTTTTCGCTTGTTGAATACTTCATATATCTGCCTTCAGAAACAAGAAAAATTACATTTTATGGATTTATTTTATTTTCTATATTATTGATAATCAAATTTTTAGTATTTCCACTGTTGTATTTGTTAAATATTTTACGCCCACTTAGTTTGAAGCGTTTTTCTTTGCTTATTCAACAACATTTTCCAAGCATCCGGGATAAGCTTTTAAACATTATTGAATTATCGGAATATGAAACTACCGATGATTCGAATGAGCTTGTATTGGCTAGTATCGACCAGAAAATAGAACAATTAAAGGTATTTGATTTTAATAAAGCCATAAGTTATAGGAATGTGCGCTTAGTAGCTGTTTATTTATTAATAAGTGCTTTGGTTGCCATGGGAATATTAATGGTAAATAAAAGTATTTTTACCGAATCAACACTTCGTATTGTACATTATAATCAGCACTTTACAAAGCCTGCACCTTTTGTTTTTAATATTCAAAATAAGCAGTTAGAGGTAAAAAAAGGCGATGCGTTTATTATTAATGTTAAGCTCAAAGGAGAAGATATTCCCAATGTAGTTTATATTACTATTGAAGGCAATAATTACCTGATGAAAAATACAGGCGACGGAGCATTTCAATTCGAAATTGCTTCGGTTGTAAATCCGTTTCAGTTTCATTTTACTGATTTGAAGTTTCATTCGGATACTTATCACTTGGCTTTGTTGCCTAAGCCGGCAATAAATAATTTTAGCTGTAAAGTAGTTCCCCCTAAATATACCGGCTTACAAAGTCGCGTTTTTAATAACCTTGGAGATTTGCAGGTTCCATGTGGAACAAATATTATTTGGAAGTTTTCGGGTATTGATATGGATTCGTTGTACATCGAATTTAACGATTCGGTGCGGGAAACTGCTGTTAAAAAAAACAAGGTTTTTACTTTGAAAAAAAAATTATATAAATCACAGAAATACAATGTTTTTATTCAAAATAAACAAACTTTTCCAGAGTTGGCATTGTCGTATTTTGCAGACGTTATACCGGATATGTACCCTGAAATAAAACTTCATCAGGTTCAGGATTCTGTAAAAATTACCCGCTTTTTCTTTAAGGGAATTATTAGCGATGATTATGGTTTTTCATCGCTTAAGTTTCATTACAATATTAATAATACTGATTCAGCTGTTGTTATTCCTGTTAGTCGTTCATTAGCCGACCATAAATTTTATTATAGTTTTGATTTTAGCGATTTACAGGAACCTGAAGGACTGATTTCTTATTATTTTTCAGTAAGCGATAACGATGCTGTAAATCATTATAAAACAACTACATCAGAGAGTTTTAGCTTTCGGTTTCCTAATCCTGAAGAGTTGGAAAAATTTGATAAACAACAGTTTGATAAGCTTGAAAATATGCTGGGGAAAAGTCGTCAGATTGCTAATGAAATTCAAAAAGATCTTCAGAAACTAAGGCTGAAAAATATGGAAAATAGTCTTTCCGACTGGGAAAAATCGCAAATGGTAACCGACATTGTTCAAAAACAAAACAAACTGGAAAATCTTTACGAGCAAATAAAGCAGGATAACGAACGTCTGAATAATTTTATGAATTCTTTTGATAAGGAAAATGCCGAAATACTTGAGAAACAAAAGCAGATTGAAGATTTGTTGGACGAAGTTTTTACGGATGAGTTAAAGCAATTAATGGAAGAATTCAATAAACTGGCCGAAAACTTTGACAGTAAAAAGCTAAATAGTTTGACAAAAGATATGAACTTGTCTTTTAATGATTTGCAGAAGCAACTGGATAGGAACCTGGAAATGCTCAAAAAAATGAAAATTGAGCAAAAGTTTCAGAAAGTTATTGACAAGGCTAATGAAATGGCTAATGAAGAAGAAAAGCTGGTACGGGAAATAAAAGAAAAGAAAAATTTTGATCAGGCTAAAAAAGAGTTGAAAAATCATCAGGAGGAGCTGGATAATATTCAGCAACAGCTAAAAGATGCATTGAAAATAAACAATGAGTTGGAGAACAAAATTAATTTTGATGAATTTAAGGAAGACTTCAAGGCTATAAAAGAAAGCATGGAAGAGAGCCAAAAGAGTTTGGAAAAAGGCAGTAGAAATAAGTCGGAAAAAAATCTTAAAAATACATCTGAAAAGATGAAGAATATGGCCAGTGATATGCAAAAAATGCTGGATTCCAATACGATGGAACAGAATATGGAGAATATTGATAACCTTCGCCAGATTTTAAGTAATCTTATGCACATAAGTTTTTCGCAGGAAAATATATTGAACGATTTAGTAAATGTGAGTTCAAAAGATCCTCGTTTGGTAACCTTAAATGAACAGCAAAAAAGAATAATTAACCAATCGCAAATTGTTAAAGATTCGTTATA
>ENA-ORCU01000546-ORCU01000546.1-marine-metagenome-genome-assembly--contig:-NODE-546-length-13627-cov-3.385314_pt1 | contig 13627 bp, 15 predicted proteins | sample MGYA00248631_ERZ508512 | MGnify/ENA primary metagenome ERZ508512 (study PRJEB26183, sample SAMN06268844) | marine metagenome | isolation source: Tt an P1 anaerobic enrichment on pine from sediment taken...
GCCGTTTCTTTGGGCGGGTTGTCGTTGGCGTCACCCGGAAATCGTTCCGCTGCAATTTCATCAGCGTTCGAGAACCCGTCTTCATCCGAATCCAGATCCTCGATCAGGGCGAAGGCGTCTTCATCTCTGCCGGCTTCCATGTAGGCGGCACCAAAGGGATTGATGGTTTCGAGAATATCCCCGCTACCGTCGTATCCATACGAGTAATGGCACCACTGGCAACTGCCGAGCGTGACCAGTTTGTCTTTGCTGTTTACGTATTGCCCGCCGCTGTGGCACAGGGCGCAGTGATCCAGTTTGGTGCCGGCTTTGTCAGGATAGGCGGCCAGGAAATTGCCAGCATCCATTTCCCCTTCATGATGATAGGCGGCGTAGGCGGCAGTGGTGATCATCAAGATCCCGATAAGAAACGCAACAATTTTTTTCATCTCTCCTCCTGTGTTCTGGGTTTGGATGGTGCTTAGAAATCGAGACTGAACCGGAAGGTCACCACGGTTTCTTTGTCTACGAAATCGACGCTTCCATCTTTCGGGTCCACACTGACTTTGAGCGGATCTGAAAAATCGGTGTAAGTAAAATCGAGAATAAAGCGCTGCATGGGAAACAGGATCCAGTTTATCGCCAGGCTGGCCGCGTCCGCATCTTCAGCGGAGACAGACGCATCCGGCTTGATCCAGTCTTCGTCTCCGGAGAAATGCTCGACACGGGCGGCGAGAACGACCGCACCGTAGGTGCCTTCGGCCGGGTTGAAGAAGCGCTCCGGGTACATGGGTTTCAGTTTGCCTTTTCGGATGATGATCGGCTCGCCCGTAACGCTCCACAGGGCAGCGGCATACCAGGCAGAAAAATCGGCATCCTGAGCCGGCATGCCGGCGGGCTGGAGGTCGGTGTAGGTCAGGTGTGTGTACTCGCCGAGAATGGCGAATGGTCCGTGAGTCCAGGCCGCTTCCAGGGCGTAGCGATACCGTTTGTCGACATCCTGGAGCACGCCGAATTTGCTGTTGGCATTGAGCTCATACAGATTCAGATCGGTGCCGAACATTCCGGTTGATTTAACTTCCAGATCCACGTCCGACAGATCGATGCCGGCGGCTGTGGCGGATGCTCCGAACTGGACGGTTTTCAGCCAGGGAATGTCAAAAGGCCGAAACGGGGATACCACCACTCGTGAGGCAAATTCCGGGTCGTCATGCCGGTTGCCTCCGGTTGACCCGTCGACGCCATCGCCATTGAAGATTCCGGCACCGTAAATCAGGGCATCCTGAAACAGGCTGCCGTGCAGCATGAGGCCAACGTCCCTTCCCGGGCCCAGGGAAAACATGATGGAGCGCTCGGCAAAATACAGCGCCTTGTCGCGGGTCTGCCATTCAAGACTGAAGGGTTCTTTAAACTGTCCGAACCGCAGAGCGTGGGTGCCGAACAGATTCGCCTGCCCCCACGCGTCCACCAGGTGCTTGGATTGATTCCCCTGGAACTCATATTCGACTCCGAAGCTGAAATACTGGGTCAAGTCGCCTTTAAAGGCCATCCGTGCCCGGCGAATGTCAAAACGGTTGTCATCGCGTTCGCTTTCCCCGTAATATCGGTAATCGCTCTGGAGAGCACCGCCCAGCCGGAGCTTCATGCCTCCCAGTTCCTCGGATTTGATATAGAATCCCCCGTCATATCCTGCAAAGAAGATCCGCTTTGCCCGGGCGCCGGGCACCTCAATGGAAAGGATTGACAATAGGACTCCTATTACTATCAGGGGGTTCCAGGCGCTGGTGAATTTCCGGCATCGGTGGTGCAGTGCGTCGCTGTTCATTTGATTCTCCGCTGTCAGTTGAAGTACGAGATGATGTGCCGATTCGATGGCAGATTGCTGTGAATTTGTCCTGACGAAAAGACAGAGTTTTTATCCTTTATGGTGTTTTTGAGTCAACTATATTTTATTTGATATCAATATTTGGATTTAATCTTACTAAAAATTACTGAAAATAACATAAGCTATCTGGGCAAGCATCACTGACGCGAAGAATACGCGTCCGGTGCATCCGCTTGATGGGATAGGGTTTTATCAGGAACGAAGCCGAGTTCTGCGATCCCATAGTCGGCGGAATTTCCCCTGGCGCAGCAGTCCTGTTCACCCAAACGACTGAGCATACCGATATGTCGATCCTGATACCGATAGCGATTGGGAATAGCCAAAAGGGGTTACGGTGCCGGCGTATTTTTGCTTCGATTGCAATTCGAATCGTTGCCAGGTTGGCTGGTGTGATCTATTCTTGAACAATGAGGACTGCGGGACCCGGGTTGACATGTGCGGGCTTCATCCGGTATTCGACTCACGCTCAACAAATTGTTTGAAGATAATTTTTTTTGGGATGGGCATCATTTAACGGCGATATTCGCCCTGAAAGGAGAATTTCCATGGTCAAACTTGAAACCAGCGCGGGGGAGATCCTGCTTGAACTCGACGAGGAGAAAGCCCCCAAAACCGTTGCCAACTTTCTGGCCTATGTCAACAAGGGGCATTACGACGGCACCATCTTCCACCGGGTCATTGACGGTTTCATGATTCAGGGAGGCGGGATGACCGCGGACATGCAGGAAAAATCAACGGACGCATCCATAGAGAACGAAGCCGACAACGGTCTGAAAAACGCCGCCTACACCGTTGCCATGGCCCGTACCATGGATCCTCACAGTGCAACTGCTCAGTTTTTTATCAACGTCAAAAAGAACGATTTTCTGAATCATACGGCCAAAACCCCCCAGGGGTGGGGGTATGCGGTGTTTGGCAAAGTGGCCAAGGGGCACGGGGTTGTCAACAAGATCAAAGGCGTTGCAACCGGTCGCAAGGGCATGCATGACGATGTGCCTGTGGAGCCGATTGTCATCAATCACGCCACTGTGGTGGACGCCGAATAGGCGCCTGGAGCAGGATCCTTCGCTTTTCGAATTGGACATGAAGCGCGCGACGGGGGAACGGGGCAATTGCCTGCTTTTTTTCTGCGCGCCCTTCATGTTCTGATTTAGTGTAGTTAACTGCTTTTTAAATATTCCTCGCAAAGCCGCAAAGGTCGCCGCAGACTCGTGCGGATGGACGCAGACTGAGGATAATCGCATGCTGGACATCGTAAAGCGGTTTTTTAACGCGGCCCTATCCGATGGGGCTGGAGCGGAAGACCGAAAATCGGGGCATGACGCTCGGGTGGCTACCTGTGCCTTATTTCTGGAGATGGCGCGAATCGACGACGCCTTTACCCCGGCAGAGACGGATTTTATCCTTTCGATCCTCAAGGAAAAATACGGTCTGTCCGGGGAACACGCCGATGCCCTGCTTGCCGAGGCCGAGGCGGAACGTCGCGAAAGTATCGATTACTGGCAGTTTGCCCGATTGATCAATGAAAATTACTCCATAGACGAAAAACTCGAGATTATCGAAATCCTCTGGCAGATCGTGTTCGTTGACGGGAAAATGGATCGATACGAGAATTACCTCATGCACAAACTCGGTGATTTATTGCGGTTGACTCACCATCAGTTGATGGAAGCGAAATTGAACGTGCTGCATTCAAGGTGAACCGCGTCCGACAGGATCACCGCCTTCATGTCGATGTCACGTCCGGAATATGTTTTACCCGTCCCACCTGTCCATCGGTCAGCCGAACCTTGATTCCATGGGGATGCCAGGCGGTTCGGGTGAGAATATCGCGAACCACTCCCCGGGTCAGCCTGCCGGTACGCTGATCCGCTTTCAGCACGATGTCCACCTCTATTCCTGGTTTTATTTCCGCACGGTTCCGGCCATCCATTGGGCACACTCCTTTTGCACTGTTACACGTTGACGGATTTGAAAAAAGCGTTGATCATTACAGGATTTTATCCAATATTGCCGAAACACTATATAGCTCAGCCACGTCAGAATGTTAAGGAACGTGATTCTTTTTTGTTATTTGTGATTTGGCTATTGGGATTTTTGCCATAAAAAACGAAAATTTCAAAACTTGGAAACTAAATGCTTGCGGGGGGGGATATGCTAATGGACGTCAACCTGGTGTATATGACAGCCGGCAGCGTTGAGGAGGCCCGGACCATTGGGAAGGTTCTGGTCACCGAACAGCTTGCCGCGTGTGTGAATATTGTCGATGGAATGAACTCAATTTATCTCTGGGACAATGAGCTTCAGGAGGACCGGGAGGTGATACTGATTGCCAAAACCACCCGAAATCGTGTATCGAATCTAACGCAACGGGTTAAATCGATTCACAGTTACGATTGCCCCTGTATCCTGAGTCTGCCGGTTTCCGGTGGGAACTCGGAATTTCTTGACTGGATTGCCCAATCGACGGCTCGATAGTGGATAACTGGCTTAAATTCTAACGATTCCATTGTCCATATTGGCATTGACCTCAATAGGTTTTTACGTTAAAAGGGCAAAATTACATATCTGGAGTGACAATTCATGAGCAGCAACACCATCCCGACCCGCGAGGACGCCTTCGCCCTTCTGACTGAATTCAACAGCAGTGACAGCCTGATCAAACACGCCCTTGCCGTTGAGGGTGTCATGCGCTATTTCGCCCGCAAACGCGGTGTTGATGAAGACGCATGGGGAATTATCGGGTTGATTCACGACCTGGATTATGAGCAGTTTCCGGATCAGCACTGTACAAAAACCGAGGAAATTCTCAAGGAACGGAACTGGCCCGAGGATTATATCCGGGCGGTGATCAGCCACGGTTGGGGAATCTGCTCTGATGTCGAACCGCAGACAGAGCTTGAAAAGGTGCTGTATGCCATCGATGAACTGACCGGTCTGGTGGCCGCGGCCGCCCTGGTAAGACCATCGAAAAGCGTGATGGACCTGAAAGCCAAATCCGTCAAGAAAAAATGGAAGGACAAACGATTTGCCGCCGGCGTGGATCGGTCTATAATTGAAAATGGCTGCGACAGGCTCGGCATGAATCTGGCGGATTTGATTACTGACACGATCATGGGTATGCGTGAGGTTGCTGATGCGATCGGCCTGAAAGGCAACCTGTAAGGAGAGATTGATGGGAGAAACCTCGAACGAACGATTCCGCGGGGTTGCGAATCTATTTCAAGATACTGAAATAAAAAAGTTTATCAAGTTTTATCTGTTTTTTATCTTCATCCTCGAGATCCTGATTTTCTTTTTCTGTTTCCTGTGTCAGCTCGAACCGATAAATATCCCGTTTCCATGGAAATATTATTTTCTGGCGTCATTTCTGATGCCGGTTTCCATTACCTTTCTGCTGGGTATATTTGTCACGGCCTTTAACATATTTATTTATGGCAGTGCCACCCAGCGCTCCGAATTGGATGATGCGCTGGACGGCAAACCGGACAACCCGGGTTATCTCGGTAAAATCAATTACTCGCTGAGCCTGATCCGACAGGCGCCGTTTCTGCTGAGTCTTTTTGTCCTGGGGGTGGGGGCACTGATCTTCTCTCAGATCGATACCTTTTTTGCCATGCTGGGCGCATTCGGGGAAAAAGCGATCCAGTACATCCTGATTGCCCTGGCCGTTTTGTTTGTTGTGGCGACCGTGTACGGGTTTGTCTGGATGACCATGCGGTACAAGCTTCACAAGATGAAATATCAGTACGAGTACAAGCGGGAAATTATGGCACAGCTTGGCATGGTGGTCATTGATGATAAAACCGTGGTGAACAACGACGGCCAGGTCATTACCCTCAAACAGGCCAAGGGACTTTCGGCGGCGAAATTGAAAAACGATGCGGGAAGCCCGTACCTGATTACCCAGTCACAGAAAAAATAGCCCCACCCCTTTTTGTCAGGCAGCAAATTGCTTTCGGCTGCGTCCGCTGTTGCGGAGGCAGCCGAATTTGTTTTCAAGCAGGTTCTAAGGAAATAACCAGCGGGACCGCGTGACGACCGCGGTTTTTTTCCACGGTGTTTCCAAGCTTCCAGTCCAGGCACTTGGCATTGCCGTTCAGAAGCTTGTCGATATGTTGAACAAGCCCGTCGATATTAATGACCGGATGCCTGGCAAACACATGAGGCAGACCATGGGTGAGATTGCACCTGAGGCATTTGCCCGGCCGCTGTTTGAGTTCAAGTTCAAATTGGAGGGTATCGCCCTTGTGACCGTTGTAGACGAGGCTGATGTCGTAGGCGCCTTCGGTTTTATCACCCAGCAATGCATCAAAGAAATCATCGGCCCGCTCGGAGGGGAATAGCTCATCCAGTTTATCCTTCCGGAATAAATCGGAATAACGATCCGGTTCAGTCATAATCGGTCTCCTTAAAATAGTAAGATCGGCCCAATGGGTCGATCACATTTTTTCGTGCGGCGGAGGTATAACGGCGAAGATTACATCACACGGAAACCGACGTCAAATTGTATTTCCGAATTGTCAGTCCAGTCCCACCAGTCCTGACATTTGCCGCCTTCGCTCACGGGCTTGCCGTCGTTCTTTCCGAAGCATTGACAGATACTCCGCATCCTGTCGTTTTCTGCGGTTTTCCCAGGACCGTCTCTCCGGTGCAAATAATGCCGGAGCCTCTTGTGCCGGTCTGGCCTTTCGCCTTACTGATGATTTCATCGTCCGCTCCTCCTGCTGGAACGCTAATGTAATCAATTGCACTCTGTTGATCCGCGTTCATATTCACATGGTAATGAATCGGATATGGAATGTCAAAAACGGGGGACGGTGAGCGATTTTACCAGCAATGCGGTTACCGTGACGGAACGTAACTCTCTTTGTTGCATAAAAAAGCCATCCCGCTTTATGGTCGGGATGGCTATCGGGTTCGACATGTCTCTATGTTCGATCGATTGGGTGGAAGGTGTAGCTGCATCAAGGACGATTCCGCCGGGTATGGAAACAGGGAACTCGATTTTGATTCCGATATCGATCCTGATAAAACCATATCCCTGCAAGCGGGAACAGATGCCTATTTTTCGCCTCGGCGATGCGTGGTTGGTTGCGGAGTGTCCGCGTCAGTCATTGGTGACGATTTGCAGGAAACGTGAAGGCACTCTGTTATCCGTTTCGTGTCAGGCAAATTGACTGAAATCCACGCCGCGTTCGCGTCCGCGGGCTTCGAACCAGGCCGCTTCGTCTTTCGGTGGCGAGGTGCGATCCGCATTATCCTTTGAGACCAGACGGATGGCATCAGACGGGCAGGTGGTGGCGCACAGGCCGCAGCCGATGCATTTGTTTTGGATTACGCGGTATGCGTCGTCCTGTTCCTCGATCGCATTCACCTGGCAGCGCTCGTCGGCGCAAATGCCGCAGCCGACACAACTCTCGGTATCGATCTCGGCATAATAATGGCTGTTGACGCCCTCGGGCAGACCGAACTGGTTGATGGATCGCAGCACTCCGCAACAGCAGCCGCAACAGTTGCAGATGTAAAAATGCCCTTCTTCCACGTTGCCGGTCATATGCACCAGACCGGCTTCTTCGGAGCGGCGAAGAACCTCCAGAGCTTCTTCTTTGGATATGGGACGTCCCCAGTGATAATTTTCAAATATACCCGGAACCGGGGCGATACCCAGACAGACTTCCTGGGGGTTGTCGCATCCGTGCCCCAGCAGGCTCTGCTCTTTTTTACAGATGCACTGGGCTACACCGAACGATTGTCCGTTTTCAATGAGGCTCGACACACGATGATAGGGCAGGGGTTCCTGGCTGTTGGGAAGGGTCTTTTCGATGGGAACCACCTGCATCAACTGGGGGGTGGTTTTGAAAAATTGAGGGGCGAATGTGGCGTGGTATTTTTCCGAAAGTTCGGCAAATTCCCTGTCCATCCGGTCGAGCTGGAATTCATAGATTCCAAACACCCAGGGGAGCATTTTAAACACCCGGGTCGATCCGAAATCGATGCCAAAAATCTGCCCCCGCTTCCACATGGTGGTCAGTTTTTCATCAAGCCCCTCCAGGGGGCGGCCGGTCCGCTGGGCGATCTGATCCGGGGTTTCATAGGTGGTCAGACGAAGGTCACAGAACAATTCGGCTTCCTCGGGTGTGAAGACTTTTTTCAGCAGCTGAATTTCGATACCCTCCTCAGTGGACGGAAAGCCGTTGGGCAGAGTGTCCAGAACGTCGGCCAGTTTTCTATATACCACATCGCTCATGGAAATTACCTCCGGGGACAGGGTTGGGTTCATAAATACGGTGATGAAGTGCTTCACTATCTTGAATCAGGGCGGCAAAGTCAAGGGGATTGAATTTGTTGAACTAAATATCCAAAATGAAAGCCCCGCCCTCCGGGTGGGGATTCTTTACTGACTAATTCCGATTTTGCACAGACCCGGTGAGATAATGCCCGGGCAATTGGGACCGATCAGCCGGGTGGCGTTGCCTTTTATGCGTTTTTGACGCGCATCATATCCATCACCGGTATCCCCTCGGTAATACACACCACCAGGTCCAGAGCCGCATCCACCGCCTCCATGATGGCATCGGCGGCAAAGGGGCGCGGAACAAAAATCATGTTGCAATTGGCGCCAGTAGCGCCAACAGCGTCTTTGAACGTGTTGAAAACCGGAACGCCATCCATTTTCTGCCCCGCCTTAAATGGGGTGACACCGCCGACCACGTCGGTGCCGCAAGCAACGCACTGCCGGGTGTGAAATTGTCCTTCGCGACCGGTGATTCCCTGAACAAGTACTTTGGTGTCGCCAGTAACAAAAATGCATATTTGAACACCTATTATTCATCTTCAGAGAAGTAGAAAAAGGGGTTCGACGCAGAGCAATGTGGGGAGGGAAAGAAACGTCGAAGGAAGGTCTATATGGTGGGGAGTGATTTCTGCGGGATTTCGTCCCACATACCTTTCTCGTTAACAACCACTTTGCGATCGAACCCCTTGTTCGTAAAAATAAAATCTCAGGATCGGAAAAAACTATTCCTCCCGAATCATGGCAACCTTCTTGGCTGCATTGGCAAGGTCTGTAGCCGTGATGAAATTGAGCCCGGATTCGGCCAGAATCCTGCGCCTTTTCTCCACGGTGGTGCCTTCCATGCTGACCACCACCGGCACCTTGATGCCCGTCTTCCAGGCAGCCTGAACGACTCCTTCGGCAAGCATATCGCAGCGAAGAATTCCGTCGAAAATATTAATCAAAATGCCCTTGACATTCTCATCGCTTAGAATATTCTGAAAACCGTTTTCAATCATCTTGGCATCAGCGCTCCCGCCAACGTCCAAGAAATTGGCCGGTGACGATCTTTCTCGTTACCAGGTTCCCTCAATTTCTCGCAAACCGTTAAGGTAGAGCCGACCGCTGGCGACAAACATGGAATACTTCGTTGTCAAAACCGGTATGTTGTACGATCTGGCCAGTTCCAATACATCGTCATCCGGTTGTTTACCCCTGACATACACAACGGCGCCAACCTTTCCGGTGATGGCCGTCCTCATTATCTCTTCGCCGGAATGACCGGTCAGCAGTAGTGCCTCCCGAATCACCGCCTTCATAACGTCATCCGCCAGATCCCCTCCCCCGGCAGCAAGGACAGTTCTGTCCCGCGGGTCATCCACAAGCACGCTAGCGGAGAGTATTTCTCGTATTTCCGATATCTTCATGCCGCATCAATCGCCTCCTGTAATTTACCCCGAAAAGCCTTATACTATAGGTGGTCAGGTTTCTTCTCAAAATTACAGCGCTGTAAAACTGCTTTAAATTCACGAGCAGTTTTTCAAAACGGATAAACTTGCTCGGACCCAATTCATCATATTCTACATTCTTATAAGCTGGAGATAGGGCCATTAGATGCGGTGGACTCAAGCAGTTCGACCTCGCTTTCGCCCACCGAAAAAAACGCTGGGGTGACCTTCTGATCCGCCACCGTCTCCTCTCCCTCGAAAAGCAGACAAAGAATGTCTGCCCAGAACTTTTTACCGTTTTCTATGCTGTTGACGGCAACTCCCAGGTAATCAGTTTTAAAATTTTCATATACTTATCCTTTGTCTCGTGGAATGATTTTACGAATCAGAATTTCGATCGTTCGGCAAGAAGCTCGTTAACGGTTTTCACGGAGTCGCAAATCTGTCGCTCTTATAGTGGTGTGTTGTCTGATGACATGAAGCCCTTGTCTCTTCAATTTGTAATCAGTTGCACGCGGCCCCTTAATTGGATGGGTCAGGCAACATTGATGGTCAAAGACCCAATTTAAGGTAGATCCCATAGCTGCCGCGGGCCATATTTCCCCGTCGGTCTTCGACAATTGTTCTAAAATCATGAATAATTCCTCGGACATAGTCTTGATACTCAGTGGGCACTTACAGGTAACAATGTTATTTCCTCGGAAACGTCACCAGAGCCCATCAGCCACTCCATAGCCTTATTGTCGGTTCTAAACACCTCAAAGGCCATAGGGGATCGACAAATTTCCAAGAGGGTTTGCCAAATCCTGGCCACACCGAAATTCACATCCTGAGGGGCAAATATAGCGACTCGCTTTGCATTATCAACCGAATCGGACAAGCGATGTTTTATAACCTCCCGGAAAGTGTTTATCAAAAAAAGCATATCTTCTTCCCTGATTTTTTGAAGAGATGCTTCTGACAAGTCTATCAAGCAATATCGCCCCAAAAAACCAGTAGAAAAATCTGCAAGCAGACGCATAAACGCTTCTCGAGATACCTCACTGGTAAGTCGGAAGATTATTAAATCCGTATCTTTTTTCTCTTCAATTAACCATTTCATTGTCCAACTCCAGATAACCTTCCGTTATCCACAAGCACAGTTACAGAGAAGATATCCGTAATCATAGGTATTTTCAGCGTGAATTGTTTCATCATCCAAAGACTGGAGATAAATTGCCGCATTCGGTTTTGGCAGCCTGCTGGCTCAATATGAGAGTTTCGTCACCGCACGAAATTGACCTGTTGAACAATTTTCTCGGCTTCGATCGTTTGTTTGATCTCTTTTTGAAGGGTTAAATCCCAAATGGGTACAATCAGCGATATATAGTGGCCGGTTGTACCTATCCGATTTTTCCATTTTTCAACAAAGCCCTGGACGAGGGCATAACTCACGCCACCGGCCCCACAGCAAGTTGTATCAAATACGGCATGACCGAACAGATAGAAAACCTCACGTCCTTTAACTTGCAGCCGAACTTCATCGGTCAAAACGCAGTATCCGCCAATGGCGATCGTTTTTTCTCCAAGCTCCCGGTGAACGTATTCAAAAGGATGTGGAACCGACATTTTATTCCGAATGTTTCTACTCCTGCAGAACAAGAGCTACAAAATCCCCTCGAGAACATGGCCATCAGGTTATAGATGACTATTAATAAATAGTAATTAGTTAACCAGGCCAAATAATGCCTTTCCGAAAAAATCAAACACGCAATTTCGAAAGTTATGCCGTCGAGGGGACTCGAATTTTTCCATGACGACCTAGTGCCGCAAAACCTTCTTGTCTATCTTGCCCACCGAGGTCATCGGAATGCACTCGACAAACTCTATAATTTTGGGAACCTTGTATGGCGCCATTTTTTCCCGGGCAAAAGCGATCAGCTCCGATTCAATTTCCTTATCGGGCTTGGCTTTGTATGGCTCGCTTTTCTGAACCACGAGTTTGACCAGTTCACTGTCCGGACGCTCCAGGTTCGGCAATCCCACCAGTGCACACATGCCTACGGCCGGATGCTGGTAAAATTTATTCTCTACTTCACTGGAATAAACCTTGTAGCCACCGACGATAATCATGTCCTTGGTCCGATCCACCACATAAACATAGCCCTGCTCGTCCATGCAGCCCACATCGCCGGTATACATCCACAGACGACCGTCATGTTCCCTCAAGGCTTTATCCGTCTCCGCAGGCTTATTCAAATAGCCCCGCATTACCTGGGGGCTGCTTAAGATCATCTCCCCTTCATGGCCGGCCGGCACTTCGGTAACCCCATCGTTAAGATCAACAATTTTGAACTCGATGTTTGGCAACGGCAGCCCCACAGACCCGGGCTTCTTGGTTCCTCGGGCAGGATTGGCGGCGATAAAGGGCAAGGTTTCCGTCATACCCCAGACCTCCACCAGTTTTCCTTTACCAATGACGTTCTCCAGGACGGCAATGGATTCCACAGGAAACGGCGACGCGCCTGACACCCAGTAATCGAGTTGGGAAAAATCGAGGTGACGGAAAGTCTCATCCGCCAGGAGCATTAATGACAGTGAGGGAACGTTGCCAATAATGGTCGGACGATACCGTTGCATACTATCGATGATCAGCGGCAGGTTACGCGGGTCGGGAATCAACACCTGGGCCTGGCCGAAACCAATGGAACAACAGGCTACAAAAAGGCCGGCAACGTGAAACATTGGAAAAGCCGACAGCCAGCATCCCTTTCCCCGCTCAAAACAAAGCCATGTGCCCAACTGATTGATATTATGTACCATATTACCATGGGTCAGCACGGCGCCTTTGGGCACCCCAGTTGTGCCACCCGTGTATTGTATGAAACAATCATCATTGGCACTCAAATCAACTGTGGCGGGTTCAGAGGAACAATCGGTCATAAAGGCCGTTAAAGACAATACTGTTTTTCCGCTCAACGGTTCAATGGCTGGCTGTGATTTTGTACCGGAAAGCAAATCGGTCAGACCAGTCACAACCACCAATTCGGTTTCAGGTGCCCTGTCTGCAATTTGCATTACTTTCTCATTGTAAATCGCATCCAGAGTAATCAAGATCCGGGCACCGCAATCATTAAGCTGAAATACCATTTCATCCGGGCTTAATAACGGCGCCAGACCCGATACAATGCATCCGGCTCGGAGGGCTCCGGTTATGGCAATCAGGTATTGCGGGCTGTTGGGCAGATTGACAGCGACAATATCACCGGGGACTATCCCGTTCTTCTGAAGGGCTGAGGCAAAGCGACCGGACTGCTCCAGCAAATCACCGAATGTAAAATCAGCTCCCATGAAATGATAGGCGATCTGATCCTGAAAATCGCGCATGCACTTTAAGAAAACATCAGTTAATGATATATCGGGTATGGAAATTTCCTTTGGAACATGGTCATCATAGAACTGTAACCAGGGTTTCCTGGAATTCATCATCATATACCTCCCATGGGGGGGTTATTTCTCAATATGCGAATCAGCAAATCAGTTTTCCCAATGATCGATGATCTGTTCACCTGTTATCCCGGTCAATTTAATTCCGCCATGGCGTTGGCCAGGATGATCTTGCCTTCTGCGGTTTTGGTCTGAATGATGTATGCGGTCGAATCCACCTTCCAGCCCTCGGTGATCAGCGTGTCACCGGGGCATACCGGGTTCATGAACCGGACAGCCAGCGATTTCAGGCGATCCGGATCGCCATCGCATGCAGCATGGACGATGGCTTTCCCGGCAATCCCCAGGCTGCAAAGTCCGTGGAGGATCGGGCGGTCAAACCCGCCTTTTCGGGCAAAATCCGGATCGATGTGAAGGGGGTTCTTGTCGCCGCTCAGGCGATACAGCGCCGCCTGATTGGCAAAGGTCTCAAACGTGTCCTGAAAATCCGGCGCTTTTCCTTCGGGGGGCAGAATTTTTTCCGTTTTCGGGCCGCGATCTCCGCCGAAGTTGCCGGCACTGCGGCCGACCAGGACAATCTGGTTTTCAAACAGAGGTTCGCAGTTTTCACCG
>ENA-ORCU01000550-ORCU01000550.1-marine-metagenome-genome-assembly--contig:-NODE-550-length-13610-cov-14.601197_pt1 | contig 13610 bp, 9 predicted proteins | sample MGYA00248631_ERZ508512 | MGnify/ENA primary metagenome ERZ508512 (study PRJEB26183, sample SAMN06268844) | marine metagenome | isolation source: Tt an P1 anaerobic enrichment on pine from sediment taken...
GCCAGCATGGCATTGGCCGCGTACTTGGTCAGCTCAGCAGAACGGATGTCCATGAAGATCATGCGATCGTGGTTGCGGTTGAACGGGTAGTACACTTCCCGCAACAAATCCGCCGCCTTTTCGCTCTCGGTGCCGACCACAATCCTGTCCGGCTTCATGAAATCGTTGATGGCAGCACCTTCTTTCAGGAATTCCGGATTGGACACCACATCAAAATCCAGTTCCAACCCCCGCTTGTCCAGCTGGGCACGAACCGCCGCCTTGACCTTGTCGCCAGTCCCGACCGGTACGGTGGACTTGTCCACCACCACCTTGTAATCCTCCATGTGCTGCCCGATAGATTTCGCCACTGCCAGAACGTACTGCAGGTCCGCAGAACCATCTTCATCCGGCGGCGTGCCAACGGCGATAAACTGAAGGGTGCCGTGTTTGACCGCTTCCTCGGTGTCCGTGGTAAACGAAAGGCGACCAGCCTCAACGGTGTGCCTGACGATGTTGTCCAGGCCTGGCTCGTAAATAGGAATCTGGCCGTTCTTCAGCTTTTCGATCTTGCCTTGATCCACATCCATGCAGAGCACCTGGTGCCCGACATCCGCCAGACAGGCGCCAGTCACAAGGCCGACATAACCGGTTCCGAAAATCGTAATCTTCATGCAACTTTTCCTGAAAATTTAGAATGAAAACTGTCAGTGGCCTGCTTTCTTTTGCTGCCAGATCTTTTCCCAGGCCAGCGCCGTCCGCACAATGGTGTTCAGATCATCAAAATCCGGCTGCCAGCCCAGCACGCCCTTGATCCGTGTATTGTCAGCCATCAGCGCCGCCGGGTCACCGGCTCGGCGTCCGGTTTCCTGTACCGGGAAGTCAACACCGGACTCGGCTTTCACCACATCAATCACTTCACGCACGGTGAAGCCACGGCCATAGCCGCAATTAAGCACCTGAGACTCGCCGCCTTTGGCCATATAATCCAGCGCCATAACATGGGCCTTGGCCAGATCTTCCACATGGATGTAGTCGCGGACACAGGTGCCGTCACGGGTCTCGTAGTCGGTGCCAAACACGCTCATGCCATCTCTCTGCCCGGTCACGCACTCGCAGGCAACCTTGATCAGGTGCGTTGCCTCCGGCGTTGCCTGCCCCAACAAGCCGTCCGGATTAGCACCGGCCACGTTGAAATAGCGCAGGATCACGTAATTCAGATTGCTGGCGGCGGCGAGGTCCATCATCATGCGCTCGCTCATCATTTTCGAGGCACCGTAGGGGTTGATGGGCGCCAGCGGAAGGTCTTCCGTCAGTACGGTTTGTTCGGGCATACCGTAAACCGCTGCGGTGGAGGAAAACACCATGTAGGGAACCTGATAGCGCTCAACCATCTTGAGAAGATTCAGTGTGTTACGGGTATTATTGCTGTAATACTTGAGGGGGTTGGCAACCGATTCCGGCACCACAATATTGGCGGCAAAATGCAGCACCGCCTCGAATCTGTATTCGGAGAACACCGCTTCAAGCGCCTGCTCATCGGCGAGATCACCCACCACCAACTCGCCGGCGGTCACGGCCCAGCGATAACCGGTAGACAAGTTATCAAAAACGACAATGTCGTGACCTGCCGCCGCCAGTTGACGCACAACGTGACTGCCAATATACCCGGCGCCACCCGTTACCAATACTTTCATGGAGATTCGCTTCCCTTCCCTGAGTGTTGTTTGCGACGTTGCCGGATTTCACGGCGACGCCGGCTGAAAAATTCAGATATCACCTGACCACACTGCTCTGCCATCACCCCAGCGGAAACCTCTACCCGCCAGTTCAGGTGCGGCTCTTCCAGGGTTCGTCTGGCCGATTCCACAGCGCCGGCCTTGGGCTCCAGAGCGCCAAATACCAACCGGCTGACACGGCTGTGAACGATCGCGCCGACACACATGGTGCAGGGCTCCAGTGTCACGTACAAGGTGGCACCGGCCAATCGATAATTGCCAACCCGGGCCGCCGCATCCCGTAACGCCCGGATTTCCGCATGGGCCGTAGGGTCACAGCCGGAAATCGGTGCATTGAAGCCCGCACCCACTTCCTTGCCGTCAAGCACAACCACGGCCCCTACCGGCACTTCACCAACAGCATCCGCCTGGCTGGCCAGAGCCAGCGCCCGGGCCATCCAGAATTCATCCTCAGCGGCTGTCGTCACCGTCAAACAGCTCCCGGCCGATTATTTCAGCTAAAACGCAAATATGGAAAGGAATCCCTAAAACAAGGCATTAAAAAATAGCCCCGATAAAGATCGAGAAAGATACCATTTCCCGCATCAAACTGCGACCAACTGTCAAATTCGGCACAGGGTTTCAGGGCTTGACCAAGTATCGAATCCCATTTGATAACTCATTGGGCTTCAAAACGTTGAGACCCGCCTACAGGCGGGTCTCAACGTTTTGAAACGACTCATGAGGCCTTTAAACCAACGCCTCATTCGCTCAAAGGCGCTAGCTTTTTACCTCAGCGAGCGGAAACGTCCAGCTTCCATCGAGTATCTCGGGGCGCGGGCGATACAGACGAACCATGTAATTCCATCCATCGGTGACAGGCAGACAGTTAGGCGCCTCCGCGGTGCAACCGCCGAACTGTATCGTGATGGAGCCATCCTCGCCCTTATTGCCAGTGATGCTATTGATCGAGTAGGCATTACGATCATTGGGTGCAAAGTACCCTTCGGCATTGTAAGCGGTGACCGACCAGAACCCGTCAACCGGTACGTCTTTCACTTTGAGCTGGTATGGAACATTGCCGTCATTCCGCTCAGGAAACACATTCAGGTAAATCGCGTCCTTGTCTGGGTTCAGGCCCCAGCCCGAGGCCGCCGCAGCGATGCGTCTAACCGGGTCCACCGAGTTCTTGTCTGGCCCGGCAGCGTATCGGAGATCCGGAATAGTGTTAGATAGAGCAATCAACGCATCACGGACTTTCTTCTGACTGGATGAATCCCATGCCGGGATTTCGAAAGTACCCGGCCCCCCCGGTTGGCTCACCTTTATCGAATCTTGCAGGGCATTCGCCGTTCTCATGTCTTCTGGGTCGTTAGGATCAGCCAGGATGCGTACTGCCACCATGACATAACGGGTGCCTACGCCCTCCTTGGTAATTGTATGGGAGCCGGCACCATAGAAAACTTGCGGATTGTAGTGGTCTTGATTGATAAGCAGCACCGACAGGAACCGTTCACCAGGATCAGGCAGATCTATCGTCACGGGACCGGCGTCCAGGTCAAATACACCCGAAGAATAGATCGTATCGCGGTTGAGGCGCACGATTAACTGCTTATCCACAGGAGCGGGTGAACGAGTGTGCTTGAGTTGACCGAAAGCTCCGTCCTTTACCTGACCCGCCATATAGGTATCGGATTCAGCTCGGATAAAATTATCAGGAGTGACGATAATTTTGCCATCGGGAGTTTCTGCCCAGCGTTCAGGGCTACCCAAATCAGGGACCAGCGAAGATGCCTCTGCAGACGCTTGGTTTGGAGCACCCGTCAAAACTGCTAACAGAGCGAGGACACAAACATTCAAAACGATTCGTGCGTTCATTATGATACACCTCGATTAGGCTAGACTACTGGGGTGGTTGGGATATCGCAGTGCGAACCAGATTCGGAGCCTTCCAGCGGCCATCAAGCGCTTCAGGCTTAGGCCAATACTCACGTAAGACCATGAAGAAGGGACCCTTGGGTGCGGGCAACCAGTTCGCTTCCCTCTCCTCTCCGGGCGACTCGTTCTGGATATACAACGTGATCCCGCCATCTGAATCTCTTGCAAGGCTCGGCACCATGGGAGAATTGATCAGATATCGGTCGATTGGGTTTTCTGTCAAAAGACTGGCCGGGAGTTCATACATAGTCAGCGACCAGAACGAGTTCACCGGAGGGAGTTTGTCCGCCGCAAAGTGCAGCGTATAGCGGTTCAACGCGCCATTCAGTGGCTTGCCCTCGGCGTCAGTAAAGTAGACTGGGTAGTTTGCTTCGTCTTTGGAGTTACCATAGATTCCAAGGATCGCTGATGACATCCGCAGTAGGTAGTCGTTATCAAGGAACTCGCGCGTCCCAAACCCATCGGCACTACTCTTCTTTCCAGTATCGATCACCTCAGACTTGTATTTCGCAAAGACCTCCCAGGCATCGGCCATTCCCTCCTCTACCGCCTGACGTTCTGCAGGTGAAAATGAAGCGTAATCGAAAGACTTGCCTGCACCGATACGGGCCTTGGCTAAACGAGCCATCAACTCCGTCTCACTGCGATGAGGTGGAGCAAAACGCAAGAGAAAATTAAGTACCTCGAAGAACTCCGGTGATTGTTTTTGCATTTCAACCGACAGTGGCTTCACAAACGTTACAGTCGACTTCGCAGGCGGGGGCGCACCCATGAAACTTGAAAGTGGTTGGACCGAATATTGAGCCTGGATTTTCCGAACTTCTCGCAGATCGTCATTGCCGAATAACTGAGTACGAAAAAGCACGAACGCCAGTTCCGTTTCTGATCGGATCACGGACTTAACCCCTTCAGGTACGTCACCCTTCCAACCAGGGCCAGCGAGCAGGTAACGACCCGCGTCAGTGCCAGTGGCGCGACTGCCTACATAGGCGAAGTTATGGGTGTACATATCGATAAACTGCAGGGAGTAATAGCGATCCTTGATCTCCGGAACGCTAATAACCAAAGGCTCCGCCCTCAGGTCAGCGCCGAGAAAACTATAGGGCGTATCGGAATTAGGCGTCTGAATCGCCTTATCTTCGGGCGTAAACACACGGGCCATATTATGGATTTCGTTCCACCCCCCCTTGTATTCCGGGTTGTCCTGGTCGACAAAATACGAATATTGAATCCGGTAGCTGTCCACCATCGGAAAACCATAGATATACGCTTCCTTGATAAGCTCGCGCAGCTCGTCCGGTGGGACTTTGGCAGACACTTCCTGGGAGCTCGACGTCGCTGCGTAACAGCCTGATAGCGTTAATACCAGCGTGAACAACATAAGTACATCAGCGAAGTGTTCTAAGCTTTTCCTTATAGAAATCATGATTCCGGCATCCCTACTAATGAAAGAAAACTAAAACCGAAAACTGACGCCAAATAGGGCGCCACTCATTTCGAAATCATATGATTGCCCATCAGCTTCCCGGTCAATATAGAGGTGTCGATAGCCTCCGCGCAGCAACCAGCTATCGGTGAGTTGATAAGCAATCAATGCAACTCCCTGCCAGGTTGAATCAGAAGCATTGACTGAACCAAAGCCGCCAAAATCCAACGTCAGAGAGGCACTCCAGCTTTTACTCACCTGGCCAAGGAGTCGAAATGCCAGGACAGGATCGACCCAATCATCGCTGACTTTATCGCTACCTGCAGGCAACAGACCCGGCCTTAGCGTAGTTTCAACGCTGGAGTCGACGGCCCGCGCTCCAACTCCGAGACCAACTCCAACGTCTGAGGGATGATAAATCTGATAAAAGACATACCCGTTGAGAATGAATAAAGTAGTGTCCGATTCAAGCTTGCTATAAAGCTGCCCAAATGGGGTATTCTCTTCAGCCTCCAGATTCAAATAAACCAAGTCCCCTACCAGACTCCATCTATCGCGTTGAGCAACACCAGTCAGCATGATCCCAACATCTAGCTGATCCAAAGCGTCACTGACACTCAGTTCACTATCCACGTTACCGGCTTCGGTTTTTATACCTGTGGTTGACTCAGGGAGCCATATATAAGAAGAGGCTTCAAATCCCCAGGGGGAGGATTGTGCTAATGCAGGAAAAGAAGAAATCAGGGAGAGTATTGTACAAACGACCGTATATCTTTTTATTTGCCTTAAGACTGATCTCCATTGATCAAATAAGACAATACAAAACCGCCTATCAAAACGACATAGTATAAAGTCCATTTTCTCACCACATTGTTTATGTATAAGATTACAACATATTCGCTCGCAATTTAGTTATAACTGACGTTTAGAACGTAGACTATGGGCATTCATACATCAAGTATTAAAAATATACTGAATACTGGAAAAACTTCAGTCCGATTTAACTTTCTGAATGGATTTCATTTTCTCAACGCTTTAGCACCAGATTGTCCTACCACTCAAGTGATAGCATTCAACAAACCTGCTGAGGTTGAGGACTCCCAATACCAGTTGAATAGTGCTCAACCATTGAGCTATAGCAAAACCCCAGGAGAGAAGCTAACACCTGCGCCCTGGTAGTCTCGTGCTATTACCTCAGGGCGATCCCGGGCTCGAAAGGCTCTATCCTTCTCGGCGAAAAAACCTTAGGCCGAGCGTATTCGGGCCAACAGCTATAACTCGAGTTTGCTCTCGCTTCTTGAGCAGTCTTCAAGTCTGACCTTGACCTTAAATCCAAGGTGATCCGACTCGAGTTCGCTGACCACTCTCTTTGAGAGCGGTCAACGGCCAGATGAATCCAGCATCAGCACATACGATTGCAGCTCACTCCCACTCAATGGTTGCGGGCGGCTTGGAGGAGATGTCGTAGGTTACCCGCGAAACACCGGAGATTTCGTTGATAATCCGGTTTGACACGGTTTCGAGCAATTCATACGGCAGGCGCGCCCAGCGAGCGGTCATGAAGTCAACGGTTTCAACCGCGCGAATCGCGATGACATATTCATAGCGGCGGGCATCACCCACCACACCCACCGATTTCACCGGCAGGAAGACGGCAAACGCCTGACTGGTCTTGTGGTACAGGTCAGCACGATGCAGTTCTTCCAGGAAGATCGCGTCGGCACGACGCAGAATGTCCGCATACTCTTTCTTGACCTCGCCGAGGATACGAACGCCCAGCCCCGGCCCCGGGAACGGATGGCGATACACCATGTCATATGGCAGACCCAGCTCAAGGCCGATCCGGCGCACTTCGTCTTTAAACAGCTCACGCAGGGGCTCGACCAGCTTCATCTTCATGGTTTCCGGCAGGCCACCCACATTGTGATGGGACTTGATGACGTGAGCTTTACCGGTTTTGGACGCCGCAGATTCGATCACGTCCGGGTAAATTGTTCCCTGGGCAAGCCAGTTCACGTCTTTGATATTGGCCGCTTCGTCGTCGAACACGTCAATGAAGGTATTACCGATGATCTTGCGCTTCTGCTCCGGATCGTTCACGCCCTTGAGCTTGGACAGGAACAGGTCTTCAGCGTCTACACGGATAACCTTAACGCCCATGTTACTGGCAAACATGTCCATCACCTGATCGCCTTCGTGCAGGCGCAGCAGGCCGTTGTCCACGAACACGCAGGTAAGCTGGTCACCGATGGCTTTATGCAACAACGCCGCCGTAACCGAAGAATCCACACCACCGGACAGGCCCAGCAACACCTTGTCGCTGCCGACCTGCTCGCGGATCTGACGAACCGCGTCATCCACGATTTTCGCCGGCGTCCAGAGGGCTTCGCAGCCACAGATGGTCATCACGAAATGTTCCAGAATACGCCTGCCTTGCAGCGTATGCGTCACTTCCGGGTGAAACTGAACACCGAACAGGCCGCGACTCAGATCCTGCATGGCTGCAATCGGCGCACTTTCAGTGGAAGCCAGCAGTTCAAAACCTTCCGGCATGGCCACTACTTTGTCACCGTGGCTCATCCACACATCCAGCAGGGACTCACCGGCCGGTGTGAGGTGGTCTGTGATATCCGCCAGCAATGGTCCCTTGGCCCGCACTTTCACCTGGGCGTAACCAAACTCCCGCTTCTCGGAACTGGCTACCCGACCGCCAAGCTGCTCTGCCATGGTCTGCATGCCGTAGCAGATTCCCAGCACCGGAATACCACGATCGAACAGACCTTCCGGGGCACGCGGGCCACCGAGCTGGGTGACCGATTCCGGGCCGCCCGCCAGAATAATACCCTTGGGATTGAACTCGTTAAGTTCGTCATCGGTGATATCGAATGCCTTGATCTCGCAGTAAACCCCGATTTCACGAACGCGACGAGCGATCAACTGGGTGTACTGGGAACCGAAATCGAGAATCAGGATACGGTGGTCGTGAATGTTCTGGGCCATGGAGTCCTCGGGCTGTAAAGAAACAACGCGGCCCGGAAACCGGGCCGCGTCTGATCAGGCAAAGATTAACCGATTCGGTAGTTGGGCGCTTCTTTGGTGATGGTCACATCGTGGACGTGACTCTCACGCATACCGGCATTGGTAATGCGAACAAACTCGGGCTTGGTACGCATTTCGTCCATGGTGGCGCTACCGGTGTAGCCCATGGAGGCCCGGATACCGCCAACCAGTTGATGCACGATATTACGCATCGGGCCTTTACAGGCCACGCGGCCTTCAATGCCCTCCGGCACCAGTTTCTCGATGCCTTTGCTGGCATCCTGGAAATAACGGTCGCTGGAACCCTGCCCCATGGCGCCGATAGAGCCCATGCCGCGATACGCTTTGTAGCTGCGGCCCTGGAACAGTTCGACTTCACCCGGAGCCTCATCGGTGCCTGCCAGCAGGCTGCCGATCATGACGCAGTGAGCGCCAGCAGCAATGGCCTTGGCGATGTCTCCGGAGAAGCGGATACCGCCGTCTGCAATCAGTGGCACACCGCGGTCCTTCAGGGCAGCGGCGACATTGGAAACCGCAGAAATCTGGGGCACACCAATGCCGGCGACGATCCGGGTGGTACAGATGGAACCGGGGCCAATACCTACCTTCACGGCGTCTGCGCCAGCTTCGGCCAGGGCGATGGCCGCATCACTGGTGGCGATATTGCCGCCAATGACCTGAACATCCGGGTAGTTTTGTTTCACCCAGCGAACCCGATCGATCACGCCCCTGGAATGGCCATGGGCGGTATCCACCACGATCACATCCACGCCGGCTTCTGCCAGTGCGGCAACGCGAGCTTCGGTGTCGCCGCCAGTGCTGACCGCGGCACCAACTCGCAGGCGCCCCTGCTCGTCCTTGCACGCCAGCGGATAGTCCTTGGCTTTCTGAATGTCTTTTACCGTGATCAGGCCACGAAGCTGGAACTCATCGTTTACCACCAGAACTTTTTCAATGCGGTGACGATGCAGAAGCTCTTTTACTTCTTCCAGATCGGCGCCTTCCTTGACGGTAACAAGCTTGTCCTTGGGCGTCATAATGTCCCGGACGGGGGTATCCATGCGGCTTTCAAAACGGATATCACGGCCAGTCACGATACCGACAAGGTCATTGCCATCGACAACCGGGAGGCCGGAGATATTGTTGGCCATGGTGATATCGACCAGCTCACGCACGGTGGTACCCGGAGATACGGTGATCGGATCCTTGACCACACCACTTTCGAACTTCTTGACCTTGCGGACCGCAGCCGCCTGCTGCTCCACCGTCATGTTCTTGTGCATGATACCGATACCGCCTTCCTGGGCCATGGCGATGGCCAGCTCCGCCTCGGTTACCGTATCCATGGCCGCCGAGACCAGCGGAATATTCAGGGTAATACCCTTGGTCAGCTGGGTTTTCAGGTCGACCTGGTGAGGGAGAACTTCAGAATATCCGGGCACGAGCAGAACGTCGTCAAACGTGAGGGCTTCTTCGGCAATACGCAGCATTGGGATCCGCCTTTTGAACATGCTAAGTTGGGAATTTCCGTGCCGCACCCGCGGCGGTGCGACAAAGCAAAATCCTTAATCGATCTATTATAAAGTGGTGCGTAAAGACAGTAAACCGCGCGGTTTTTGCCATTTGGTTGCATCTTTTTGAATTTCCGTTATTTTTGGCCATCTCTTTCGGCTATTGCTTATGAATAATCCTGGAGCCCGCCCTGTGAGCACCCCCTACCCGGACACCCGCCCACGAGCACTCACAGTCAGTGAGCTCAACCACCAGGCGCGCCACCTGCTGGAATCAAGCTTTATGCAGGTCTGGGTGGAGGGAGAACTCTCAGGCTTTTCCAGACCCTCGTCAGGGCACTGGTATTTCTCACTCAAGGATCAGAAATGCCAGATCCGCTGTGCCATGTTCCGTGGCGCTAACCAGCGCATACGCACCCTGCCCCGGGAAGGTGACCAGATCCGGATTCGCGGCAAGGTGACCCTGTACGAGAACCGCGGGGATTTCCAGATCATCGTGGAACACCTCGAACCCGCCGGGCTGGGCGCCCTGCAGCAGGCTTTCGAGGCCCTCAAAGCAAGACTCCAGGGCGAAGGCCTGTTTGACCCGGCCCGAAAGAAACCGATTCCCGCCACGCCCAGACATATTGGCGTGGTTACCTCGCCAACTGGCGCCGCCATCCACGATATTCTGACGGTACTCAAGCGGCGCTGCCCGGCTATTCCGGTCACGCTCTATCCCACCGCCGTCCAGGGCCAGCCGGCCACCGCAGATATTGTCCAGGCCATTGCCCGGGCGCAGCAGCATGGTCTGGCCGATGTCCTGATCATCGGCCGGGGCGGCGGCTCCCTGGAAGACTTGTGGTGCTTCAACGAAGAAGCCGTCGCGCGGGCCATTGCCGCCTGCCCCATCCCGACCGTCAGCGCCGTTGGCCATGAGGTCGACGTTACCATTGCTGATTTTGTCGCGGACTTGAGAGCCCCCACGCCGTCGGCCGCCGCTGAGAAGATCTCGCCCGACCAGCAGGACTGGCTCCGTCGACTGACCGAGCAGCAGGGGCGTCTTGGCCAGTCTGCACGCCGCTTATTGCAAAGGCTGGATAACCAGTTGGGGCACCTGTCTGCCCGGCTCCGGGATCCTCGACGGGAACTACTGGAAAAGGCGCAACGCATGGATGAGCTTGAGCTGCGACTGAACAAGGCCATCCGTGACAGACTGGACCAGCAGAAGCAGAAAACCGATTACCTGCTTCAAAGGATGAGCGCACAATCCCCACGCCGAACCCTAAAAACGGTAAGAGAACAGACCCAACGTCTCGAGGAACGCCTGACACTCACGACCCGTCACCAGCTGCGCCAAAAAGACGAGAGATTACAGCACATTGCACAAACCCTTCATGTTGTCAGCCCCCTGGCCACCCTCGGAAGAGGCTACGCCATCGTCAAAGACGACAATGACCGGATCGTTCGCAAGGCTGGTGATCTGGAAACTGGCAGTCAGATTACCGCAAGACTTGGTCATGGCTCGGTGTCCGCCCGGGTGACAGAGATCAATTCTTCGAGCGAATAGAGCCGCAGAGCCTGGCAACTACGCCTATGGTCTACTAGCCCCGGATTTCAAAGCTCCTAAAGTTGTCGATAACAACGATAAAACAACAACACGGACAACCGAGGTGGAGCACAATGAGCTACAACTCCGAATTTCGCCGGTCCATTGACCAGCGGGATGATTTCTGGCGTGAGCAGGCGCAGCACATCGACTGGATCAAAGCCCCGAATACGATCTGGCGCGCCCTCGATAACGGCCATGGCGAATGGTTTCCGGACGGTGAGCTGAACACCAGCGACGTAGCCCTGGACGCCAATATCCGTGCCGGCCGCGGCGACCAGAAAGCCCTGATTTATGACTCCCCGGTCACCAACACCAAACAGTCATTTACCTACAACGAACTGCGTGATGAAGTTGCCCTGTTCGCCGGCGCCCTGCGTGCCCGCGGAGTAGAAAAAGGTGACCGCGTAATCATCTATATGCCGATGATTCCTCAGGCAGCCATCGCCATGCTGGCCTGCGCCAGGCTGGGCGCAGTCCATTCGGTGGTCTTCGGCGGTTTTGCAGCACACGAACTGGCCGTTCGCATTGAAGATGCCAAACCCAAGGCACTGATTACCGCCTCCTGCGGCATCGAAGTTACCAAGGTGATCGAATACAAACCGCTGGTAGACAAGGCCATAGAGCAATCCAGCCACAAACCGGACGCGTGCGTGGTATTCCAGCGGCCACAGGTCAAGGCAACCATGCAGGAAGGCCGAGACTTTGACTGGAACGAGATCGTGGCCAACGCCACCCCGGCCGAACCGGTACCCGTCAAGGCCAACGACCCGCTTTATATTCTCTACACCTCCGGTACCACCGGGAAACCCAAAGGCGTAGTCCGTGACAACGGGGGCCACGCCGTTGCCCTCACTTACAGCATGAAGCTGGTCTACGACGCCAAACCCGGAGACGTTTACTGGGCGGCCTCAGATGTTGGCTGGGTTGTCGGCCACAGCTACATTGTTTATGCACCACTCTTTACCGGCTGCACCACCATTTTTTACGAGGGCAAACCGGTAAAAACCCCGGATGCCGGCGCATTCTGGCGCGTGGTTCAGGACCACAAGGTCAATATGCTGTTTACCGCGCCCACCGCATTCCGTGCAGTGCGCAAGGAAGACCCGGAAGCAGATCAGTTGAGCCGCTACGATGTTTCCTCCCTCAAACGGATTTTCCTGGCCGGCGAGCGCCTGGATCCGCCCACCTATGAGTGGCTGAAGGAGCACACCGGGCTGCCAATCCTTGATCACTGGTGGCAGACTGAAACCGGCTGGGCCATTTGCTGCAACCCGGTCGGCATTGAAATGATGACTACGAAACCCGGCTCTGCAACCGTACCCTCACCCGGCTTCAACGTTCAGGTAGTGGACATGGAAGGCAGCCAGGTACCCGCGGGCGAACAGGGCCAGGTTGCAGTCAAACTGCCATTACCCCCGGGCTGCCTGATGACCGTATGGGGCGACGACCAGCGCTTCCAGAACAGCTACCTCAAGCCAATCCCTGGCTTCTACAGCTCCGGCGACGGTGGTTTTATCGATGATGACGGCTATATCTTCATCATGGGGCGGACGGATGATGTAATTAACGTCGCCGGGCACCGGCTCTCTACCGGCGAGATGGAAGAAGTCGTTGCATCCCATCCGGCGATCGCGGAATGCTGCGTAGTGGGCGCTCATGACGATATGAAGGGTCAGATTCCGGTTGGCCTGGTGCTGATCAAAGATGGCGCCACCATTGACCAGGATGAACTGGAGGAGGAGCTGGTAGAGATGGTTCGCGAGAAGATCGGGGCTATTGCCTGTTTCCGCCGGGCTATCGTTGTTGACCGTTTACCCAAAACCCGCTCCGGCAAGATCCTGCGACGTATTATTCGCCAGATTGCCGATGGGGAGGAGTACACGGTACCCAGCACCATCGATGACCCGGCCATTCTGGAAGAAATCAGCGAGAAATTCGGTCGCTGATCAAACCTCCATCCGCTGAGCCACAGAACACCCGGGGCGCTCTTGATCAAGAGCAGCCCCGGGTTTCACTTTGATTACAACTTATTGTTTTTTATCAATTAAAAAACACTTGCTGATCATAAAAAAAACAATTGACGCCTTTCAAAGTCGGTCTATACTGAAAATTGCTGTGTACTTCTGCAGCGTTATTTGGCGAATGCGTTACAACGTCCTGCCCTTGGCTTTTCGTTGCCCCTTCCTCAGTGCGCTCCGGATGTCCCAGCTCGAAAGAAGGTCCCGTGAGGGAAAATTATCAGTAAGACAGGAAAGATCGATGTCCGATACCAAAACCGGCCACGTAAAGTGGTTCAACGAATCCAAGGGCTTTGGCTTCATCGCCCAGGAAGGCGGCAGTGACGTTTTCGTTCACTACAGTGCAATCAACGCAAACGGTTTCCGTACTCTGGCCGAAGGTCAGCAGGT
>ENA-ORCU01000552-ORCU01000552.1-marine-metagenome-genome-assembly--contig:-NODE-552-length-13604-cov-2.645819_pt1 | contig 13604 bp, 11 predicted proteins | sample MGYA00248631_ERZ508512 | MGnify/ENA primary metagenome ERZ508512 (study PRJEB26183, sample SAMN06268844) | marine metagenome | isolation source: Tt an P1 anaerobic enrichment on pine from sediment taken...
CGAACCCCAACGGCCCGATCTTGCGGCGCAACAACCAGGCCAGCAGCAGGGCATTGCAAACCGACGACAGGCTCAAAGCCAGCGCCAGACCAACATGCCGCAGCGGTCCCATGAGCAATATCCCCAGCAATGCATTGACAATCAGAGTCCAAAAAGAGATCCACACCGGCGTCCGCGTATCCTGTAAGGCATAAAAAGTCGGCACCAGAATGCGGCTGACGCCGACGAACAGCAATCCAGGAGCATATGCGCACAGGGCCAGCGCCGTCTGCATGACATCCTGATAACTGAACGCCCCCCGCATGAAGAACAGGCTGTAGACCGGAACCGCGCAAACCATCAGGCCGGCCGCAGCCGGCAGAGTGACAATCCCGATCAGAACCAGCGCAAAACGCAACGACTCCTTGAAGCCGGCACGGTCATCGGCGGCTACCTGGCGGCTCATGGCCGGCAAGACCGCCTGAGCCAGGGAAACGACGAACACTCCCTGGGGCAGTTCGAACAGGCGCTGACCATAATATAGGAAGGAAACACTGCCCTCGGGAAGAAAAGAGGCCAACAGCCTGGAGATAACCACATTTATCTGATAGATGGCCACTCCGGCAAGTCCGGGCAGCATCAACCGGGTAACCTTACTAACCGCCGGGTGTCGAAAATGAAAATCCAGGCGCAGACGAATACCCTTGCGGCGCAGCACCGGAAACTGAATCAGCAGTTGCAAAAGGCCACCAACCAGTACACCGACAGCCAACGCCACGATGGGTTGCACGGTAAAATGGGGTGCAAGCAGCACAGCGCAAAGAATCATGCTGACATTCAACAGAACTGTCGAAAAGGATGGAAAAAAATAGTGCCCCAGCACATTGAGAATACCGGTAAGCAGAGCCAGCAGACTGACAAAGAAAATATAGGGGAACATCAGGCGGTTGAGAAAATCGGTCAGGGCCAGTTTCCCGGCCACCGCCCCATAACCAAAACCTATCACTTTGACAATAACCGGTGACCCCCAGATCCCCAGCAGCGTAACGGCCGCCATCACCAGCAACAACAGGGTCCAGCAAATATTGGCCACTCGCCGCGCTTCATCGATACCCTGGCGATGGTATACCTCGGAAAAAGTCGGAACGAACGCCGCCGTCAACGAACCCTCGCCAAAAAAGCGTCGTAACAGATTGGGGATGGTAAAAGCCATGAAGAAAGCGTCGGTACCAAAACCGGCACCAAACAGGCTGGCAACCACCATGTCGCGCACCAAGCCGGCAATGCGGCTGATACCGGTAGCTGCGGCCATGACCGTAGTTGCGGCCGATATATGCCTCTTTTCCGACATCCCCTCTAACTCTCCTTTACCGCCAGCAAAAGTGATGAAAATATTATAATTCCACCAAAAAGATCGACAACATACCGAAAAACAACAACTTTAACTCAAAACATTGTTGTTTTCTTATCTTGACTGAAGGCGCTGCAGGTGCTATAAAGACGTCTTAGAGCACATCGGCACTGCCGAAGAACCACATTTAAACAAAACCGGAGGACATCCACATTGGCTAATCACAAATCCGCAATTAAACGCAACAAGCAAGCTGCGGTGCGTAACGCCCGCAATACCCATATCCGCGCTACCATGCGCACCTTCGTCAAGCAGGTTCGCACTGCGGTTGCCAACGGCGACCAGGAAGCTGCCCAGGATGCCCTGAGCCGGGCAGTGCCTTACATCGACAAGGCCGCCACCAAAGGGGTCATTCATAAGGCGACCGCCAGCCGCAAGATCTCCCGCCTGAACAAACTGGTCAACGGCTTGGCCTGATCGGGCTGCATCAATGCGAGAATACAGAAAGGGGCTGCAGTGCAGCCCCTTTTTTCATGTCGATTGTTCCCGCCTGCAAATATCCAACACCAATCCTTCCAACAATGCTGAGGCATGCGCCCCACTGGACTTGAGCGCCAGGTCGGTTTCAAGCAACAGTTCAAAAATCTTCGAATACCTTCTTGCTGGAAAGGCGCGAACCTGCTGCAGGAGACCGTCGAGGAAATACGGATTGATGCCAACCCCTTTGGCGATCTCTTTTTTCCCGCTCCCTTGCTCCAGCAGGTAGCTTGCTTTCCACATCTGGCGAAAGTGCCGGGCCATCATCGTCAGCACCAGTAGCGGAGCCGTCCCATCTGCCAACAGGCGGTTGAGCAGGGTCAGCGCACGTGAGGAATTGCGCCGTCCAATGGCATCGGTCAGCTCAAAGACACTGTCGATGCGGGTATCGGAGACGATGGTTTGAACATCGTCGACATCGACCAACGTGCGCTCACCGAGATAGGTGAACAGCTTGTCCAGTTCGCCGGCGATCTCCTGCAAATTACTGCCGACCCGACGGCAGAACAGAGCCATCGCCTCTTCGGTAAAGGCTACGCCGTTCTGCGCGGCCCGTTCGCGAACAAAGGCCGGTATCTGGTTGTCATAATATTTTTTGAACTCGACCAGCTTGCCGAGTTTTTTAAACTGCTGATAAAATTTCCGGCGGCCGTCGATCTTGTCAGCCGACAGAACCAGCACCGTTTCCTCTGCCGGATCCTTTAGATAGCTAATCAGCTGATCGAGTTCAGCCGCTGGCAACAACTGGGCATCGCGAACCACGACCAGCCGCAACTTGCTGAAAACCGGGAAAGTGCGGGCTGCATCAAGAATCTCAGCAGCACGCGCAGTTTTGCCGTGGAACAGATTGTAATTAAAATCCCGGCCTTCGGCAGGCACGACCATCTGAAGCAATTTATCGAGGGTTTCTTCGAGAAAAAAGCGCTCTTCTCCGTAGAGCAGCAGCAGCATTGGGAACTGGTGCGCCTTGAGAGCCTTTTTCAATTCACCGGGAGTCATCGCCTTGCCTGCCATGACGCTCAAAAATTATCGATCACGCGGGAAAAGATCTCGTCGGCCACCCGTTCGCTAACCACCTGAATGGCGGCCTGCTCGCGATCTTCCTGAACCGTCTTGTCCCTGCTCGTCGAGTAGTCCTCTCTCCAGCTCACGGTGCCCTTCCATAACACCTCGCCATTGTCGGCGCGACGCAACTCCGCTCTCACGGTCATCCTCGAACGATATTCGGCGGTTTTGTCGTTACGATCGTAGGACAGTGCACTATTCTTGTATTTGACGATGCGACCGCCGAGAATGGCTTCAGCCCGAACGGGCTCCTCAACGATCTCCAGTTGTCGGTGACGAGCAAAACGTTCCACCACCTCGTTTGTCACGGAATTTTCCAGGAACGGTTCGTAGGTTTTGTTGCTGAATAATTCGACATAGAGGTAGCGTACGTCCCCCGGCAGAGTATCGACGCGACCCTGAAGCCGGTACCCGCACCCGGATAACAACAGGATAACCAAGGGCAGAAGAATGGCGCCCCGCATCATGACGCCACCACGTTGACCAACCGCCCGGGCACCACGATCACCTTGCGGACCGTTTTACCTTCCAGGAAGCGTGCCACATTGTCCTCTGCCAGGGCAGCACGTTGCACAATTTCTTCATCGGCATCGGCAGCCACGGTCACCTTACCGCGCACCTTGCCGTTGACCTGGACGACGATGGTCTTCTCGTCTTCCACCAGAGCGGCCGGATCGTAAGAGGGCCAGCCCGCCCTTTCGACGCCGTCGGCATGACCGAGCAACTGCCACAGCTCTTCGCTGAGATGAGGAACAAAGGGAGCCAGCAGCAGCACCACCGATTCCAGCGCCTCCCGCACCACTCCGGGGCATTCCTGCTTGGCTTCGAATCCGTAGATGGCGTTGACCAGCTCCATAACGGCGGCGATGGCGGTATTGAAATGGAACCGACCGTCGATATCCTCGGTGACCTTTTTGATGGTGCGATGGGTCTGGCGCCGCAGAGCCTTACCCGCAACCGGGACATCGTCGGACACAGAAGTTCCGGAAACCAGCTCGAAATTGTCAAATACCGCCCGCCAGACCCGGTTGAGAAAGCGGAAGCAACCTTCCACCCCCTGCTCGTTCCATTCCAGATCCTTTTCCGGCGGAGCGGCAAAAAGCGAAAAGAGGCGCGCAGTGTCGGCACCGTAACGGTTGATGAGCTGGTCGGGATCGACCACATTCTTTTTCGATTTGCTCATCTTCTCGTTGCGCCCGACCACCGCCGACTGGCCGCACTTGCTGCAGCAACCGTCGACAACCTCTTCGGGAAACAGCCAGCCGTGCTCCGGGCAGGAGCGGGTTTCCATGCAGACCATGCCCTGGGTAAGCAGATTCCTGAACGGCTCGTCAACCGACATCATGCCCAGATCCCGCAGCACCTTGGTAAAGAAGCGCGCATAAAGCAGATGCATGACCGCATGCTCGATACCGCCGATATATTGGTCGACAGGCAGCCAGTAATCGACCGCATGGCGATCGATGGGACCGTCTACATATTGGGGACAGGCGTAGCGGGCAAAGTACCAGGAACTCGCGACAAAGGTATCGAAAGGGTCGGTCTCGCGCCGCGCTCTACCGCCGCATTGAGGACAATCGGCATAGAGAAACTCTTGGTGACGGGCCAGCGGGCTTCCCCCTTCCCCGCTTACCGAAACATCTTGCGGCAACACCACCGGCAACTGTTCTTCGGGCACCGGCACCGCGCCGCAGGCATCACAGTAAAGGATCGGGATCGGCGTCCCCCAATAACGCTGTCGGGATACGCCCCAGTCGCGCAGGCGGAAATTGACCGTTTTCCGGCCAATACCCTGCTCCTCAAGATAGTCCGCAATCTTTTCCTTGGCTTCCTCGTTGCCGAGGCCGTCGAAGGGACCGGAATTAACCATCAGGCCGGAGCCGGTCCAAGCCTCGACCATAGTCGCCGCATCGAGCTCCTCCCCTTCCGGCTGAATGACTACCTGCAGTGGGATATCGTATTTGGCGGCAAATTCAAAGTCGCGCTGATCGTGAGTCGGTACAGCCATGACTGCACCTGTGCCGTAATCCATCAGGACAAAATTGGCCAAAAAGACCGGGATGCGCTGGTTGGTCACCGGGTTGATGCAATAAGCACCGGTAAAAACCCCTTCCTTTTCGTAATCGCCGGCGGCGCGCTTGGTCTTATCCTGACGCCGTACCTTGGCGATAAAAGCTTCTACCGCCGGCCGCTGCTCGGACGAGGCCAGCTCCTGGGCCATGGGATGCTCCGGCGCAAGGCTCATGAAGGTTGCGCCATAGAGGGTATCCTGACGGGTGGTAAAGACCTTGATGGCGGAATCGGAACCGTCTACCGTAAAATCGATCTCGCAACCGGTGCTTCGGCCGATCCAGTTGCGCTGCATGGTCAGCACCGGCTCGGGCCAGCCGCTGAGCCGATAGGTTTCGTCGAGCAGTTCCTGAGCATAGTCGGTGATCTTGAAAAACCACTGTTCCAATTCCTTCTGCTCGACCTCGTTGTCGCAGCGCCAGCAGCGGCCGTCCTCCACCTGCTCGTTGGCAAGTACGGTCTGACAGGGTTCGCACCAGTTAACGAAAGAACTCTTTTTATAGGTCAGGCCCTTTTCGAACATCTTGAGAAAGATAAGCTGTTCCCAACGATAGTAATCGACATCGCAGGTGGCGAACTCCCGCTGCCAGTCGTAGGAGAAGCCCATCTTTTTCAACTGGGAACGCATGTGAGCGATGTTCTCGTAGGTCCATTTGGCCGGATGGGTACCGTGCTGAATGGCGGCATTTTCAGCCGGCATACCAAAAGCGTCCCACCCCATGGGGTGCAGCACGTTGAAGCCCTGCATGCGTTTGAAGCGCGCCACTACATCGCCGATGGAATAGTTGCGCACATGCCCCATGTGAATACGCCCCGAGGGATAGGGAAACATCTCCAGCAGATAATACTTCTGCTTGTCGGAATCTTCTCCCACCGCAAAAGTATGCTGTTCATCCCATTGCCGTTGCCATTTCCCTTCGATGGCAGCCGCATCGTAGCGTTCTTCCATAGTTCCTCCGCCCCCCTGCCGGGCCTTCAACCTGAATCCGTGAGTAATTACGGAAAACTGGCGCAAGTCATTGACCTGCCTGAGGGATCAAAAATCACCGACGAACCTACGGGGGTGCCCGGTTTTTTTGATCCCACTGCTCAGACCAAACACTTACACTCTTTGCTCGTCCCTTAGTCAAGGAACCAGGTTCAAATAAAACATTAAAGCCGGCCAGCGCCGGCATCACGTCAAAGAAAATAACGGTGTAGCTGACACTTGCCCAAAGGGCTGCAACAGCAAGAAAGCATGCTCAAGCCGGCAAGAGCCTGGTAGACAAGCGACAGCGTGTGGTCGATTATTTTTCGCGATAGGTGATCCGACCCCGAGTCAGATCGTAGGGCGACAGCTCCACGGTTACCCGATCACCGGGCAGTATGCGAATGTAAAACTTGCGCATTTTTCCGGAAATATGGGCCAGAACAATATGACCGTTGTCGAGCTTAACCCGGAACATTGCATTGGGCAACGGCTCTACAACCTCGCCTTCGACTTCAATCGCTTCTTCTTTTGCCAATGGAGCCTCCTTCAGATAGTCCGATTCGAAAATCGCTAAAATGGGCGTACAAATCTGCAATATTTAACATAATCGCCCCCGTCATTGTCAAGGGTTAGTCCAGCTGTACCCTTACCAAAAAAGCCACAGGAGCGTCCGGTTTTGGCCAACCCCTGAAGCGGGAAGGACAACACGGACAGACACGAAAAGTTAATAGGGGATGAATGGTCTTGGAGAAAGCAAATGACTTGAACCACTGTTTCTGAACCTGTGGTCAACCAGCATTTTCGAAATGAATGTACGGACGAGAAACCTAGGGGAGAAAACGCTGAATGGTCTCGATAACCATAGCAGACTTGAACGGCTTGGTAATATACCAGTCGGCCCCAGCCGCCTCGCCACGGGCCATGTCATCGCCGGAATTTTTAGCCGTCACCATGATCACCGGAATCTGACGTGTTTCCGGATTGTTTTTAATACGGTTACACACCTCGAAGCCGTCAATTTCGGGCAACATGATATCCAACAGCACCAGGTCTGGACCGTGGTTGGAAAGGGCTTCGAGAGCTTGTTGGCCGTTTCGTGCTCCAATCACTTCATACCCCTTGGAGGTCAACAAGATGCTTTCAAGTCTTAGCAGACTCTCTTCGTCCTCAACGATAAGAATCTTGTTCTTAGCCACGAGATGCTCCTTTCCTTGCTCAACCCCAAGCATGCCCAATGGAATCCGGCTGGCTTCTGAACCTGACTCCACTGAAATGGGAATATTTCGGCGAATTCAAATTATGGCAACAATAAATCTTTTGTCCAGCATTTTGTCTCAGGAAAATGTTTTACCCAGTAGTGCGGAAAGGTTGTTGAGGTTGTCATTCAATTGCAGATTTTCAAGAGCAGCGCCGGCCTGCTGCAGAAATATCGCCAGCATCTGACGATCAAAGGGGGTAACACCAGCAGGCCGGTTATCTCCGCACAACAGCGCCACTGCCCGACCTCCGATTGACAAGGGCCCGACAAATACCTCATCACCTCGCTCAAGCCCTAGTTGCTGTCGCAAATAAGCGTCCCAGCGTCCTTCGCCCAACGGACCGCAGCAGTCGACAGATCGTTCAACAGCTTCGCTGAGAGTACTTGCTTCCCCCACAGGGACGACGATGCGACGGACTTTTTCATCCGCAGAGACTTTGCCATCACCGTGACCAAACTGGCCGAGACCGACAATGCGCTCCTTACCAACGGAAAACAGTACCGCCCTGCCCAACACCTCGGTAGCGAACCGCAGTACCAGTAACATGATCTGATCAGCGCTTTCAGTAGCCTGCAATTCCTGCAACATGCTTTTAAGCAGTCCCAGTCCAGCCCCTGAAGAAGATCCGGATGAGGTGGCGTTCGGCCAGGCGGGAGAGCCCACAGCGGAATCAGCGTCTTGCGATCCGACATCAACTGCGACCTCACCCTCCCCCAACAGGCTGGCAGCCTGCAACGCCAATTTCTGGCAAAAATTATCGAGCTCGGGACAACGGCCATTCGCCCCATATACCAGCGGACGAGGCTTGACCAGCAGCTCGCCGACTCCGAGTACCTGCAGATGCTGTTCGACTTCGGGACAGGAGAAATCGCTGTAGACCAAGCAGCGTGCATCGGAATGAAGGCGACATACCTGTTCCACCAGTTCAAGCCCACCCAGAAGCCCGCCTCCATGCAACCGCGGCATGATCAGGTCGATTAACAACAACGGTTGCTGCCCGGCATCCCAACAGCATCGGGCCGCATCAAGCAACTCCTTGCCTGTGGTAAAGGATTGAGCCTTAAGCCCCTGGTCCGCCAAAGCCGCAACCAACCCGGCTGTGATTCGGGCGTCGTCGTCAACCACAAGCGCCGCTAATGCTTCTCCCGCCTGATCGGCGGTGCAAAGCCTACTAGCAACATCGCTATATCCAGCTACATGCTCGGAGGTATCGTCGTTATCGGCAGCCGGCAATGAAGCCGGTTTATCATACAACAGCTCGTCCACTCCGAGGCCACCCTCAAGAATGTGATGTTCACCAATGGTAAACTGCTCAACCATCTCTGCCAATGGACCGGACTGAAAGGTAAAGCCACCCTTCTGCCAGTCGAGCAGTTCTGCCACATGGTCGGAAACAGCTTGCCGCAAAAGAGAAGGGATTTTTTTCGGTTGCATACTGGACTGTTTGGGGGCCTGGCGCCAGGCAGAAACCACCAGTCCGTCCTTAAAAAGCAGTTCGGCCCGGTCATCACCAGATTGCAGCTGCAGCAGGCCACTGTTGCTGCTGGCATGGAGAATCTGCAGCAGATCCCGCAATTGCAGATCTTCTAAGCGACCGGAAAGACTCATTATTCGCGATCCTTAAAAAAGAGACGAATGGGACAGCCCTCGAAACTGAAAGCTTCCCGAAGCTGGTTAACCAGGTAGCGATGGTAGGAAAAGTGAATCCCCTGGGTGCGATTGCCGAATATGACAAAGGTTGGTGGTCGCACGGCGGTCTGGGTCATGTAAAAGAGTTTGACCCGCTTTCCCTGGGACATGGGCGGCGCGTGACTGAGGGTCGCTTCCTTGAGGATGCGGTTCAACTCGGGAGTGGGAATGCGCCGATTGAACTCTGTAGCCACCTTCTCCACCGTCCCCATGATGCGATTGATGCGCTGCCCGCTCAGGGCAGAAACGAACAGCACCGGAGCGAAATTCAAGAACTTGAAGGAATCGCGCAGGTCAGCCACGTACTGGCCCATGGTCTTGTGATCCTTTACCACCAAGTCCCACTTGTTAACCACCAGGATCACCGCGCGGCCTTTTTCGTAGGCATAACCGGCCACAGTCAGATCCTGCTCGGTCACTCCTTCGGCGGCGTCGATAACCACCAGCACCACATGCGCCCGGTCCATAGCCTTGAGAGCCTGGACCACACTGAACTTCTCCAATTTCTGGCTGACCCGGCCTTTGCGGCGAATACCGGCCGTATCGATCAGCACGTAACGTTGGTCATTATATTCGAACGGTGTGTCGATTGTATCCCGGGTCGTGCCGGCGGTAGCGTTGGCAACAACCCTCTCGTAGCCAAGTAACCGGTTGACCAGCGACGATTTGCCGACATTGGGTCGGCCGATCACCGCCAGTCGCACCTCATGGGCTTGTTCTTCCTCTGCCATCTTCTCATGATGCGGCAACACCGCCAGCAACTCGTCCATCAGGTCCGTAACACCGCGTCCATGCTCCGCCGATACGGGATGCACCCTTTCCACACCGAGGGTGTAGAACTCGGCAACTTCCGCCTCCTGCTTTGGTCCATCTACCTTGTTGACCACATAGAAGACCGGCTTCCCGGCTCTGCGCAGGCCTTCGACCACCTCGATATCAGAAGGCGTAAGTCCCTCACGGGCGTCCATCACCATCAGAATGACATCCGCTTCTTCTATCGCCAACTGCGACTGCTCACGCATCTGCACCAGCAGACGGTCTTCGCTGACGGGTTCGAAACCTCCGGTATCGATCAGAATAAAGGGAACGTCGTAGCGAGTCACCTCGGCGTAATTACGGTCACGGGTCACGCCGGGAACATCTTCAACGATGGCTCGGCGCTGACCGATGATTCGGTTGAACAGGGTCGATTTACCCACATTGGGACGACCGACGATTGCGACTACAGACATATTAATTTAACCCTCTGAAACCTGACGGCAAGCGGCCATCATTCGTAACCGAATTCCTTCAACAGACGACCGGACTGGGTCCAGTTCTTTTCCACCCGGACGAACAGTTCGAGAAAAACCTTGGTGCCGAGAAGACGTTCGATATCGTAACGGGCCGCCTGGCCGATGGCTCTCAGCTTGGCCCCTTTCTTGCCAATCACGATGCGTTTATGGGCCTCCCGTTCGACGTGGATCACCGCCTCGATAACCACCAGATTTTTCTGCGGCTTCTCGGTAAAGCTCTCAACCATAACCGCCACTCCGTAGGGAACCTCGTCGTGGGTCTGCTTGAGCAACTGCTCGCGGATCATTTCGGCGACAATGAAACGCTCAGGTTGATCGGTGACCATATCCTCCGGGTAGTAATGGGGCCCCTCTGGCAACAGTTGCTGAACCAGGTCGATCAGCTCCTCAACCCCCTCGCCGGCCAGACCCGACAAGGGCAAAATGCCGGCAAAATCAAAACGCTCGGCATAAGCGGCAATCAGGGGGAGCAAAGCGGTTTTCTCCACCAGGTCGGCCTTGTTGATTCCGAGAATGACCGGAGCATTGCCTTTGGCCAACAGATCGAGAATGAAATCATCGCCCCCGCCAGGCCGGTCGGTAGCCTCAACCAGAAAGAGCACCACATCAACATCGTTGCAGGTCGACATGGCCTGTTCGACCATGTACTGATTAAGACGCCCTTTGCCCCGATGAATCCCGGGCGTATCGAGAAACAGGATCTGGGTAGCCTCTCGGGTATAGATACCGAGAATACGGTTGCGGGTAGTCTGCGGTTTGTCCGCCGTAATGGCGATCTTCTGCCCGAGCAGGGCATTCAGCAGAGTCGACTTCCCGACATTGGGCCGACCGACGATGGAAACGAACCCGGAGCGGAAAGCTTTTTCTTCACTAGCCATATATTTCCTAACCTTTATCGCTTGCAAACTTCCGACCGCAAAACCGTTCGGCTTCAACCAAGGGTCAAAAGCGGTGGAAAAGCCGCCGCAGCCTGGACACTACAGCTTCGCCCGTTTAGAACGAACTGTTCCCTGGCCAGGCGGTCATCACAGTGAATGACCACCTGCCGGCCTCCCTTTTCAAAATAATCAAAATTGCATCGGCGCTGGCCCAAGGCATCGCTCAGATCAGCACTGTGAAGCAACAATTCGTTCTCGCCCCAATCAGTCAACAGCCCCTCGATGGCCCGTCGCCACAACCGGGACCGCACCAGAGCGCCAAAAGCGGGGTGATAGGGACCGGCCACCAGGGCTCGGTCCGGCGCCAGGGCGGAAGTGGCCTGCAAGCCAAGGCGAATAACCGGCACGCCGGCCTGGCGGCAATGCCACAGCATCTCGGCACAAAGCTCTACAGCCCCCTCCAGGGTCAGCGGCTGATAATTGCCGCTTTTGAAATCTTCTTCCAAGGGTGTAGCGCGCAACACCACTGCCGGATAGATACGCAAAAAATCAGGTTGCAGGTCCAGAGCTCTGCGCAAAGACAGCAAAGCCTCGTGCCGTCCCCCTGCAGGCAGACCGGGCATAAGCTGCAACCCTATACGCAAGGCCCGGGAGCGCAACAACTGCACAGCGCGAATGGCTGCCTCAGGTCCATGCCCGCGACAAGAGGCGTCCAGCACCGCCGCATCAAAAGACTGACAGCCCAATTCGACGGTGGTCACCCCCGCCCCTTGCAACAGCTCCGCCCCTTTCTCATCGATGGCATCTGGCCGAGTGGAAACGCGTATCCCGGCTATCCGGTCGTGGCGCAAAAAGGGCTGTACCCGGTGCAAATATTCTTTTTGCAGATCCGTATCGAGCAGAGTGAAACTGCCCCCGTAAAAGGCCACTTCGCCATCGCCCCGTTCAGGCAGCATAACGCTCAACTGGCTCGCAACCTCCTCCGGCGTCGGTGCACAAGGTTGTCCGGACAACTGTTGCTGCTGGCAGAAACGACAGCGATGAGGACAACCGGCATGAGGGATAAAAAAGGGGTAAACCTTCATTCCTTACCTTGTTCCAGCCGGTTAATGGCCTGCAGAGCCGCCTGCTGTTCCGCTTTTTTCTTGGTACTCCCCTGACCGCGGCCCAGAGGTTTTCCGGCCAACTGCACTTCGACAAAATATTGCCGGCGATGTTCGGGGCCTTCCTCGCGCACCAGAACATACTCCGGAGCGACGGAGTAGCGTGCCTGGGAAATCTCCTGCAACCGGGTCTTGTGATCGAGCCCCTGTTTCCGTCGCCCCGCTTCATCGAGCTGGCCGGCAAAAAGCCGCTCGGCCAGTTGCCGGGCCGGTTCGAAACCACCATCACAGAATACCGCGCCCAATAAAGCTTCCAGAGCGTTGGCCACCAGGCTCTCCTTGTCCCGACCGCCACTGCGCTCCTCGCCGCGACCGAGCAACAGATAACTGCCTAGCTGGAGGCGCCTGGCTACCACGGCCAGCCCCTTCTCACTGACCACTTCGGCCCGAATGCGGGTAAGCTCCCCTTCCTGGGCTTGAGGATAACGCTGAAACACAAAGCGGCTGACCACCAGATCGAGAACCGCATCGCCGAGAAATTCCAGGCGCTCGTTGCAGGGCGTCGTCCCCTCTGGCTGTTCGTTGCTGTACGATTTATGGGTCAGAGCTTCAAGCAAAAGGCTGGCATCGACAAAAACGTAGCCGATACTTTCCTGCAATATCTTGATACCGTGGTCTGCTTGCAAAATGCCTCCGGGCTCGAAAAAAACGGCAGGTATCCTGGGTGCCGGAATAAGCGCTCATCTTACACAATGGACGCTGGGAAGGCAACAATCCGCTGATCGCTACCCGCTTTTACCCTTGATTCTTACCCTTCCCGTTTCTATAATTGCACGATTTACTCATGAGGCACTTTCTGTATGGTTCCATTCATCACTTTCGAAGGCATTGAGGGCAGCGGCAAAACCACCCAAATAGCTCGGGCGGCTGAATTTCTTCGCCGCATGGGCAATGAGGTAGTCACCACCCGCGAACCAGGCGGATGCCCCATCGCCGATGCCATTCGCGAGATATTGCTGAATCCCGCTAACGATGCGCTGGTGGACCGTGCTGAATTGCTTCTCTACGCGGCTGCTCGCGCCCAGCATGTAACGGAGGTGATTCAGCCGGCCCTGGAACAGGGCCGCATCGTTCTGTGTGACCGTTATACCGATGCCACCCTCGCCTATCAGGGCTATGCCCGTGGCCTTGACAGGGCGCTCATCGAAGAACTCAACGAACTGGCCAGCGCCGGCTGCCGTCCTCAGCTGACCCTAGTGCTCGACATGCCCCCCGAGGTCGGACTACAACGGGCACTGCAGCGCAACAGTGACAGAGACATGGCCGACGAAGGGCGTTTCGAACAGGAATCCCTGGCCTTTCACCAGAGAGTGCGAGACGGTTACCTGGCCCTGGCCAAGAACGAGCC
>ENA-ORCU01000553-ORCU01000553.1-marine-metagenome-genome-assembly--contig:-NODE-553-length-13598-cov-3.574070_pt1 | contig 13598 bp, 11 predicted proteins | sample MGYA00248631_ERZ508512 | MGnify/ENA primary metagenome ERZ508512 (study PRJEB26183, sample SAMN06268844) | marine metagenome | isolation source: Tt an P1 anaerobic enrichment on pine from sediment taken...
CGCTATCAAACGTCGGCATCGTTGACTACAATAGCGACACCGGCGCCTATCTGGTCAGCTTCAACCTCAGCGTGCAACTACACGGTCCCGCTGGTGTCTACCCTGTCCCATCGGTAGGGGTGGTGAAGGATGGCGACAACTGGAAAATCACCGGCAACGGTTATTACGCCGATGACAGTGTGGATACCATTGTATTCAAAACCGTACGCAACGTCTGGGCCGATGAAACCAGTCAGGTTACCGTCATCGACTTTGACCTGGAGGACGAGCTAGGCGTATTTGATCATGCCGTAGTCACCGGGCCCGGCCTCCCCGCCGATGGCCTTTACTTCTCGGACGATTCGGATGAGTGGGAACTGGTCATGGACTGGGAAAACATGGCTACGTCGCACTCTAATGGTGACGAAGTTGAGTGGAACGCTTATGAATTGACCGATGACGTCATCGCCACCATGCCCTCGGTCTGCACCTACACCGTGACCTATAGTTTCTCTGACACGACTCTCCCCGACGAGGTACATACCGTAACCCTCCCCGCCAAGCCTCTGCTGAGCGACGAGATCACCGACGGCTACTTCCCGGCTCTCAATTCCACCGTACCTGTAGAGTTGACTGCAGCTTGGGCCGAGGCGAATCTGCTGGGCCAAACGGTAGACTTTAACTACTCTACGCCAACCGCCTTCGACCCGGTCGTTGTGGTTTTTGAGTCGTGGTTTTTCGCCAACCTCATCCAGGATTTTGTGCTGGTGGATTCAACGCATCTTGAAATCTGGTACGACGGCCTGCCCCACGGGACCGACCAGACCAAGCAGGTGACCTTTATGGCGCTTCCAGATGATACATGGGAAACATCTCATGGAGATATCGAGATTGATACTGAAGATACCCTGCGACGTAGCTATCAAACTAGTTACAAGTTTTGGTGGTACTAAATTTAACTAGCTGATTACAATAGGATTATCGGCTCGTTTCTCGCGCCAAAAATCCTCGTGTCGGCAGTTCGATTCTGTCCCTGGGCACCATACAAAATCAAAGGGGTTGCGTCATTCGACGTAACCCCTTTTTCTTATCATTTATCCACCCTTAGCAACGCTGGACTACTTAACGCCGCACAACCAGGACCGCCGCCTTTATCGTACCGGCCAGGAATGGTAGGAGCAGATCAGGGCAACCGTTGCAGGTCTATTCTGCGGGTTCATTCCCTCCCCACCTGCCAGCCAACCAAGCACCGCTGCTTGATCGTGAATATCCACTGCATCTCACCTGACATTGAGCATATCGGAGGCTACGGCCCGTGCTTCAGGTGGTATTACATGCTTTTCCTTGCCCGATGCAGGCCCATTCACTCCAGCTTAACAAAGCCTGTCAGCCTTGCATTTTTTTCCATATTGGCTGGCGATCATTACAATTTATGCTTTGATTAAGAGTATGCAATGCCTTAGGGGAAGACTGTTTTCTGTCGACTGCGGCTTAAGCTGCCAACGACCTGCATCGAGGTGAACAAACATGAAACTTCAATGCCTGCGAATCGCCATGGCACTCCTTCCCGCCATTGCCTTACTGAGCGGCTGCAGTAAGGAAGAACAAGTCGTCGAAGAGATAAGGTCGGTCAAGACCATAACCGTCCAGGAATTGTCCAGCGGCCAGATGCGCAAATTCTCCGGAATCGTTCAGGCTGCCGAGTCCTCGACACTGAGCTTCGAGGTCGGGGGGCAAGTCGAGCAGGTTCTGGTCGATATCGGCGACCGGGTCCGCAAGGAGCAGGTCCTGGCGGTGCTCGACAAGGAACCCTACGAGTTGCAGGAGAAAAGCGCCGAAGCGGAGCTGGTGCGAGCAAGAGCCGACCTTACCAACAAAAAAGCCGATTACGAACGCGAAGAGGCCATCTTCAAGGAAGGAGCCGGCAGCCAGAAACGTCTCGACCAGGCCCGGTTCGGTTATAAGGAGGCCGGGGCCGGGGTTCGGGTCGCGAGGTCCCAACTCGACCTTGCTCGGCGCGATCTGCGCAAGACCACCCTTTATTCCCCCTACGACGGCAGCATCGGCAGGCGTATGGTCGAACCTCACATGGAAGTGTCGGCCGGTCAGCCGCTTTTTGAAATCGATGCCGAGGGTGAGATGGAGGTAGAGGTGAACATACCGGAAACAGTCGTCAACCTGATTGCGGCCGGTTCGGAGACCACCGTTGTGCTGACCATGCTGCCTGACAAAAACATTGTCGGAACGGTCAGCTATATCGGGACCATGGCCGGAAGAGCCAATGCCTTTCCGGTCAAGGTGTCCCTGCGCGAACCGCCCGCAGATATTCAGTCGGGCATGACCGCCGAAGTGACCTTTCCGCTGCGTGGGGAAAACGGCCAGCCGGGCTATCTGTTGCCGTCTCAGGCCTTCGTGATGGGCAAGGAACCGGGGCGCGCATTTGTCTTCGTCTATGATACGGCCAGTTCAAAGGTGAAAAAGACCCCTGTGCGAATGAGCGGGGCACAGAATAATCAGGTCATCGTCGCCGAGGGATTGGCTGCCGGGGATATCTTGGTGGTGGGCGGTCTCGGGTTTTTGAGCGATGGCCAGCAGGTTCGGCTGATGAAGCAGCCGGCGTCGGAGGAACCTGAAACCTTCCATCTGAAGTGAATTTCTCTAGGAACCTGCCGACAGGCTCCTAGCGGGGAATTGCCATGTTGAACATTACGGCTTTTGCGCTGAAAAACTCCCGCACCGTCATCCTCACCCTGGTCCTGATAGTCGGCGCAGGCATCGTTATGTTTAAAAATCAGCCGCGCCTGGAAGACCCCTTCATCACCATTCGCGAGGCGGTTATCGCCACCGGTTTTCCGGGAATGTCGCCGGAGCGGATCGAGCGCCTGATCACCCGGCCCATCGAAGAGCAATGCCGCACCATGGGTGAGCTGGACGACATCTGGTCAATATCCAAGCGGGGGCAGTCCATCGTCCATGTGACGGTACGGGACGAAGTGCCGGCCGCTGAACTGCCCGCCACCTGGAAATTGCTGCGCAACCGGATCGCCGACGTCGCCCCGACCCTGCCGCAAGGCACGGTCGGACCGGTGGTTAACGACGAGTTCGGCGACACTGCGGTTGCCACCGTGGCCCTGTGGAGCGACGGCTTTTCCATGGCCGAAATGCACGAAACGGCCCGTTATGTCCGTGAACGGCTCGGCACAATGCCCGGGATCAAGAAGATTGAATTCTACGGTATCCAGGAAGAGCGGATCTATCTCGACTTTGCCAACGCCAAACTGGCCAAGTTCGGCATCGGCGCCCGGACCATCTCGGAAACTCTACAGGCCCAGAACGTTATCCTGCCGGGGGGACGGTTCGACCTGGAAGGTACCGAGTTCATCATCGAGACGACCGGTAATTTCAACCAGATCTCGGAAATTGAATCACTGCTGATTCCCATTCCCGGCACCGAACAGACCGTGCCGCTGCAGGACCTCGCAACGGTGCGCCAGGGCTATGTGGATCCGCCGGAAACCCCGACCTATTTCAACGGCCGACCGGCCATCGTGTTGAGCTTTGTTCTGCTACCGGGGGTCAATGCTGTTGAGTTCGGCGAGCGACTGAGCGCCAGACTCAAGGAGCTCGAGCAGAGCCTGCCGCTCGGCTATGTCTTTGAATACGCCACTTACCAGCCCGACCTCATCTCCAAAGCGGTTAACGGCGCGGTGACCAACGTGATCCAGACCCTGGTCATCGTGCTGGTGGTGGTCATGCTATTCCTTGGGATGCGTACCGGCCTGATCGTCGGCAGCTTCGTTCCCCTGGTGATGCTGTTCGGCGTGGTGATCATGGGCTTCATGGGCATCGAACTGCAGCGCATGTCCATCGCCTCGATGATTATCGCCCTGGGCATGCTGGTCGACAACGGCATCGTCATCGCCGAGGATATCCGCACCCGCATGGAACTCGGCGCACCGGCCCGTGAGGCGGCCCTGCAGGCGGGCAATTCCCTGTCCGTGCCTCTGCTGACCAGCACCCTGACCACGGTTCTGGCTTTTACGCCGATGATGCTGATGATCGGCTCTTCAGGCGACTATATCCTCTCGCTGGGACAGGTGGTGACGATTCTGCTGCTCGGCTCCTGGTTCCTGTCGATGTATTTCACCCCCAGTTGCTGCACCTGGTTTCTGAAAGTCGCACCGAACGCCAAAGGCGACAAGGGCGAAGGCGACGATCCCTACCAGGGGAAATTCTACCGGATTTACCGTAAGCTGCTGGAGCAGGCCCTGCGTAGCCGGACCCTGGTTATGGCCGTAGTGCTGGGAACGCTGATGCTGAGCTTTTATGCCTTTACCTTCATTCCCGAGGTCTTTTTCCCACCGGGTGACCGCAACCAGTATCTGGCCTACCTCGACTACCCGGCTGGCACCCGCATCGACAAGACAGCCGCTTCGGCACAGGAAATCAGTGCCTGGCTGCAGGACAAATCGATCAATCCCGAGATCACCGACACCGTCGCCTATATCGGCAGCGGAGGGCCGCGGTTTTTCCTTTCCCTGGCACCCAGTGATCCCGACCCGCACACCGCCTTCATCATCATCAACACCGAGACCAGCGACCAGGTGCCGGAATTGGTCCGGCGGACTCGGGACTACCTGCTGGCCAACCATCCCGATGTGCGCGGCCGGGTCAAAGGCATGTGGCTCGGTGCCAGCGAGGAGGGTCTGCTCGAAATCCGCCTGAGCGGTCCTGATCCCGACGTCCTGCTTGACAGGGCCGAACGTGTCATGGCCGGCCTGCAAGCCATTCCCGGCACCATCGACATCAAGCAGGACTGGAACAACCCGGTCACCAAGCTGGTGGTCACGGTCGATCAGGCGCGGGCCCGCCGCGCCGGCCTCAGTTCGCAGGAAGTGGCCGATTCTCTCGACGCCTTTATAGACGGCAGTACGGTCACCGACTACCGGGCCGGCGAGACAGTGGTGCCGGTGGTGGTTCGCGGCCTGGAAAAGGAACGCAAGGACATCGGCTCGCTGCCCGGTCTCGGCATTTATTCGGCGACCACCCACAACAATGTGCCCCTGTCGCAGATTGCCAATATTCATGCCGAGCGGGAGATCAACCAGATTCATCGCTATAACCAGGAACGGACCGTGACCATCGCCGCCAAACACCCGACCATGCCCGCCAGCGAGCTGTTTCTGGCGCTCCAGCCAACCCTGCAGGAACTGGAACTGCCGGCCGACCACTGGTGGGAAGTCGGTGGAGAACTGGAGGATTCGGCCGAGGCCAAACAGAAGCTGTTCTTCTGGTTTCCGCCCTGTTTCCTGCTGATCATCGTGCTGCTGGTCTGGCAGTTCAACTCCTTCCGCCGGGCCGGCATCATCCTCTTCACCATCCCCCTGATCACCATCGGTGCGGTGGTCGGCCTGATCGTGATGCGCGCCGACTTCGGCTTCATGGTCATTCTCGGTCTGTTGAGCCTGATGGGAACCATCATCAACAACGGCATCGTGCTGATCGATAAAATCGAGGTCAACCGCAGCGGGGGGCAGGCAGACTACGATGCGGTGGTTGGGGCGGCCATCTCCCGTTTCCGGCCGATCCTGATGTCGATGACCACCACGGTCCTGGGCCTGCTGCCGCTCATCATATCCCGCGACCCGCTGTTCTACGGGCTGGCCAGCGTCATGGCCTGGGGGCTGGCCATCGGTACCGTTTTCACACTGGGCGTGGTGCCAACGCTTTACACCCTGTTCTTCCGGGTGCCGATTCCACGCCGGGCCGCTATTGAGAAGGACGGCCGTTAAAGGAGAGAGCTTCATGATCGGAAAACCTCTCATGCGCACCCTGAGCCTGGCTGTCAGCTGCGCTCTGTTGTCCTCCGGCTGCACCCTGGTCGGCCCCGACTTCGTGAAGCCGGAAGCGCCGCTGTCCGAAAGCTGGATCGATGACGAAAGCGCACTGATTCAGCACCAGGCAGAGGATCTCAGCAACTGGTGGCAGGCCTTTAACGACCCGGTGCTCGACAACCTCATAAAACGCGCCTACGAACAGAACCTGACCCTGCAGATTGCCGGCTTGCGAGTGCTGGAAGCAAGGGCCCAGCTCGGTCTGGCCACCGGCAACCTCTATCCGCAGACCCAGCAGGCCACCGCCGGTTTCTCGAAGACCCAATTGAGCCGCAATGCTCCGAACCTGTCCCCCGGCCTCGACCGGGTCTACGATCAGGCCTCGATCGGGTTTGACGCCGCCTGGGAACTGGACTTCTGGGGTCGCTTTCGGCGCGGGGTTGAAAGCGCCGACGCCGCATTGATGGCCGAGATGGCCAGCTACGATAACGTGCTGGTGACCCTCACCGCCGAAGTGGCCCGGACTTATACGCTCATTCGCACCCTGGAAGAGCGGATCGCCCTGGCCAAGGCGAACATCGAGATTCAGAACGAATCGTTGCGCATCGCCACAGTCCGTTTTAAAAACGGCGCGGTAACCGAGCTCGATGTCCAGCAGGCGACCTCGCTGTTGCGCAATACCCAGGCCCTTATTCCGCAGTTTGTCAGCCAGCTGCGTCAGGCCACGCACGCCTTGAGCATTCTGCTCGGCATGCCGCCCCGGGATATGAGCGCGATGCTTACCGAAAAGGCGGCCATCCCTGTGGCGCCGGCCACCGTTGCCGTCGGCATCCCCGCCCAGCTGTTGCGGCGCCGTCCGGACATCAAGCAGGCGGAGATGCAGGCCGCCGCGCAGAGTGCCCTGATCGGCGTGGCCAAGGCCGATCTCTACCCGAGCTTCACCCTGTTCGGCACCATCGGCCTGAGTGCAGCCAGTACCGGCAGTTCCGATAGCAGCGATCTGTTCAACTTCAGCGACAGCCTGACCTATCAGATCGGCCCTTCCATCCGCTGGAACCTGTTCAACTATGGCCGCATCAAGAACCGGGTGCGCATCGAGGATGCCCGCTTTGAGCAGTTGCTGGTCAACTATCGCAATGTGGTCTTGCAGGCCGCCCGAGAGGTCGAAGACGCCCTGACCGGTTTTGTCCGTGCCGGGGAACAGGCCAGTTATCTTGGAGAAAGTGTGACGGCCGCCAAGCGCGCTTCGGAACTGGCCATGATTCAGTATCGGGAAGGGGTCGTCGACTACCAGCGGGTGCTTGATACGGACCGTTTTCTTACCGAACAGCAGGACAGTTTCACCGCCACCCGGGGGGAGATCGCTCTCAACCTGATCGCCCTGTACAAGGCCCTTGGCGGCGGCTGGCAGATGCGCATGGGAAAAGATTTCGTACCGATGGAATTGCAGCAGGAGATGGGCGAACGGACCGACTGGGGCCAGTTGCTGGAAAGCAGCAAAAAGTCTCTGTGGCGCGCGCCGGATTGGTGATTTTCCCAGCCGGCAGCACAACACTTTCCCTGGTGATCCATAAAATCAAAGGGTTACGTCTTTCGACGTAACCCTTTTCAGTTTGCCCGGCATCCGCCCTGCGGCTCAACGAACCTCGATGTTCCTACCGTCGGAAGCTAAAAACAATACACCGGCGCGCGGAATGACCGCGAGGGCCATGGCCACCTTGTCTTCGATGGGCATGGCGGACATGGTTTCCATGGCCAGTACCTGAGCAACCCCATTCTCGAGGATCACCTTGAGAATGGATGTGCGGTTGTAGAAGGTAACGTTGCGGCTGAAGACCACCAGCTGGGTGGAAAAGTCGACTTCCGGAAGCTCCTGCCGGGGCTGAAAAGCCCGCCAAACAGCAACGAAGGTTTTGTCATCAGCGATGTATCCCGCACTCGCCTGCCGCTGGCCGGCAGGCAGCAGATCGAGTTGGGCCACGGGGAAATCACCGCTCCAGCTCCCCAGCAGGGGCAGACTCCGCGCTGGGACTGCCGGCGCCGCGGCCTCCACGTACGGTTGGCTGTCAGCTTCTCCGGTGGCGGCGCAGCCCGTCAGAAGGCCACCACTGCAGGCCAGCCCCAGTACCAGAGACAGCATTAGCGCACGTCTCATCATATCCTCCGCATTGATGGCTTTCGGTCCTTACGATCGATTCCGCTCGCAAGATCCCTTCCGTAGAACCTGGGCAGCCCGCCCCCTCTCTACTGTCAGCTATTTTTCGATTTCCAGCTGGCGGTACTTGGTGTAGAGCAGCCGGACCAATTCGTATTCGAATGGCGAACCGGTTTCGTAATAGCGAAACTCAACCCGGTGCCGCGCATCGACTGCATACAGCCCGACATAGGCCATGCCGAGTTCCTCGTTGTGCTCAAAGTTAAAGGGATCGAGCAGGCTGAAGGCGACCGTATCCGTCACCAGGCCTGTGGTGTCGCGCAGGTTCGACGGCCCGAAGATCGGCAGCATCAGGTAAGGCCCGTTGCCGACCCCGTAATGCCCCAGGGTCTGGCCGAAATCCTCATTGTGGCGGCGAATGCCCATGGTCGTGGCCGGATCCCACAATCCGCCGATGCCCAAGGTGGTGTTGACGATGATGCGTCCTACGGTGTCGGCGGCACACTCCGGCTTAAGCTGCAACACGCAATTGGCCAGAGTGAAGAGCTGCCGGACATTGGCGAAGAAGTTGCTGACACGGTCCTCGACCGGATCGGGGGTGATGGTTTCATAGACGTTGGTCACCGGCAGGAACAGGTACTTGTCGAAATAGTAGTTGAAGCGGTACACCCCGCGGTTGAACTTTTCCAGCGGATCGTAGACGTCGATCGGATAGGTGACATCCGGCTTAACATATTCGCTGACCGGCCGCATGGCCGGAATCTCCGGCTGACTGGTGGCGCAGCCGCACAGAAACAGCAGCACCAACAGGGTGAGCAGATGAAAACCCCTGGCGAGTTTGGCTCGATTCGGTCCCATGGCGCCCCTCCTCATTGCAGAAAGAAATCGATCATGTCAGCGACGTTCTCGCGGTAATCCATGTTGCCGCAGTGACCACCCGTTGGATAGATCGTGGCCCGCGGGCCGAGGATTCGAATCAGGTACTGCAATTCGCCGGGCGCCATGATCACATCGTCGGCATTGTGGAACATGCCGATCTTCTTGGCTTTGACCAGGTACGGCTCGATGCTGGCCAGACTCTGTCTGTCGATCAGCTCCTGCCGGGTCAGGCCAGGTTCGCGACTCTGGAAAAAGGGCAGGAAGAGTTCGTCGAAATATTCGACAAAGGTCGTTCGAAAGGCGACCTTGGCATAATCCGTCGTCGAATCGGTGCTCGACAGCTTCAGGTCCTTCGGCAGAATGTAACCGGCGTTGTTCACGGCATCGGCGGTAAAAATCATGTTGCCGGCGGAAATGCGAAATGCCGTACCGATAAGGGCCTTCATGTCGGCATCGCTCGGTTGGTTCTTTTCATAAACGCGGTAGAGAAATTCGGCGTTGAAGGCCACGTCGTCCGACTCTTGGTAAACCTCGGAAAACTTGGCCATCAAGCGGTCAAAAAAGTCGCTGAAATTGCCCGGCCCGCCGGGAATGTTGTCCTGCAGCATCGCATCGAGAATCCGCACCGAGCTGTACAGGCTGAGGGGCGGGTTGATCATCAGCACCTTGCGAAAATTGAACAGCTGTTGTTCATCGTCCAGCTTGGAGATAAAGGCCGCCTGGGCGCCGCCCAGACTGTAGCCGGTCAGGAAAAATTCCGAAACCTCGACCCGTTTCTGGATATCGTCCCAGATGTGAGCCATGACCCGGTAGAGGTCCGCGGAATCGTCCTCGAGGCTGCCCGGCATACCGGTGCTGGAGGCGGTGACGATAAAATTCTCTATGGTTGGCGAGGCCAGGCTGACGACATGGAAGCCGGCCTGGAAAAAGGCCCGTTTCAAAATCTGCATCTTGGGTGACTTGAAGCCTGCGCCGGTACCGGCGACAACAAAGATCAGCGGGGCTTTCTCTTTCTGGTAGGCCAGGGAATAGCGAAAGGCCTTCTCATACCAGAACAGCTTGCGAATCTGCTTCCCTTCAGGGAGCGCCAGCTTGAGTTCCTTCTCCCGGATTTTTTTCGGCAACTCGGCCTTCAGGTCCGCTGGCGTGCCGATGATGGTGGCCGCATAGGCATTGTCAAAGGGATAGTCATAGGGTTTCGCCTTCGCCGGCGCCGGCAGCAGCAGACAAACCGTCAGCACCAACAACAGCCAAAGCCTCATCAAACTTTTAACAGTCAGGCGATCCGTCCGGACTGCCTGTACTCCTGCCCGTATCTCCTCCATGCTGCCCTCCTCTGAATGGCGAGCCGACTGGTTCTTCAGGGCTTTGTTTCCGGAACTTTCCTGCTTCCCTGGCTCATTATAAGCATGCTCTAAGTATAGACAGCTTTGGCCGGTTGACAATAAACGGATTTGTCCCACCCTATCCGCCAAACACTTTTTTATAGCTCGACATTCGAATTTGTCACAGTTTGTGCAGGACACATCGGTAAATGCCTGAAGCGGGCAGCGGAGCGGCAGCGCAGCCAAGATTTTGGCGGGCGCGGCCAGCAAAAATTGGCACTCGTCAAAACAATGACCAACCGCTGTTTTGGATGTGACCTGTGCAATCGATATCTTCAAAGGAGACGATAGAGATAATGGAAGAGACATTAGGCCACGACATTCTGCTGGAGAGCGGCACCAACGAGATGGAGATCCTCGAGTTCTATCTGGGGGAGCAGTCCTTCGGCATCAACGTGCAAAAACTGCGGGAGATCATTCAGTACGAGCCGGAAAAGACCACCACTCTGCCGGAAAGCGAGCCGTCGGTAATCGGCACCTATCTGGTACGAGGCCAGTCCATCACCCTGGTCGACCTCAATCGGCATCTCAACACCCACCAGGCCGACGGCGAAAGATCGGAGCGACCCATCGTGCTGGTCTGCCAGTTTAACCGCAAGGTGACCGGCTTTCTGGTGGACAACGTCAACCAGATTCACCGCATCAACTGGAACGACGTCCGGCCGATGGCCCCCTTCATCGACAAATTCCGGCCCCGTTTCACCGGCAGCATCAATGTCACCGACAAAGAGATCCTGATCGTCGATCTGGAGCACATTCTTACGGAGCTCGACCCCGAGATGAACATGGCATTTGAAGCTGCTGTGGAAAATCAACAAGAGGAATCAGAAGGTCCGAGCAAAACCGAGCAGCGCCAGCAAATCAAGCTGATGCTGGCTGAAGATTCGGCCATCATCCGGGCCTCTATTCAGCGGATATTAACCGAGTCGGGTTACACTCAGCTGACCGCTTTCGTCGATGGCGAGGAATGCTACAAGACTCTGAAAGAGATTCACGAACAGACCGCCTCGGAAGAGGAATTTTTGCAGCATCTCGATATGCTGGTAACCGACATCGAAATGCCGAAAATGGACGGTTTGACCCTGTGTCGGAAGGTTCGCGAAGAACTGGGCCTGAAAAAACTCCCGATCATCATGTTCTCGTCGCTGATTACCGAACAGATGGCCACCAAGTGCGAGTCGGTAGGAGCCAACGGTTCCATCAGCAAGCCACAGATTCCGGAACTGGTGGAGATGGTCGACAATTTCTGTCTGTAACGCCCCCTTTGAAGGGGCTAACCATTTAACTCTAAAGCTTTTTCAGGCTCAACCGATCAGACTAGTAGAGGGTTTTTGGAACCCCCGTCCACCACTTGGGCGTGCCGCTTTTCCTCCTAAGCGGCACGCCAATTTTTTTGCCTGGCATGTTCCCGGCACATATCAATGCGTCCTTGCCCGCACGCTGCACATTCCCTATAATCTTGCCACTTTCGTCCTGTTGTAAAACATCTGTCGCTCTTATCAAGGAGAATCGCCGTGAGCGCCTCGAATCCCCTGGTCCAGATCGAAACCTCTCTGGGTGAAATCGTTCTCGAACTCAACGCAGCCAAAGCACCCGTCAGCGTGGCCAACTTTATCGCCTATGCCAACGCCGGCCACTACGACGGCACCATTTTTCACCGGGTGATCAAGGAGTTCATGATCCAGGGCGGCGGCCTCACCCCGGATCTGGCAGAGAAACCGACCGGCGAACCAATCAAGAACGAAGCAACCAATAAGCTGCGTAACAAGACCGGCACCGTCGCCATGGCCCGCACTTCCGAGGTCGACAGCGCCCGGGCCCAGTTTTTCATCAACACCGCCGACAACCGCTCTCTCGACCACGCCGGGTCAAAGCCGGAGGCCTTCGGCTACGCGGTGTTCGGCGAAGTGGTGGACGGCATGGATGTGGTCTATACCATAGAACAGGCGGCCACCGGAAATGTCGGGGATTATCAGGACGTGCCCCTGGAGCCGGTCATCATCGAAAGGGTCACGGTCATCGACTGATCGATCATTTTTGTCGGGCAGGCTTGATGCACGGTCAAGGAATTCGGTTATCATTAAACAAAAGGCACCGAATTCCTCTTACCACGCTGCGGAGCCTGCATGAGAATCTGGCCCATCATCGCGTTGCTTCTGCTGCCTACCTTGGCTAGTGCGATCTGCCAGCCCGAGGAAGGCATGTCCAAGAAAGAAGTCTACGACCTCTGCGGACCTCCCGACTATACGGAAATTGTCTATGGCCAAATCAGAGAAACAGCCATGCCCCTGACTACCGGCGACGCCGAATTGCTGGAAGGAGAGCAGACGATGGTCCTCTGGCAGTACGACCTGTTTGAAGGCGAAGCTAGCCGCATCATCCTGTTCCACAAGGGCCGAGTGGTTAAATGCTGCCTGCCGGAAATCGACTAACACCTGCCCTGTCCTGCACATTTTCACTGACCAAAATCTACCTTTTTACCACCAGTTCTGATGCAAACCTGTCCAAGGTTAATTCACTAAAACTATCCATTCTTTGTTGCATGAAGTTCATCCACCTAGAACAGCCAGGGGCCCTTCGTTTTACCGCCTTGATGGTGGATGATAATTCCTGGGTGATGTAAGCCCCCATTACAGAACAAAATGTAAGAAGGCCCAACCTGATGGGTGCAGGTTGGGCCGCTTGGGGTGTCTTAAGTCGTGACTTGTGAGAATGGGTCCACCGAACAGGACTTCACAGCCATCTGTCTAGTTCTCCGCAACGTTCGAGCTCGTTACGAGCCTTGAACGTTAGCGCGACAGGATCATTCGGACAAAGCGTCACAGATGTCCGTTGTCTTTCCTTTGACCTCTTGAAGCATAAAGGTTCCGTATTCGTCGACCGTAAACACGACACGCCCTACATACTGCTTCGTCGATGGTCCAACGCCGGCCGGAAGATCGGTCGGGTAGAAAATGATTACATTGTGTCCTTCGGTCGAAACAGTGCTCGATCCGTCAGGGTTATAGGTTGTGTGTGATACCGACCCATTTCCCTTTATCTTGAACGTGGCGGCGGTTTCCTCATTCACGAACTCCAGGTCGACTCCTTTGCCGGCAGTGAGCATGCGTACGAGGGCGCCGGATTCGTCTGTCCATTGCTTCACGACGTAATGGTCGCTGGTGGTGATCTTAAGTGTTAGAGCGAAGTCAGAACACGCCACTCCTTCATCAAATGGAATAATAAACTCGTCTGCATTGACTTGGCTCACAGACACCAGCGCGAATGCCAGCATGAATGTGCAGATTGCGGATTTTGTAGTCCTTTTCATGGTCTCTTCTCCTCTCTCAATGGTTGGTCTTACGGTTGTCTTGTTTGTCTGACGTT
>ENA-ORCU01000554-ORCU01000554.1-marine-metagenome-genome-assembly--contig:-NODE-554-length-13575-cov-2.959327_pt1 | contig 13575 bp, 9 predicted proteins | sample MGYA00248631_ERZ508512 | MGnify/ENA primary metagenome ERZ508512 (study PRJEB26183, sample SAMN06268844) | marine metagenome | isolation source: Tt an P1 anaerobic enrichment on pine from sediment taken...
CGTAGGTTTTCAGTTTTTCTATCATGGCCAAGGTCTCATCCTCCGGAATAATTCCTTCGAGCGGACGGACACCAATGCCGTCGTGCGACGAGGTGAAATTTAAGTAAGTCATCCCTTCTTGTGTGCTGTTCAGTTCCCGGGCCCACCGGGTCAGGTAGTTTCCGTTTCCTGAGTGCAAAGCATGCAAAAGCAGGGGAGGGAGGGCAAACTGATAGATCAGGTGGGCTTCATCGCCTAATCCGAAGTAGGTGATATTTTCCTTGTGTGGCACGTTGGTTTCGGTCAACAGGAGAGCTCCCGGGTAACAGTAGTCCATGATCTCGCGGAAGAGTGATATCACCTCATGCGTTTCGGGCTCGTGAATACAGGCTGTTCCCGAAGTTTTCCATAGAAAAGCAATGGCATCAAGACGCACCACGCGAATTCCTTTCGACAAGTAAAAAAGAAAAACCTGTAGCATTTCTTTCAAAACTTCAGGATTGCCGTAGTTCAAGTCAACCTGATCCGCACTGAATGTCGTCCACACTTTTTTTGGTCCATCAGCGGTTTCGAACTGAGTCAGCAAATCGCTGCTGCGCGGCCGGATGACCTGAGAGGTATCAAAATTGGCAGGGGGGCAAAAGAAAAAATCTTTGCCCGGCGCTTCATTGTTAAGAAACTGTTTGAACCAAACCCCTTGGCTGCTGGCATGGTTGGCCACCAAATCAGCCATCAAAATGAAGTCTTTTTCCAGGGCTTCAATATCCTTCCAATCACCCAGGTTGGGGTTTACCGCATAAAAGTCCATAACCGAAAATCCATCGTCGCTGCTAAAAGGGAAAAATGGTAAAATATGAATGGTGGAAACGCAGCCTCGCAGATAGTTGTTGCAAAAGTGACGCAGCGTTTCGAGTGGCGACTCCCCCGGATTTGTTATGGCATCGCCATAGGTGATTAAGATCACCTTGCGCTCGTTCCAGATTTGCTGTCGCCTGGGATTTGGATTTTTATGAGCTTCAACAAAAGCGATGAAATCATCCAGCCACTTTTGAGATAATTTCTTTTGGTAGATCCGGTTGAGCCGATTAGTAAGTTTTATTTTCAGTCTGATATCCATCGGTATGTTATGTTTTACGATATGGCTATTTGCTTATATTCCTATTTATTCTCGAGTGGCTGTTAGATATCCTCATTCTATTGTCTTTGATAGTTTCGAAACAAGGTGATAGACTACCTAATGGCAACTGAAAGATATATCAATGGCGCGAAGTGTTCTTTTGAATACTCATATTTTATTGTCTTCTTCCACAGCCTCATTAAACTGGTCCAATATCTCAGGAATTGCGTCCATGACCCGCTTCCAGGAAGGGATGAAGGGGATGAGGTTGGGGTTGTCGAGGTACTCAATACCAGCCCGGTAAATGTTGCCCGCAAACACATCAACGGTTTGTTCTTCTTTATGGCGATCCATCGAAAGCCCGTTGATGGATGCATCGGCTGCGTATTGTTCAACCATGTCGAGGGCCAGGCGAAGGTAGGTCGCGCGGACAGTTCGAAAAATGCCCTTGCTGAAGACCGAGCCCTGTGTGGCCAGTTTGGCATAGATACTTCGGGCAATATCGAAACTCATTTTCGAGAGGCCGGCATTGGGATCGTCATACGATTCGGGTTGGTGTTTATGATCGTAGCCATCGGCAATTTCAACCTGACAAATCCGGTTGGTGGCGTTATTGCGCTGTACTTCGGACAAGATCCCTACTTCGAGTCCCCAGTCTGCCGGAATCCGTACGGTCTTCATGATGTCGGCGCGCATAGAGAATTCACCGGCCAAAATATACCGGAAATGATCCAGATAATCGAGGTAATCATTGGCCGGAAATATTTTTTTCAGGGAACGAATCAGTGGAGTGACCATCAGCCGGGTAACACGCCCGTTGAGTTTTGTGCCATCGGACCGGAAATAATAGCCTTTGCAAAATTTATAGTTGAAGGTGGGATCGGCTACCGGGTAGAGTAGCCGTGCCAGCATGTCTCTGCTGTAGGTCACTATATCGGCGTCGTGCAGTGCAATGGCTTCCGAGCGTCCCGAAGCAATCATATAGCCGAAGCAGAACCACACATTGCGTCCCTTTCCGGGATCGCCGGTGTAGATTTTTTCTTCTTCAAACAACTTCTGAATTTTTTTCATTCGTGGTCCGTCGTTCCAAATGATCCGGCAGCGTCTTTGGGGCGTATCCAGCGCTGAAAAATATTGTTTCGCATGCTGGTATTGTTCGGCATTGGCTTTGTCCAGCCCAATGGTGATTTCGGTAATATACGGAACATCTTTCAGGATGTCGACAATGTTTTGCAAAGCTGGCTTTTCAAGTTCGGAATATAGTGCCGGAATAATTAAGCCCATCTTTCGGCGACGCGAAAACTTGACCAGTTTTTTTTCCAGGTACTCCAAAGTTGAATAGTTCAAGTTGTGAAGTGTGGTTATGCTTCCGTTCTGATGAAAATCTCCCATGGTATGGTGGTTTTAGCTGTTTATAAAATGTCGTTGAGTTGATTCAATGAAGTTATCGTGAAATCAGGTTTCATGCCGGAAGCCTCCGGATGATCTTTTCGCAGGCGGTAGGCTCGCTGGTCACCGGCAAAAAAGCAGGTTTTAAATCCATGTTGTGCTGATGCATACATGTCTTTCAGCATGTCATTCCCAACATAAAGTACCTGGTGCGGGGCTAATCCTTGTCGTTCAAGCGGGGCGACCAAGGCAGCGAAAACAGACGGGTCGGGTTTGCCTTTTAGTAGTTTGTAACTGAAGACAGATAGATCTTTTTCAAAACCATCTATCCATTCTGTTTCTTTCAGTTGGTCATATAGAAAATAATTCATGATAATTGGTGTGTAAAACTGGGCGTTTGAAACGATCCCCAAAGGATATCCCTTTTGCTTCAGGGCAGCAAGCGTTTCCTTTAGATTGGGCATGGGCCAAACCTGGTTGCTACTCAGCTCAAATAGGATGGTAAAAAGCCTGGTGTCGGCTTTTTCTGAAGTGGCAATCAGGCCTTTCTCTTCGGCCTGAGCCAGTGTTTTCCCCCAAATCTCGACCAAATCCAGCTCAGGAAAGGGTGTGCCGTGGTCTCGGGCTTGTTTTTTCCCCTTTAACACCTGATGCTCAAAAAGCGTGTGAATAGCCATGAGCTCCTGTTCGGGGACCTTTATGGTGTAGCCGGCTCCCTGAAGTGCCCGTTGAAACATGCTTGCATCGTACGAATCCTGCATGATGTCACCTGAAGCTGAAATCAACAAAGTGCCGTAAATATCAAAAATTACGGCCTTAATTTTGTCGTCTCTCCGATAATTCGATACCGCATTGGTGGGGCGAACAGTCAAGGGTTGCAGTTTTTTCAGAAAGGGACTCAGCTTATTCAAAAATGGTGTTTCCATGGTGTCAAATTTTTCCGCTCCTTTTGGTTTCTTTAAGATAGCGTTCCTCTTTCAAATAACAACACTTTGGCAGAACAGGGGTTCATATCTTTACAATTGGATAAGATAGGAGGCAAAAAGAAGTTTTTTGTATTTGTCCATTTTCTTTGCCGGACAATTCTATGTGACCTTCGGATAAGGCTGCGATGAAGGCCGCCGCTCCATTCCCGAATCCCAGGTATTCGGGCTAGCATTAATCGCAGGATTAGCAGACAATCATTAATTTTAAGCTGGTTTGTGGTCGAGATTGGGAATGACTTCTTATTTTTGTATCCATTCAGAAAATAATCAAACCAATGAAACAAAAACTTCTACTTGTCCTATTCCTTTTTTCTTTTTCAGGGACCTTTGCTTCACAGGTCGATACACTGCGCATTCAGAGTCAGGCGATGAAAAAAGCAATTTCCAATGTGGTAATTATCCCTGAATCGGATCAGACAGGCAATAAAAACTTACCGGTTGTTTACCTCTTGCATGGTGCTACCGGGAATTACCGTGATTGGGTTACCAAAGTGCCTGCTATTAAGGCCTATGCCGACCAGTTCCAAGTCATAATCGTTTGTCCCGACGGGGGATTTACCAGCTGGTATTTCGATAGTCCGGTGGATGAATCCATGCAATACGAAACCTATGTTTCGAAAGAGTTGGTTCAAGCGGTCGATCAAAAGTATAAGACGATTGCTTCGCCGGAGGGCCGGGCACTTACAGGGCTAAGCATGGGAGGGCATGGCGCCTTTTACCTGGCCTTTCGCCACCAGGACGTGTGGGGTGCCGCGGGAAGCATGAGCGGCGGACTAGACATCAGGCCTTTCCCAAACAACTGGGATATCGCCAAGCGATTGGGAACTTATGCCGAAAATAAAGCGAATTGGGAAGAGAACACCGTGATTAACCTGGTTTATTTGCTCGACGGACGAAACTTAAAACTGACGTTCGATTGTGGCGTGAATGATTTTTTTTACGACGCCAACAAGCGGCTGCACGAAAAGCTTTTGGAGCGTAATATTCCGCACGAATATACTGAAAGGCCGGGAGCTCACAACTGGGAGTATTGGACCAATTCCGTCAAGTATCATTTGCTGTTTTTTCATGATTTTTTTAAATCGGCACATTGAGTTGGTTGCGTACAATAACAAGCGGAAAGATTGGGTGAAGGCGGTTTAAATTTACTTTAAATCAGGACAGCACGTTTAGATGACCTGTTCAAACCAATTTTTTTCGGTTAATTTTGTATCAGTTTACGCGAAGAATAATAAATAATACTATCCTAAAAAATTAATAACATGACCATTAGCGCATTACAGAAAGCCCGGGCTGACTATCAGCCTAAACTTCCAAAATCATTGAAAGGTGCCGTTAAAATTGTGGAAGGTGCCGCAACTCAGTCTGTTGCCGATCAGAAAGACATTCAAAAACTATTTCCCAATACCTATGGAATGCCGCTTCTTACCTTTGACGAAGGTGCTGCGTCAGCCGGAGTTCCTGCAGTAAACGTAGGTGTCATCCTGTCGGGCGGACAAGCGCCAGGTGGACACAACGTCATCTCAGGTATTTTCGATGGCATTAAAAAGCTAAATCCCGACAGTAAGTTGTATGGCTTTTTGGGTGGCCCCGGTGGTTTGGTTGATCACAAATATATGGAAATTACAGCCGAGTACCTGGAAGCATATCGCAACACCGGTGGTTTCGATATCATTGGATCGGGCCGTACCAAGTTGGAAGAAGAAGCTCAGTTTGATAAGGGACTGGAAATTCTGAAAAAGCTGGATATCAAGGCGCTTGTTATTATTGGTGGCGATGACAGCAATACCAATGCTTGTGTTTTGGCCGAATATTATGCAGCAAAAAAAGCGGGTGTGCAAGTGGTTGGTTGTCCAAAAACAATTGACGGTGACCTGAAAAACGAGATGATTGAGACCTCGTTTGGTTTCGACACTGCCGTAAAGGTTTACGCTGAGTTGATTGGTAACATCCAGCGCGATGCCAACTCTGCTAAAAAATACTGGCACTTCATCAAGCTGATGGGGCGTTCTGCTTCACACATTGGTTTGGAAGCCGCCCTGCAAACGCAGCCGAATATCACCTTGATATCAGAAGAAGTGGCCGAGAAAAAGCAAACCTTGCAGGAAATCGTTGATTCGATGGCCCAAGTAATTGCCAAACGTGCGGCCAATGGCGACAACTTTGGTGTGGCTTTGATTCCTGAAGGTTTGGTCGAATTCATTCCTGAAATGAAGAAGCTGATTGCCGAATTGAACGACTTGCTGGCCGAAGGTTCTGCCATCGAACAGGAATTTAAAATGATGAAAAAGAGCCACCGATTGGAGTGGTTAGCTACCCAGCTAAGTCCTGAATCAGCTGCCGTATTTCAGTCGCTGCCAACCGGGATTGCCAACCAGCTGACTTTGGATCGCGACCCACACGGGAACGTTCAGGTTTCGTTGATTGAAACTGAAAAACTGTTGGGGGAAATGGTGAAAACCAAATTGGGCGAGATGAAGGAGAGTGGCGAATTCAAAGGAAAATTCGGCACACAATACCACTTCTTTGGTTACGAAGGTCGCTGTGCTGCACCTTCAAACTTCGATGCCGACTACTGTTATTCACTTGGATTTACAGCATCGGTGTTGATTGGCGCCGGTAAAACCGGTTACATGTCAAGCGTGCGAAACACAACGGCTCCGGCCGATGAGTGGATTGCCGGCGGTGTGCCAATTACCCAAATGATGAACATGGAAAAACGTCATGGACACATGAAGCCGGTGATACAAAAAGCACTGGTTGAACTGGATGGCGCACCGTTCAAATATTTGGCTGCCAACCGCGACAAATGGGCTGTTGAAACAAGCTACTTATATCCGGGCCCCATTCAATACTGGGGACCAACCGAGGTTTGCGACCGCACAACCGTAACTTTGCAGCTGGAACAAGCCGGAAAGTAGTCTCGATACAAAACTAAAAAGAAACCCTCCCGATTTGGTTCGTGGAGGGTTTTTGCTTTTTATCGCTTCGCTTAGCCGGCTTCATCATCCAGCTTAAGATTGCCGGCTGATTTGATAGGCTCCCAGGTAGTTTCCATGCCGCAGGTAAAGCAGACCGTTGTGGATAACCGGGTGTGCAAAATGTTCCTTGGTTCCCTTGGTGAGTTTGAATGAACTGACAGTTTTTAGTCCATCGTGCGCCATGCTGATTAGTGAGATTGTCCCTTTGTCGCCATAAAAATACAGCAGACTATCGGCAAAGATGGTGCTGCCCCTTCCAATCTTTAAGCTGTCGGTTTGTGCTCCGGTTTCACAATCAATGGCGATAAACTGATTTTTTCGATGGCTACTGGCGTAAAGCTTGTTGTTCACTTTTACAATACCACCCATGTAATTGTCCAGGTCGGCAGTTTCCCAAACTTGCTTCAGAGCAGTACCATCCTCATTTATTTGAAGTTTGACACCACAGTTACCGTCGCCCGCCGAATAATAGATCAGGCCATTGTCAAACAAAATGGTGTTGGCATGCGTGTCGCCCTTGCCAGGTTCACGCTCTTCGGGTTTGGTATTGGTTTGTTCGTGATGCCAAAGCATTTCTCCGGTTTGGGCATCCACTCCTAAAAGGTGATAAGCTGAAAAAGCTACCAGAACGGTTCGATTATTCCATTGGATCAGTTGCGGAGAGTTGTATGCCGGACGTTCTCCCATGCAGCTGCTTGACCAAGCCAACTCACCCGTCATCCGGTTTAGGGCGACGATATTGTGCTGTTTTCCCCCGGGTTGGCAATAGACCAGGTCTTCGTTTACTACAAGGGCTTGAGAGAAACCAAAGCGCGGACTGACGCCATCGAAATCGATGAGCATGTTTTTGCTCCAGATTTTATCACCTGTTTCAACGTTAATGCAGCAGATATCGCCGACCCCTGAGCAGACATAAATCAGGTTGCCCGCTAAAGTCGGAGCACCGCGGCTTCCCGTAAAGTTGGTGGTCCATTCTTCGCCATAACTCGTTCGCCAGATCTCCTGACCGTTTTGATCAATTTTGAACAAATACCCAAGGCTGTCAATTTCCCCCGTGGCATAGACAAATTCGTCGGTTACAATCGGGCTGCTGTAGCCGTTTCCAAGGATTTCGGTTTCCCAAACCGTTGCCGGACCTTTTTCCGGCCAGCTTTTCAACAGGTTGGTTTCTTGATAGATTCCGCTGCGGTTTTCACCACGCCACTGTGTCACTTCAGGTTGTTGCTTGCAGGCAAAAACAATTGCCGGAAGAGCAAACAGGAAAATTCGTTTCATAAGGTTGTTTTGGTTTTCCTTTACAAGTATTCAGAATCGTTTCTGCATTACAGTTGCTTGCGAAATATCAAAGATTTTGCTGCGTATCGAGCCAGTTCCTGAAGTCTTTTATTTCATCAAGCATGGAAGCTCTTTCCTTTGGTCGCTTCAATTTTAGTGAAATGCCGTCGGCTTGCTTCTGTGTGTAAACATAGGCTTTTACTTTTCCGGTGGTGGTTTGCATGTCCAGGATCTCCCGCTCATAAAAAGGCACTCCTTCCCAGAGATCAAGTATTTCCAGTTCTTCCGGGCTAATTTCAACCAGCTGTCCGGTGACTTGATTTCCCTGCTCCGGTTTTACAAACAAGTAGCCTGATTCAGGATTCACCAACAGCTGGTAGTTTAATAGCCGGGCTTTTTGATACACGGGGTCGCGCTTGAGCAAGTAGCCGAAGAATTCAGGATCGGCAATGGTTCCATATGCGAATAAGAGATTTGTACTCATGGGAGATCAAATTAAATGGATATCAACAAGATTATCAAATGTCATCAAAAAAAATAACCAAAAATGACAACGATTGATAGTCTCGACTGACCAAAAATAAAACAGACCCGGTATATTCACTGTTGAGTGTTGCCGGGTCTGTTCTGATGATTTGTCAGCTATTATTTTGCTTCGGCTGTTACCCCTTTCCAGTCATCAGTGCGGAAGGGAGTTGCAGGAAGTCCTTCTTTATTATACAGGTTCAGGTCATCCGGATTGTCGGCCCATCCAAAGCGAACGGCCACTGGGTTGTCAACCTTGTCAGAATAAACGACGACGGTATTATGATCCACAATTTCGCCTTTTGCCCAACGGAACTTTTTATCTGCTCCGGCAATGGCAAAGGCTTTCAGGTAGCCGTACTTGTTTTTAACCATTAAGCCGCTTCCTGTTTCTGAAAAATGAATCCGGATTTTGTTTCCATCCACTTTCATTGATTCATAAACGGGGCCCGAGTGAACAACGTCTTTCCCATAACTAAGCTTGAGTGCATTTAAAGCCAGACGTTTGCCCACGTCCTGCTTGTTGCGCGGGTGGATGTCGTTTGCTTCGCCAATATCGATAGCCAAGGCTTGTCCGGTGTTGGGCAAGTCCAGCGCCATGGTTTGTGCTTCGCGCAGTTCGGCCCAGGCACTTTCTTCGGGCTGATCTTTTGGTTGCATGAAGTTAGCCAGTTGGACCCAAAAGAAGGGGAAGTCGCCCAGATTCCATTGCTGGCGCCAGTCTTTAATCAGCGTTTGAAATACGCGACGATATTGGTAGGCACGGTTGGCGTTTGATTCACCCTGATACCAGATGGCCCCTTTAATACCGTATGGGAGCAAGGGTTTAATCATGGCGTTGTACAAAAGTGTAGGGTAGGAGTTTGGACCAATAGCCATCGAGCCCACATTAACCTCCGTTAGTTTGAATTTCCATTCGCCGGCAAGCGCAATTTGTTCGGTACCCAGTTGTAAAAATAGCTGGCTCCCATCACCGAATATTCCGCCGCCGCCACCTGTATCGACCACGCGCACAGCAATAACATTTTTACCTTCCTTCAGAATCCCCGATTCAACCGGATATATCCGGTCTTCATTGTAAGCGTTGGTCTTTCCTACCAGTTTTCCGTTCACCCAGGTTTGGTCACTGTCGTCAACTTTTGCAAGGTGCAGGACGGCCTGACTTTGGGCTTGACCGGCAGTTAAGGTAAAACTGGTCCGGTACCAGGCAGTTCCGTCAATTTCGGGATAGCCTTCCGACTCCCAAAGGGCAGGAGTCTTGATGCTTGCCCAGCTGGCGTCGTTCAAATCGACGGCGGCATACACCGCTTTTCCATCCACTAGCCCGCCGTCTTTTTTGGGTAGCTCACCATCAAACAACTTGGCAATTTCAGCCATCTTTTGTTGCTTGTAGTTTTCCAGGTCCAGTTGCTTCAGCTCGCTCAAGGCTGCGGCCAGGTCCGGATCCTTTTCAATGTTTTCAGGACTGATCCAGGTTTCGGCAACGGTTCCACCCCAGGAGGTGTGAATCATGCCAACCGGAACATTCAGCTCGTTCATCAAATGGCGCACAAAGAAATAACCAACCGCTGAAAAGTGTGGAACAGTTTCGGGGCTGCACACTTCCCATTCTCCGCCTTCCAGATCATTCAGTGGGTGCTGGCTTACCTTTTTAGGGACGGTAAACATGCGCAGTTTGGGGTAATCGGCTTCCGAAATTTCTGTAGCGCTGTTGTTCGAGTTGGCAACCATCCATTCCATATTTGACTGCCCGGAGCAAACCCAAACTTCGCCAATCAAAATATTGTCGAGCTTGATTTCATTTTCTCCATTTACTGTCAGTGTGTGTGGACCGCCATATTCCATTTTGGGGAGATTGACTTTCCATTGTCCGTTTTTATCGGCTTTTGTTTTCAAGGTTTGTCCGGCAAACGAAACGGTAATCCGTTCGCCTTTAGATGCCCAACCCCAAACCGGATTCTCCAGTCCCTGCTGCAAAACCATGTTTGAACTAAAAATACGAGCGAGTTTGACTTCCGCTTGAACGGACAAGGCCAGCATCAAAGCCATTGTCATCAATAAAATTTGTTTTCTCATCGTGAAAAATTTGAGGTGAATGATTGCGATTATTGAATAACTGATTTAGTTGAAGCTGCAATTTAGTTAAGATCTGAAAAAGATGGGATCTTCTGATCAATTTATTTGCTTTTGTCTGAAAGCGCAGGCCAGGTTGTGAAAGATTTTAGACTCTCCAATTATTTCTTTAATTTTATTGACGCAGATGTTTCAATTATAATAACTAAATGTACAAACTATGACCAATCGACGCGATTTTCTTCGAACCACCGCTGCCTTTGCAGCTGGTGCTATGGTTTCACCGATGGTTGCCTGTGGCGATTCTAAAAAAATAATTGGACTTCAACTTTACACCGTTCGCGATAAAATCAATGCAAATCAGGAAGCAACGCTTGAAAAGCTGGCCCAAATCGGTTACAATTCGCTTGAAGCGGCGGGTTACAATATGAATGACCGCACATTTTACGGCATGCAACCCAAGGCTTTTGCCGACCATGTAAGGAACCTGGGGATGCCGTTGCACAGTTCGCACACGGTTTATGAACTTGACAGTGCCGATGTGGTATGCGAAGACGCTGCCAAAGCTGGGGTTGAATACATTATTTATCCGTATTTGCCAGATAACTTAAGAACCAATCTGGACGACTATAAAGCAACGGCAGAAAAATTCAATCAAATGGGAGAGATCGCTCAAAAACATGGTTTGAAGTTCGGTTATCACAATCATGCATTTGAATTTGAGGAAATGGACGGCGAAATTCCCATGGACGTGTTGCTACGCCAAACCGATCCTGAGCTGGTGACTTTTGAGTTGGACTTGTACTGGATCACCCGTGGAGGTTATGATCCGGTGGCATATTTTAAGCAATACCCCGGGCGCTTCGGTCTGTGGCACGCGAAAGATATGGTGACTTCGGATGATCAGTTTTTTGCACCGGTTGGGAGCGGACGGATTGATTTTGAGCGGATATTTGCTGAAAAAGAAACTGCTGGAATGAAGTACTTTTTTGTAGAGCAAGACCGTTTTCGTGAGCTGGATCCGTTCGAAAGCGTTGAAATTAGCCTGAACTATTTGAAAGAAGCAAAATTTGTGTGAATAGAGAAGCATAATTAGCCAAAATTTGAGCTTGCTCAGCCAAACGAAAAGTTGACTGTTAGCAGCCATTAACAAAACATCAACCTCCGCAGCTTTGATTCGATTGCTTGCGGAGGTTTTATTATGTACCCTGGCCTTTTCGTGAGTTAAGTTCAGTTACTTTTGCCAATGAAAGTCCAGCGGTGGACAGTTGCCAATAGTCAACTTGCGAAGTCTCCAGAATTTTAATGCAAACTGACTCGACTTGAGCAAGGCAAACGTCAAAAAATTAAGTTTCTAGCCATAATATCTAATTTTTTCAAAAAAAAATCATTACAGTATATCGTTAATCAGGCTGTATTGAAGGGCATTTTTTGATAGTAGTTTATTCCTCTTTTTTAAAGAAACGGACAAGATGGTCTTAAATAGACGTCGCCATTGGCGATTTCATTTTTTTTCGAGCGATCATTCTTGGAGCTTTGTTGAACTTATTCTCACAAACTTACATTTTATGGCATAAATAAGATCAAATACATTTTGATAAGCCTTAAAAATAGCAGTTAAAAAACATGAAAAAAGCTGGTTACCTTTTAGTTGTATGAGGGATCAACTAGTGCAAGATAAAATCAGAAAAAGATCGTATAGTTTGATTATTGTGGTGTTGGATGGTCTTGTTTTATCTGTGAAACGATCCGTTGCCCGGACAAAAAGAGGAGTTCCAACATCCAATAATCGAAAGTGCTCCTCCTTTTATTTCATCTCCCGGGTTTTGACAAAAGCGTGTTTTTGAAAAACACATTAAGTTTACCAGGCGTTCAGCTTCGAAATTCATGAAATGATTTTGTAATGATTGAACTTGCACTTTTCTTCTTAAAAACTCAGCTCAATAATTACCTGAAATTACGCACCGGTTCAGAGGATAAGGTCGAATTGATTCCAATATTTGACAAGAATGGTAAAATGCAGGTTTCGAACCTGGCCATGACTTTGGTGAACATTGAAGAGGAGCGGGTCATGAAAAATCAAAACCTCTATCGTGAGACCCCTCAGGGCACCATTGCCAAAACCGATCCTAAGGTCATGGTGAACCTCTATCTATTAATTTCGTCCAACTTTGGTGAAGATGAGTTTGGTTACCGCGAATCGCTGAAATTCGTTTCCTATGTGATCAGTTATTTTCAGTCGCACAACCTTTTTACACCTGCCAACTATCCTGATCTGAATGATCAGATTACCAAGCTTAGTACTGAGCTGGTAACCCTCTCTTTGGAACAGCAAAACAACTTGTGGGGAGCACTCGGCGCCAAACAGATGTGCTCGGTAATGTACAAGGTGAAGCTGCTGGCAATTTTCGACGACAACATCAAGATGGATGCACCACCGATTACAGAAGCCAACCTCAATCCGTAAGCTATGCAGTTATTTAATTATCAGAAAATAGTGGAGCTGCAGGTATGGAATGATTATTACCAGGGCCTGCAATCCGGCGATTTTCAGTTTGTGCCGGAACACGCGACCCACCGTACTTTGCGCAACATGGGCTTGAAACTAAAAGAAGTGTCTGGTGGCTTCCGTCTGTTTGCCGCTCTTGATGACACTGGCAAACTACAAAAAGACCCGGTTGCAGTGCCGTTTAAACTGGTATTTTTTATGCGATTGACAAATCCCCGCTTTTTAAACCTGACCAATTTGCCTTTTGATCTGGACGGTTCAAAAATCTATTATTTTTCGAACCAGGCCAGCAATAAACGTGAGGTTTTTGGTACTGGTTCCGATTCCTTGCTGTTGAATCAAAATGATACCACTTCTTCGGCTGATCAAATCAAAACGTCGGGGAAAGTATACAGCTATACTCATGATGGTGATGATGGACCGAAGATTGCCGAGCTGGTATGGGGTGATACTGATGAGGTTGTCGCCTCGCAAGAGCTGGATCCGGTTGATGCACGTTACAACTTTCAGTTTAAGCTCGAAGGCTTGGCGGCCGGACGATACAAACTGATGCTGGAGGGTGGAGAACTGGACCGTTTTTATTATGCCGGCGAGTTGGCGCTGGCCAGCTACTTTGGCGTTGTTGAGTTGTTTAGCCAGGTCGAAACCAATTACAAATGGTTTACCAACGCCGGGCTGGTTTCTGCAAAAACCTACCGACTGGCCTTCAAACGCCGGGAGACCTTGTGGCGCTACAAGGTA
>ENA-ORCU01000555-ORCU01000555.1-marine-metagenome-genome-assembly--contig:-NODE-555-length-13504-cov-2.871528_pt1 | contig 13504 bp, 10 predicted proteins | sample MGYA00248631_ERZ508512 | MGnify/ENA primary metagenome ERZ508512 (study PRJEB26183, sample SAMN06268844) | marine metagenome | isolation source: Tt an P1 anaerobic enrichment on pine from sediment taken...
GCTTTTGACCTCCCCCCTGAGAGTGCCGCCAAACGGAGGGATTTTAATCCGGAAAAGAAAGACGTCTGAGCGCAGCGAATCTCGTCTTTCCCGAATTAAAATCCAGAAGTGAGGGAACCCCGCAGGAGCAAACGGTGGGGCCGCTTTCTTTTGTTTACTTTTCTTTCGTCGGTACAAAGAAAAGTAATCCGCCCGGCCGGGCGGAACCGGCCGACTTTAAGGTTTTAAAGTTATCGGTACTTCAAGAATAATTGCATTAACCTTCAACACCGCGGGGTTGCGTCCCCACCCGACGCCTTACTCTCTTTTTACGCGAAAAGAGAGTAAGCAGAGAAACGCGCCCCGGCTCCTTGCCCTAAGGGTTCCCTGCGCTGCGCAGACGTTTTGCGGGCGGAAAAAAACTCGCTGACGCTCAGACAGTTTTTCCGCCTGATTCGCAAAAGCGTCCACTCCGCTCCGGCGGCGTCACAGGGGACTACCAAAGACAAATCTTATAAATCCAATCCTATGATCGCCCACTGGCGATCAGCGACCGCACCTGGACCTCGGTCTCCACCAGGGGTTTTCCAAAGCCGCTGACAAAACGACTCGCAACGCCGCTGCGGCTCTGATTGGTTTGCAGATCGGCGGCGAAATCGATTCGGCCCGGTTCGAAAATCAGCACGTCGGTGCTGCTGCCCGGACGATAGAGGCTTTTGGGCTGGCCGGCACGCAGGAACATGCCCGGCTGCAACGGCTGCGGATCGTCGTAACGTTCCTCGCTGTAGCACTGCACAATCTCGCCGATCATCAACGCTACCACTTCCACCATCGCCACCTTGCCGACCCCACTTCCGCCTGGCACATCGCTGTCGATAACGGTTACCACCCGGCGGTTTTTGGAAAAGGGCGTCACCAGGCGGACGATAGCCGCTGGATTGCAGGAATGGTAGCTGCCATCGATTTCATAAACGTCGACCACCTCACCGCTGACCGGAACATGGTTGTAATGGTACTTGTCCGGCGTCAGGCGGAAGACGGCGAAGTCGCCATCGGCAAAGGTCTGCCGCCACTGCAGGCGGTCACCGAGCAGTTCATCGAAAGAGAAGAGCTTTTCCTTCAGAAAGAGGCGCTGCTGACGGGCAAAAGAACCGATCAGCACCCGGGCATCTGCCGGGGAAACCACCATGTCTCTTTCACCGGCCAGGGGGCGACATTCCCAGTAGCGGATTTTGCGCTCGAACACCTTGCGAGCCGTATCGAGAAACTCAGGCGGATCGAGACACTCGTCAAAGTCGACCCCGCAGGCGGCCAGGAAACGTTCGTTGCCAAGCACCCGGGTGGCCAAGGCGGCGTCGTAATTGAACCAGGCCAGAAGACTCGACATGCGCGCCCCGGTGAAGGCCTTGAACAACCAGGGGGCATGCTCGCGCAGCGGCGAATAGACCATACGAACCAGCCGGTCGCCGAACAGTTTTTCGGTCCTCACCGCCCCACTGAGACGATCAATATACTGATGTGGCAGAGACATGCTCACCGGCGTCCTCCATTAGATAGCGCGCTGCCGTATCGCTGTCGTTGGCCAGGGACAGCAACACCAGGTTGATCAACCGGCCCAGCACCTCCACGGGGGCCCGCTCGGCCAGCAGATCGCGCCGAACGGTCTTAAAGAACTCACCGGCGCTTCGGCCGTCCAGCAGCCTTTCCAGGGCCAGGTTCAGCGCACCGTCGCCGTGCTGGCGCTGGTCAAGACGGCGGAAATCGTCGGCCAGGATATCGAGCCCCTCGCTCAGATGGCTGCGCCGCAGCGCCCCGCGAAAATAATCTTCCGCCGCTCTATTGAACTCCCCGGCTGGCACCGCCATGGCCGACGACTTGCCGAGCCCCTTGAGAATACCGGCGTTGATTTTCCCGAAGGCACCGTGATGCAGTGGCGATTCCAGACGCAGGCGCAGATCATTGAGGGTCTCTTTCAGATTGAGGGCCTCGGCCAGATCGGCCCCGTCTTCGATGAGGGTCTGCAACAACGCCTTGCGGTATTCGTCAACCCGCACCCGCACATAGCCGGGATAGCGACGGCTGGCCCGCAACTGGGAGGTCCGCTTTAGAATCCGTCGCAACAGCAGATTGCGACTGTTCTTACGCACGAAAAAAGTCGGAATGCCGAGGGCCGCACCGAAAAACATCTGCCGCCGCTCGCTCTCGGCCAGCGGGTTGTCGGGGATGTGGCGATGGTTGATCCGCCCCTGGGCCATGTACTTGAAGGCCAGTGCGGTGATCAGGGTCTGCAGGTCGGCGGCGCGCCCCATGTCCTCCTGATAGTCGGCAAACAAGCTATACTGCCGTCCCTCGAAACCGGTGAAGCCCATGGTGCCGAATTCCCGCAACTTTATCAGCATGTAGAGGGACATGCGATTGTCGAACACCCCCATCTCGGCCAGGTCCTGCTTAAGACGCTCCTGGTTGCCAAGCCGGCCGTCCCAAGCCTGATGCTGGTAACTGCTGAGCAGCCAGGCCGGGTAATCGATGAGTCGAAAGTCTGGCACGTAGTCGCCCTTAAGGCGAAACAGACCGGCAAACAGGTGGTCTAGCCACAACGGGCCAAAGGGGGTCACCGAGCGACCGCACACCGACAGGCTGGCTTTTTTGCGCCAGCGCCGCCAGAGCATGCGCAGATGGGTGAAATCGAGCTCGTGCGACAGGAAACCGAGGGCTTTTTCCGGATGGAAGTCGGCAAACCCGAGCCGATAAGGGGCGGCGCTGTAGGTGCCGACGAAAAGGGGCAGAAAGTGCTCGCTGATCTTCACTGCCAGGTCGCCGACATACTTCTCTTCAGCCACGCCAAAGGCTCGGTCGTCAGCCTCCCGACGGGCGGTGAGCAGCCGACTGCCGAGGCTGATATGGGTACCGTTGTTGGCCAGGCTGGTATTGGAAACACTGGGCAGCACTACCAGATTGTTGGGGATGATGCCGGCGTCGCGCAGCTTGGCTACCGCATTGAGCTGGCTGCGACTCAACACTTCGTGGCAAAGGTGCATGTAACGGTGCTTTTCCTCGCCCCGATCCCAGCCTGACAGGCAGGGGCTCATGAACAGTTCGCGATAAAGGGCATCGGGAATCAGCTCGTTGAGCTCTTTCTGACGCTGGGGCGGATGGGGAGCGGCATAGATCATCGCTCGCTGGCCGCTCTCGGCCAGGCCGAAACGATCGTTGGCGTACTGCACCAACAAATGGGTCAGGGCGAAACGTTTGGCTGCCTCTCGTCCCACCGCCCGGCCGAGCCCTTCTTCGGGACGCAACGGGATCACATGAAACGAAAAAGTCTCCGGCGAAGTATTGTCGTTGAGAAAGTGCTCCATCAGCCGCCAGCCGGTCTGCTGCACCACATCGGGCAGGCCGGGCTGGGTGCCCAGCACGTCGGCCAGGGCCAGCTTGACCAGGTAACTGATCGGCAGGCGTAATTGTTCTTCGCCGCCGGGCCCGCTCACCACATAGCGCTGCCGGTCACTGCGCAGACCGCTCTCGGGGCGGGATTTGTCCGCCAGCAGATCACGCCGCAGTACCTCGTCGGCCAGCAGACTGAGGCGGCGACGGGGAAACCGCACCCAGCTGTTCTCCCAGATCTGCTCATCGTTGCCACCAACAAACCGCTCCAGCGACGTAACGAGGCTGGCCGGACTGTCGCCGGCCTTTGCGCGGCGAATGATGTGGGCAAAATAATTGGACCGTTCGATGGCTTGAGGCAGGTCGGTCGATTCCCGACGCCCGGCCACTGCCGCCTGCAACTCCATCTCCGAACCGGCGGTCACATCGTAGCCGCAAAAGGGCAACCGCTCGGCCAGGGGCCGGTTCGCATCGGGGGTAAGATCCAATGCGGCAAAGATCTCCTTGAGCTGCATTTTGGTTTCGCTCTGGCGAGGCACCAGTTGCAGCGAACTGCCCGAACCGTGAATTCCTGTCGGCATCGATTAACTCCTTTAAGGCCTCGGTATTTTCTGAGGTACCAAGTTCCGAGCCCCTTACAAAAAGCGGCCAGCCCAGGCTGGCCGCAGACACTCAACTTTGTTCCGGCGACTGCTGACGGCTGCCAATACGCCGCTTGAGCCCTTCGCAATCGCGATGCAGGGCATCGATGGAACGACGCCAACGACGATCCTCGATGCGTACCCCCTGGGAACCGTTCAACCAGCGCCGAAGAATCTCCACCAGCGATGCCATCGATTGAGTCATCTGCCTGCTCCTTGTTAAGTCCGAAACCGCTCAGCTCAAGCGCACAGGGCCTGCGACTGCATGTCGACCATGCGTTGATAGTTCAGGAAAGCCTCGGTACCTTCTTTGCCGAAATAGCGCTGCAGGGTTTTGCGCTCGGTTTCGGTCAGGTCGACCAGGATCAGGCCGTCGAGCACATCGCTGAACTCGCGGTCGACATTAAAGGCCAGCAGTTTGCCGCCGAGGTTGAGATAGTGGCGCAACAGCACCGGGATGCCCTTCTGTTCAACATCGATATCGGCCACCATCGCTCCGACCTGGTCGATATTGGAACAGAAGGTATGGGCCAGACCGGCGTCGCAGCCTTTGACCCGTACCGGCTTCTTGTTGAGAGGCACCCGGGCCTTGACCAGGCGCGCCAGCTGCGGCGCCAGCAGGCTTTCCCGCAACGAACCGGCAATCAGGCGGCGGGACAAATCGCTATAATCGCGACTGATACTCACCGGCCCGAACAAAGTGCGGTATTGAGGGTTGGCCACCACAAAGGCGCCGATACCCTTCCACAGCAACAGCAGCGGCGTATAGGAACGCTGATATTCAGTGCGCACAAAACTGCGGCCCAGCTCCAGGGCTGGCCCGAGCCGCTCAAAGAGCTTGCTGCGATATTTGAACAGGGTGCTGGTGTAGAGTCCGGACTTGCCGTACTGCTGAAGAATCCGGTCGCAACGTCCGAGGCGATAGGCGCCGGCAACCTCCTGGCGTTCTTTATTCCAGAGAAAGATATGCAGATAGTGCTGATCGAAACGATCGATATCGAAAGGCTTGCCGCTCCCTTCGCCGATGGCGCGAAAGGTCGTCTCCCGCAGGCGGCCGATTTCCAGCAGCAGATAGGGAATCTGCTCCGCCTCTGCCTGCCATACCTGCAGATCGCCGTTTTCAGCCAGCAACTGGGTGACGGGCAAGCGCGACACTTCAGCTGTCAGCAACTTCGCTTCCTGGGAGGCGATGACTGCTGCGGTGTCCTCCCCTTCTTCCCCCGCTTCTTCTGCCATAGGCGACCGCCCCGGCTGCCGCGCCGGCTTGCAGCCCAACATATAGGTGCGCAGACGCAGATAATCGACGACCTCCCGGTCTGATTCGATTTGGGCGAGCTGCCTGGCCGGAATCAGCGAACCGACCCGTACCGACAAGGTTCGCCCACGCTTGTTGAGCAGTTCGCGGGGCAGCAGGACAGTGCGAAGACGCGGGTGAACCAGGCCTGCCAGTTGGAAAAACAGGCCGTTGCGCCCCGGGAAAAACACCGGCAGCGTCGCCGCGCCGCTACGTCGCACAATACGCCCCAGGGTATCGCTCCAGGGCGGATCGGCCACCGAACGATGGGAAGGCTTGAAACTCGACACTTCCCCGGCGGGAAAGACCAACAGCACCCCGCCCTGTTTGAGCCAACGCAGGCTCTCGCGCAGCGGACCGATATTGCGCCGTGCCGAATCGCTGGCACCGAAAGGATCGACAGGAATCACCATGTCGGCCAACTGCGGAATGCGCTGCAACAGATAGTTGGCCATCACCTTGACATCACTGCGCACCCGGCGCAGCAGGGCAATCAGCATCAGCCCTTCGATACCGCCAAAAGGATGATTGGCCACTACCACCAGCGGACCGGCGGCAGGAATGCGGGCCATTTCCTCTGGGCTGGGTTCGAACTTTACACCGAGCCTTTCCAAAGCCACATCGGCGAACCGTTCAGGCGCCTGGTCGGCAATATCGGCATAGAGCTCGCGGCAGCGCTTTACCCCGAGCAGCCGCTCCAGGGGCGGAATTGCCAGAGCCCCTGCCAGACGATGGGAAAGGGGAGCATCGGCCGGAACGGAGAAACGGAAAACATCGGCAGGAGAAGTATGATTTGACATGACGCGCATCCTCGCTGTGGGGCCGAATAACAGCCCCGGTTGGGTTCTGCAGGGATTTAGCGCGCCACTGTTAGTCGGGCGTTAAAGATCGATTAAGTCTTTGTGGGAAGGGCTTTGTTCGGAAAGGCGACCAAGTCAGTTGCTTTGGTTCGAGGTTTCGACCAAAGCCTGGTCGACGGAATGGGTCGGTTCGGTAATCGGCGTCAGGGCCCCGGCACGAAACCGCTCAACCACCTCCTCAACCGTCTTCCCCTCGTCTGCAGCATAGATGTCGACGAAATTATCCCGCAGCATATAAAACGAAATTTCGCCGATGCGCGGGGTAAGCAGCAGATCGATACGATAGGCAATCACTGCCTTGATAACCTTGAGGCCGATGAATTTGGTCTCGCCGAGAAATTCGTTGAAATAGAAGTCCTCGATCTGAACTTCAGAATCGTCGAAACGCAGCAGAACAAAATAAGGGGCACGTCCGAAATGACCGTGCACGCGGGACTGCAGACCGTTGATCTCGACCACAGGCACGATCGCTGAGCGCAACTCTTCACGCAGCGGTTCGACATGGACAAAGACCGATTCGACATGGGGGCAATGGGAGACGATGGCCCGCTCGGCCCGGTCGGCCAGTTCATGAGCCCGGTAGAGGGACAGGGAGGGATGGGTGAAAATGACGCATTCGACCATGTGAAAAGGACCGGCCTGACGAATTCGCACTTCGCTTTCACCTTTTACGCCGTAGATGGCATTGACCTGCTGTTCCAGAGTGTGACTCAGCTGCGGGTCGAGATTGGCGTCGAGCAGCAGCAGAAAAGCCGTCCAGCAACTGCTGCCGCCGAGCTTGATGACAAGCACGGCGATAACCAGGATGATCGCTCCTTCGACGTAAGGCAGCTGCCAGTAGCTGAGCAGCAGACCGGCCAACACCACCGTCGAGGAGACGACATCGAGGAACGACTCTCCGGCATTAGCCAACAACGACTGGGAATTGATCTCCCGGCCGACCTGGCGCTCCTTGAGAGCGATGAACAGCGAAACGACCACCGACAGCCCGCTGACCAACAGTGGCACCAGCGGAAAATAGACCGCCTTTACTTGGCTGTGCAGTTTGTCCCAACCTTCGCCGAGCAATTCTATGCCGGCCCAGACGATCAGGCCGCCGACCAACAGGGTGACCAGTGTCTCCGCCTTGTACAGGCCGTAGGGGAAGCGGGCGCTCTTCTTCCTGCCTGCCAGCCACAGGCCGAAATAACTGGCAAAGATGGCCAGCAGGTCAGCGCCACTGTGAAAAGCGTCGGCCACCAAAACCGGAGCCTGGTAATACCAGCCGGCCAGGGCCTTGAGCAGAGCCAGCAGCAAGGTCGCCAGAGTAGCGCACAGAGCCACCCGCTGTCCGCGCTGCAGAGCATGGCGGTTTTTATGTTCACCAGCCGTTGTGGTCATCTACTTAGTCCTGACTTCCGCTCTCGCCGAAACAGCGGGACATGGGCGAACCGCACGCCGGACAGATCCGTTCGAAACAAGGCTTCCCCGGTTCATGGGGTAAGGTCAGTCGGCAGCTCGGGCAGATACAATCCCCGCCCGGTCCGCCTCGCATCATGCGACGCCCCTGACCTCGCCCTCGGCCACCGCCCTTTCCCTTGCCCTTGCCAAAACCGAACACCATAATCGACTCCTTCCTTTCCGGACCGACTGAAGCTGCTCCAGTCAACACTAGATGTTTTTTACATATACCATAAAACCGTAAATAAATCACAGTCCCTAAAAAGCCCTTCACACAAATCTAACATTAGCCTGTTAAAACGTGCCGCTATTCTGTCCGAGATTACCTGAGAGACATTCCGGAGAAACGATGAAACCGCACTACATCAGCAAGGAAGTGAGCTGGCTGGCTTTTAACGAACGCGTGTTACAAGAAGCGGCTGACCCCCAGGTGCCGCTCCTTGAGCGCCTTAAATTTCTCGGCATCTATTCGTCCAATCGCGACGAATTCTTTCGCGTCAGGGTTGCAACCCTCAAGCGCCTCAGCCAACTCGGCGACCGGGCCCTGCGCCATATTCACCAGGACCCCAACGAAATCCTGGAAGAAGTACAGGAGATGATCTTCAAGCAGCAGCAGTGCTTCGAGCAAATCTACTGTCAGCTGGAAAAGGAACTGGCCCGGGAAAAGATCTTTTTTCTCGACGGCCAGAAGCTCAGCGACCAACAACGGGCCTTCATCCGAAACTACTTTATGAAGCAGGTGCGCCCTTTTCTGCTGCCGATTCTGCTGCGCAGTAAAAGTTCTTTTCCGCGCCTAACCGACCACGCTATCTACCTGGCGGTGGAAATGGTCGCGGACAACCTGAAAAAGCCTGAGTATGCCCTGCTGCGTATCCCTTCGGACCAGTGCCCGCGTTTTTTACAGCTGCCCGACGAAGGAAAGCGAAAGAGCCTGGTCATGCTGGACGACGTGATCCGCATCTGCCTGCCGGAACTCTTTTCGATGTTCGAATACCGGGATTTTGCCGCCTACTCCTTCAAGGTCACTCGCGACGCCGAACTCGATCTCGATGACGAGGTCGAAAAGAGCTACACCCAACAACTGGAGGAAAGCCTTAAGCGGCGCAAGGAAGGGGCGCCTGTGCGCATGACCTATGATCGGCAGATGCCGAAAAAGATGCTTAAAATGCTCATGTCGCGCATGCACCTAATGGACAACGACACGGTAATCCCCGGTGCGCGCTACCTCAACTTCAAGGATTTCATGAAACTGCCGAACATCGGCCGCGCCGAGCATTACTATCCCCGCTTCAGCCCCTTGCGCCATGAGCACCTGCAAAACCGCACCAGCCTGCTGGCCGTGTTGCGGGAGCGGGACGTGCTGCTGCACTTTCCCTATCATTCCTTCGACAGCTTTATCGACCTGTTGCGCGAGGCGGCCATCGACCCCGAAGTATCTTCTATAAAGATCACCGCCTACCGGCTGGCCAAACGCTCGAGCGTGGTCAACGCCCTGGTCAACGCGGCGAAAAACGGCAAAAAAGTTACTGTGGTCATGGAACTGCAAGCCCGTTTCGACGAACAAGCCAATCTGCGCTGGTCGGAAACCCTCAGCGACGAAGGAGTCCGGGTGCTGTACGGTTTGCCGGGTCTCAAAGTGCACGGCAAACTATGTCTGATCAGCCGCCGCGAACAGGGCAAAAAACGCCAGTATGCCTGTGTCGGGACCGGCAATTTCAATGAGGATACCGCCGACCTCTACACCGATCATCTATTGATGACCGCCGACAAACGCATCACCGGCGAGGTTTACCGGGTGTTCGATTTTCTCGACAATACCTATCGCACCCCCTATTTTCGCCACCTGGTCGTGGCCCCGTTTCATCTGCGCAATCGCACCTTCAAAATGATCCGCAATGAGATCAAGGCGGCCAAAGAAGGTCGCGAAGCCTGGATCAAGGTCAAAATCAACAATCTCTCCGATTTCGAGGCTGTGCGGCTGCTCAATCGGGCAGCCAAGGCAGGAGTTAAGATTCAGCTTATCGTGCGCAGCATGTTCTCCCTGGTTCCCGACCGACCCGAGCTGCACGGAAATATCGAAGCGATCAGCATCGTCGATCGTTTTCTCGAGCATTCGCGTTTTTACATCTTCTGCAACGAAGGTGAGCCGCGCTATTACATCTCCTCCGGAGACTGGCTGCCGCGCAATTTCGATCGCCGGGTGGAGGTCGCCTGCCCGATCTACGCGCCGGAACTGCAACGGGAATTGCTCGATTATTTCGACCTGCAATGGCAGGAGAACGTCAAAGCCAGGATTTGGAACAGCACCCTGGACAATCATTTTCGCAAGCCGTCGAAGCCAGTGTTGCAATCGCAAAACGCCCTGGCCGAGCATTTCGAAGGCCGACAGCAACCTGAAACCGCCGTAGCGACTGCCAACCGGCAACAGGAGACAATCGGTGTGGAGTGAACGCTATGCAGCCATCGACATCGGCACCAATGCGGTACGTCTTCTGGTTGGCCGGGTCCATCTTAAGGGATCGCCGCGGGTCGAAAAGGAACTGCTGGTACGGGTACCGTTGCGCCTCGGCAACGATGTCTTCAGCCACAAGGAACTAACCCCGGAGAGTGTGCGCCAGCTGCTCGAAACCATGGCCTCTTTTCAACACCTGATATCGGTGTTTCAGCCCCGTGCAGTTCGGGCCTGCGCTACCAGCGCCATGCGCGATTCACGCAACGGTGACAAAGTGGCCGCGGCAATTCAGGAAAAAACCGGACTGAAGCTGGAGGTCATTGACGGCAAGCAGGAGGCGGAACTGATATTTTCCAACCGCATCGATCGTCTGCTGGCCGACCGGGACTCCTTCCTCTATATAGATGTCGGCGGCGGAAGCACCGAACTGAACCTGTTCACCGAGGGGCGCCGGTTCGCCTACCGGTCGTTCAATATCGGCGGGGTGCGGATTCTCAAAGGGGCGGTACCGGTGGGCGAAGAACAACGTCTTCAGGAATGGGTCGAAGAGCATGCCCGTCAGGCCGGCGCGGTAGCCATAGGCAGCGGCGGCAACATCGGTCGCCTGCACCGCCTGGCCAAACTCGAAGACGGCGAACCGTTGCCGCGCAAAAAGTTGGGTCAGATCTTGGCCAAACTCGACGGTCTAACCGTCGAGGAACGAATGCGTACGTACAAACTCAAACCGGACCGGGCCGATGTCATCGTACCGGCCGGCAATATCTATCTGCAGATCATGAAGTGGGCCGGCATTCGCACCATTCATGTGCCCAAGTTCGGCCTGGCCGACGGCCTGATCCTGCACATGTGCCGCCAGCACGAACGGGTCTGAAGCCGAAGTTCACAAACGCTTCGACTCAAATCCACCAAGGTTGAACAGCACTATAGCTTCGGCAATGCAAAACATGCCGAATACCGGCCACAGGCTCGGCCCCTCCTCCGGCAACAACATCCGGTTCAGCAGCGCACCGCAAATCGGGCTCAGGAATTTCCAGAAATTCAGCTCGGAGCCCGCCCCCCAGGACGGCGCGGCAAAATAAACCAGAGGGAAAAAGCCGCCCTAAAAGAAAAGCCAGGACGACATTCGCCCTGGCTGATCTCGTGGGTGGGTCCGCAAATAGGGTTTAATAGGTGCCTGACGACTCGGATTGCGTTTGTTCCTGGTATTGCTGCATCGGTTCCTACTGCATCTGATCCTGGCCGAATTCGGGAGACAGGCCTAAAAGCTCTTGAGTTTCTGCGTCCGGAGCCAGCGCCCGGAGAGTTTCTTCAGTGGGCACACCAGTTGCGGCCAACCCCTGGGCTTCCTGGAAATCGTGGATAGCCTCCTTGGTCTGAGGGCCCATCACCCCATCCGTGCCACCGGGATCAAAACCTTGCTTTTGGAGAAGCTTCTGCATTTCGCTGATCTGGTTGCTATCCAATTGAACACCTGCTACCGTTTGGGCATGCTCCATTCCTGCTGCAGCTTCTGAGGCATGCTCTTGACCGTACTCGCCGGCTCCCAGACCTTGGCTGACAGTGAAGAGCCCGGCAATGAAAGCCACCGTTGTAATCAGAACTATACGTCTCATGCTCAAATTCTCCTTTCGGTGAGTTCTGAAAAGCCACCCACTCTGTTTCAATCTCCCTCCGAATCAGCAACTGCATTTTTGGAGTACAGCGAAACCGATATTAAAAATTTCTAGCACCTCAAAAAAGGTTGTCAATTGATAAAAAAGACGAAAAACCAATGAGTTGTGCTAATTTATATTAGAAATCGAGAAATCCACAATGATCTCTTTTGCTTACCTCTGACCTCCCAGAAAAGCCCCTCTACCGATTATTTCAATTTTAGTCGACCGACAAAAATATCGCCCTAGATGGCATGGTTGGTGCTATTTTACAGGGCAGCAACTTCATCCGCCCTCGCAGGCAACCTGTAACCTGCCGGAATTCCCAACACCCTCTTCTCATCAGCGCGGTTCCGGACAATATTTTGACCACCGTTTTGGAATGTTTGACATGTATTCAATCACACGCAATTTTTGCAGTCATACTTCACGCAATATTTGCATTCAAGTCTGGACTCTGGCTCTGAGCCTGTGCATTGCTATTTTGCTGCCACCGACAACAATATCCGCTGCCCAAGACATTGCCATTAAAGAGGCACCCCTTGCGACAACGGAAGTCGATCTTTTCGTGCCTGCCGAGTACGGCCAGGTCATCTATCGGAAGAACCCTGACTCCCCCAAAAAGATCTTCATCATCGGGCAGAGCCATCGCAGCGCCATCACGGGGCGAAACACTCAGGATATCGTCAGGGTACAGACCGAAATTTTCCGTATCGGGGAATGGTTGATTCAGGAAAAGAATGTTGGCATGCTGCTGCCGGAAGGCTTTTTCCAGGGCATTTCTTCTGATGAGGCCTTTTCCCCTTCGGAGGTCGTCCGACAAAACATCGGCATCGACAAGCAGACCCTGGAAGCCAAACTGAGCCATTCGAAATTTGTCAACGCTGATATGCTCCTCAATGCGAATTACAAAATTCCCCTCGGGCAGGTCGAGAACGAGCAGCTGTATCGAGATATCCGCCGTCTTCTTCGCAAGGCCAACCGTGAAGGCAACCTGTCGGTTCTTTCCCGGATTCACGGTTTGCAGAGCAAGCGAACCGTCGCCATGCTGCAAAATATCCCGGACATCGTGGAGGAGGCTTTTGCCAATGGTCGAATCAGCCATCCCAGAGCCATGTTCACCATCGGCCTGGGCCACGTGGGCGAAATTATTGATTTTCTGGAGCGGGGCACTCTCCCCCCGGCGAACAACTCTCAACTTAGTGAAAGTCAACGGATTGGCCAGGCAAGCCTCAAGCTACTGGAACAAGGGTACGGAATCGCCGTCATCCTTCCCAAAACCCTGGCTGAGAACGAGCATGTCCTCCGTCTGGCCAGGCTGGAAACCAACTAGTTTTCATCGAACGTTTTCGGCTGGCTACCAACTAGCCCTAAAAGGCCATTTCAAATATACTGGAATCCATAAGAAAGCCGCCCGACAAGGGCGGTTTTTTCGTTCCGGCTTAAAAACGTAATTCTCCCTTCCTTCCGAAGCAACCAAATCACTTTCGATGACAAAGAAATCCACCTGAATATCGCTGTAGTCCCCGGAGGTTGAAAAGAACGATCGCTCCTCCGATACAGATCATCCCCAGTACCGGCCAGAGGGAGGGAGACTCTTCGGGAAGCAGCAGCCAGCTCAGCAGCGCACCGCAAATCGGGATCAGGAATTTCCAGAAGTCCAGATTGGAGCCCCGCCCCCCCAGGACTGCGCAGCAAAATAAACCAGATGGAAAAAGCCGCCCGAAAAGAAAAGCCAGGACGACATTCGCCCTGGCTGATCTCGTGGGTGGGTCCGCAAATAGGGTTTAATAGGTGCCTGA
>ENA-ORCU01000558-ORCU01000558.1-marine-metagenome-genome-assembly--contig:-NODE-558-length-13451-cov-2.788171_pt1 | contig 13451 bp, 9 predicted proteins | sample MGYA00248631_ERZ508512 | MGnify/ENA primary metagenome ERZ508512 (study PRJEB26183, sample SAMN06268844) | marine metagenome | isolation source: Tt an P1 anaerobic enrichment on pine from sediment taken...
CGATACAGGGCGTTCATCGCTACCAAGTCCTCAAACCGGTTGGGTTTTAGGTTGCGCAGGTGCTTTTTCATTCCCGGAGATTCAAACTGAAAGATGGCGGTAGTGTCGCCCCGGCTAAAGAGTTCAAATGTTTTTTCATCATCGCCAGGAATGGCGTCAATATCCACTTCCAGCTTTTTCGACAGGCGAATATTTTCGAGGGTTTCTTTAATGATTGAAAGGGTTTTCAATCCCAGGAAGTCCATCTTCAGCAAGCCGATATCTTCTACAAAACGTCCGTCATACTGGGTGGTGTACAGGTTTTCATCCTTGGTGGGCATGAGCGGGATATGCTCATTCAGCGGATCGCGGCTGATCAATATTCCGCAGGCATGCACCCCTGTTTGTCGAACGGATCCTTCCAGAGTTTCGGCAAATTTCAGGGTGGACGCCACCAGTGGGTTATCCGATTTTTTTTCATTCCGAAGCTCAGGACTTTCCTTGTAGGCTTTGACAAAACTCATTTTCGGTGCTTCGGGAACCAGTTTGGCCAGGCGGTCGGCTTCCGGCAGCGGAAGCTTCAACACCCGCGATACATCGCGGATAGCCAGTTTGGTGGCCATGGTGCCAAAGGTGCAAATGTGTGCGACCCGCTCGCGCCCGTATTTCTCGGTTACCCAGTCCAGGACCAGTTGTCGTCCATCGTCGTCAAAGTCAATATCTACGTCGGGCATGGAAATCCGGTCGGGATTCAGGAAGCGTTCAAAAAGCAAGTCGTGCTTAATGGGGTCGATATTGGTGATTCCCACACAAAAGGAAACCGCCGAACCGGCAGCGGACCCACGGCCCGGGCCAACCAGAACACCCATTTCGCGGGCAGCGTTGATAAAGTCCTGGGTGATGAGGAAGTATCCCGGGAAACCCATCGTTTTGATGGTTTCCAATTCGAAGTCGAGCCGTTCTGCTACATCAGCCGGTACGGGGTCGCTGTAACGATAGTCTTGTTTGGCACCTTCGTAAGTGAGGTGTTTAAGGTAGTCAGCTTCCAGCTTTACACGAATCACTTTGTCGTAGCCGCCCAGCCGTTCAAAGGCCCCATCTTTAAATTCTTTTTTGAGGTCTTCCTCGGAATATTTTTCCAGGTAGTCGGCTTCCGTCCCAAATTCTTCCGGAATAGGAAAGGGCGGCATGATGGGGGGTGAATTCAGTTCGTACGCTTCGATCTTGTCTGCAACTTCCTGTGTATTCTTCAACGATTCCGGGACATCGGCAAACAACTGGTTCATCTCGGCCGTTGTTTTAAACCACTCCTGCTTGGTGTAGCGCATCCGGTTGGGGTCGTCCACATCTTTGCCGGTATTCAGGCAAATCAACAAGTCGTGGGCGTCAGCATCTTCGGCATTGATAAAATGCACATCGTTGGTGGCAATCACCTTAACCTGGTGTTTCGCTGCCAGTTCCAGAATGACCCGGTTGACCAGCACCTGGTTTTTGTAGACATCCTCATTCCGCCGCGGATCATCCGATTGATGGCGCTGTAGCTCCAGGTAATAATCGTCGCCAAAAACCCGTTTGTACCAGTTGATGGTTTCCTCTGCTTCCTCGATCGCGTTGTTCATGATTTTCTGAGCGACTTCGCCGCCCAAGCAGGCGGAAGAAACGACCAGGCCTTCGCTGTGTTTTTCCAAAACTTCCTTGTCGATACGAGGCTTGTAGTAGAAACCTTCGTTGGAGGCGATTGAGATCAGCTTCACCAGATTTCGGTAGCCTTTCAGGTTTTTAGCCAGCAAAATCAGGTGGTCTCCCGAGCGGTCAACCTTGTCATTTTTATCGGAAATTGTTCTTGAGGCGACGTAGGTCTCGCAGCCCAAAATAGGCTTGATTCCTTCCCGCTTACAGGTGTCGTAAAATTCTTTTATTCCAAACATCATTCCGTGATCAGTCAACGCCAGGGCTTTCATACCGTCGCCTTTGGCTTTGGCTACGAGTCCTTTTACGCTGGCAGCTCCATCCAGAATTGAATATTGCGAGTGTACATGTAAGTGTGTAAATGGAATCATTCTCAGTCAGTTTTGTCAGTCATCAAATTTATCGCTCCCTGCAAAAAACAGTCAGCTAAAATTAGGGTTTTCATTTTGGCCATGAAACCCCTGTTAATAAAACATGATAAAAGTGGAAAAGATGTCTGTTTGTTGTTACGAAGCCAATTCGGCTGGCTGGTTTTTCTATCTTCCTTTAATGTCGGGACGAGAAGAAAAATCGGTGAGCAAACACATATATTCCATATTTTACGTGAAGCACTCTGGCATTTGTCCTGATTTTCCGGTTTCACCCCAGCCTTAAAGTTACTCTTGATACACAAATATGATGGGCCACAAGAACTATTAAATCAATAGGCCTCTCTGAGAGAAACCGATTACCCCAACGGGGTTAAACAACAATAGCCCCGGGTGTAGTGAAACGGAACCCGGGGTTGAAATGCGCACCATCAAACAAGGCGCAATCAATCGGTATTTGAATGCTCCCAGCCGGCATGCGCCGCATCGCAAAACGTTTGTTTATCCTCGATGCTTCCTTGTCCTCATGCCGGACGGGCACCTCCTTTTCCATTGATGAAAAGAATGCAAAAATCTAGTCAAAGTTATCCTTCTCCCCGCGTCAGGATTTTTTCTTTCCGGCGCACAACCCTGAATACCCACCAAAATCCTTCCCGCCAACACCGGCCCGGGCGACTTTGACGGCCCACGCTACATTCGCCTGATGGCGAAGTGGGGGACTTAAGGACAAAAAAGTTTCCGTTGTGTTCTATCTTCTGGTTCTTAAAAAAGTCCAATTCAAGTCAGGATCAAAACTCATGGAGATGTGTATAAAGGGTAGTTTCAAGGAGGAGTACCCGAGCGCAGCGAGGGGGAAGTGGTTGTTTATCCTTCCGGTTGAGATTCATCGAAAGCGCTTTCCCTTGTTTTCCAAAGCCAAACCCTCGCAGGCCGACCGATCCCCAGTGTGAGAACGGGCAGGCTGGAATCTCCCTGCGAACTTAGCATTACGTTTAGATTCTTAAGTCCCTCACTTCACCGTCAGGTGAAATGTGCGCGGGCGGGCTGAATACTTTCTTCCACCTACTGCTTGGCAATCAGTTTATCTACTTCGGCTTTGTAACTCCGGCCAATTGGTATTTTGTGGGGCCCGAGCTCCACCAGTCCCGGAAGCAGCGAGGTAACTTTGTCAATGGAAATGATATAGCCGCGGTGAACCCTGAGGAATCGATTTTGCGGAAGCTGTTCTTCGAGGTGGCTGATCCGCTCCTTGACTGTGATTTTTCCCTTTTCGGTGTGAACCCGAACATAATCGCCATAGCTTTCCAGGTAAATCAGTTCGTTGAACATGATCTTGTGTAGTTTCTTGTCTGCTTTTAAAAACAGGTAATCTGTTTCCGGGTTATGGTTTTGTAGGGCAACCGTTGCCGGACTCGTTTCCTGGATACGTTGATAAAACCGGTTGATGGCTTTGGAAAACCGCAGCAGAGAAATGGGTTTAAGCAGGTAATCCACCACATCCAGCTCAAAGGCTTCAATGGCATAGTCGCGATAGGCGGTTGTAAAGATCACTTTGGGCGGATGATTCAGGTTTTTCAAAAATTCTATTCCGGTGATCTGAGGCATCTGGATGTCGAGAAACAGCAAATCGACCTTGGTTTTCGACAACACTTCAATGGCTTCAATGGCATGATTGCACTCGCCAACCAGCCGCAGGTTCCTGAACTCCGACAGGTGGTTTTTAATCACCCGGATGGCTATCGGCTCATCATCAACAATCAGGCAGTTGTAGCTTAGTTCGTCCATTGGTTTTTGTTTTGAATTTCTGTCGTCCTATCCAGTTGCAATCGAAGCTTTATTTCAAAGGTATGATCGCCCGGGGTGATTTCCAACAGGCAGGCGTTGGGATAAATGAGCTCCAAGCGTTTCCTTACGTTTTTTAAGCCGATTCCCTGGGTATAGTCTTCCTGTTTTTTATCTGCGGGGTTGCAGCTGTTGCGAACCCGAAGGTCGCACTGCCGCCCTTCAATGCGAAGACTAATGTAGACAAACGGATTCACAATGGATTTGCTGACCCCGTGTTTGAAGGCATTCTCGAAAAAGGCCAGCAGCAGCATGGGGGCAATTTCGAGTTTATCCGTTGTACCTTGCACAATAAAGTCAACTTTCAGTTGATCTCCGTAGCGGAGTTTTTCAATCTCCAGGTAGTTATTGAGATGCTCTATCTCGCTTTTCAGGCTCACCTTGGGACGGTTGCACTTGTAAAGCATGTAGTCCATCAAATCCGAGAGCTTTAAGACCAACTCCGGTGCCAGATCCGACTTTTCAAGGGTCAATCCGTAGAGGTTGTTGAGCGTATTAAAAAGAAAGTGAGGGTGGATTTGTGCCCGCAGTAGTTTTAACTCCGATTCGCGCAGCTTCAGATTGGTTTCCAACTGGATTTTTTCGAGTCGGGTATTTTCTTTCTTGATTTCGAAAGCCCGCTTCACCTGTTCAATGGCCACAAAAGCCAGGATGATAAAGTAGAGTCCGACCAGCAGGAAAACCACGTCGAATGAAGTGGGGTCGAGCTTGTAAAACTGAAAATCGCTGACAATGACAAAGACAAACATGCTGATGACCAATTCGGCCCAAAGCGTAAATACAAAGGTGTAGACCAGAAAAAGTAAAAACAGCCAGTGGTTTCCCTTGAATAAAAAACGTGGAATGAGGAAGTAATTCAGAAAGTAACTGGTGCCCATGGCCAGTGGAAACAAGAGCGAGGCAAAAATAATGGTGGTTTGATAATCGCGGTTGGCACGCCCAAAAAACAAAATGAAAAACAGGTACGAAATCACCCAGAACAGGAGATGCTGCCCGACCATCATCAAATTGGCCGGAATAAACCGGGCTGTTGTTGCTTTCGGCGCGATTTTCATGGATTGATTCAATTGATGCTTCAAATTACTCAAAAAATAGGATGAAACGGAAAAAATGTCGATGAATAACAGCCAGACGCCACTCAACGGCACCAAAGCTTGTTTAGGTGCAGCTGGGTTTGCCTGAAGTTGTATCCTCCGGTTTTGCCGCTTTTAGTCGATAAAATTCGATATAAAAAAGTGGTTGGGGTAATATTGCTTTCATTATTTCAACTTAAATTTAACGATCATGAAACCATTCGAATTATTTTACATGGGAGGACCACTATTCATGGCGATTGTCACCATTTGGGGAATTGGCATGCTGGTGTTCACTGCACAAAAAATTGTTCACTTTTTTGTGCAGGGTAAGTTCACAAAAAGTGGCCTGGGCTTAATTTTGCTCTTTGGAAGCCTGGCCATCGTCACAGGCTTTTTGGGGCAGGCTATCGGACTGATTATGGCTTTCAATGCCATTGAAGCAGCTGGCGATATTTCTCCTTCGTTGGTTGCCGGCGGTTTGAAGGTAAGTATGATTGCCCCGGTTTATGGCACCCTTCTTTTTATTATCTCGCTCATCTTTTGGGGCGCGCTGAAAGAAGTGTATACCCGAAAAACTCAAAACTGACCTGAGCCAAAGTGCGTTTGTTCCGGCAGTGTGCCTGCCGGAACAAATACGCTTTTAGCCGAGATGAACCTCCCGGTACCAATTCACAAAATTTTGTACACCGTTTTCAAACGAATACTGCGGGTTGTAGCCCAAAAGCTCTTTGGCTTTTTCAATATTGGCAAAAGTAATGTCTACATCGCCGGCCTGCATCGGTAGCTGCCTGATGTTGGCGTTTATGCCCGTTGCCTTTTCAATGGCTGCAATCATATCGGTCAGTTTCACCGGCTGGTTGTTGCCCAGGTTGATGGTTTCGTAAACCGTTTCGTGTGCACCGAGGTAGTTGACGGCTCCCAAAATGCCGGCTACCGTGTCTTCGTAATAGGTGTAGTCGCGCGAAGTACTTCCATCACCGAACACCGGAATTTCCTGACCGCTCAGGATTAATTTGGTGAATTTATGGATGGCCAGGTCGGGGCGTTGGCGTGGACCAAACACGGTGAAAAAGCGCAGGTTAATAATATCGAGCCCGTACAGGGCGTGGTAGGTATAATTGATCAGCTCGCAGGCTTTTTTGCTGAATGCGTAGGGCGAAATCGGGCGGCTCACATCCTGTTGTTCGTGAAACGGCGTTTCTTTGGTGTTGCCGTAGACCGACGACGAAGAGGCAAAAGCCAACTTTTTTATCCCCTTGTTTTTCATCACATCCAAAATGTTCTGCGTGGCCAGAATGTTGGCCCGGATGTATCCCTGCGGGTCTTCGATAGATGGACGGACGCCGGCTTTCCCGGCCAGGTGAACGATCACATCGATCGAGTGGTTTTTAAGTGCCTGGCTCAGGGCATCGAAATCAGCCAGGTCAACGTCAACAAAGCGGAAGTTGGGGTGATTCTTGAAAGCCGACAGGTTGCGTTCTTTGACCTGGCGATCGTAGAAGGGGTCGAAATTGTCAATTCCAATAACCTGGCTGCCGTTGGCCAGTAGCTTTTCACTTAAGTGCGATCCGATAAAACCGGCACATCCGGTGACGAGGATGGTTGATTGCATACGCATGATTATTTTATTTTTCCCGAAACAAAGGCAATAAGCTTGTTAAGTACGGGGATGTTTAAACGACTAAACAGGCTTCGTTTATTGTAATGAATCAGAATATTCCGAAGATACACAAACATACCCAAACTGTGGGCTGCCATCAAAACCGGGTCGAGCCGGAACACACCGTAGATGAAATTCATGGCCGATCCACAAATGCTGATCATCCAAAAGCCCAGGGGTAAAATCGATTCTTTCCGGTTTTCTGAATAAATCCACTGGTAGAAAAACCGGGAGATAAAAACGATTTGTGCCGCGATTCCCCAAATCATCAACAGCAAGGGGTTGTTTTCATTTTTGAAAAAGGTGGCCAGCGAATATTCCGTACCAAAAAACAGGTAAGCCAGAATAATCGCCGGAGTCAGCAAAATACCGGTACGCATAACGATGGACATCGGTTTCCAGTCGTTCTTGAGCTGGATGTTGCGAACGTAAATAAAGTAAACCAGGATTTGTCCGATGAGGATGGCCGCATCGTTGCGCAGGATGCCGTAAGTGAGCATCAAGATGGAAGCCAGCAGACTGATCTTCCAAAACAGGGTCGGAGATAATACTTTTCCCTCGTGCTCCGACTTAAACCACTGAATGATCGTTCTTCCGAAGAACAAAATCTGGCTCAGGAATCCGATGCTGTATATCAGGTAATCTTTCATGTATAAACTTCAAAGTAAGCGCTGCAAAGATAATTGAAATCCCATGGTTCCTGACTTTTTTACTTTCTTATTCGAAACAGGAGGGTAGAAAACTTAGGGAATTATTAAACTTTCTTAACGGAATAGGCTTTCTATTAATGTTATTAATTTTTGAATATCTTTGCGGCGAACCCAGCAGGGAGTAATTGAAAGAAAGCTTTTTATATCAATGAAAAATATTCGCAACTTTTGTATTATCGCACATATTGACCACGGGAAGAGTACCTTGGCTGACCGTTTATTGGAAGTGACCAAGACAGTGAGTGAACGCGACATGAAAGAGCAGGTACTTGACAACATGGATCTGGAGAAAGAGCGTGGCATTACCATTAAGAGCCATGCCATTCAGATGGACTATGAGCAGGATGGACAAAAGTATGTGCTAAACCTGATTGATACACCCGGACACGTTGACTTCTCCTACGAGGTGTCGCGGTCGATTGCGGCTTGCGAAGGCGCCTTGTTGATCATCGATTCCACCCAGGGAATCCAGGCGCAAACCATTTCGAATCTTTACCTGGCCATTGAGCACGACCTGGAAATTATTCCGATTCTGAATAAAATGGATTTGCCCAACGCCATGCCCGAAGTCGTGGAAGACCAGGTGATCGACCTGATTGGTTGCGACCGCGAAGATATTATCCGTGCCAGTGGTAAAACAGGAGAGGGCGTCGCCGACATCCTGCGTCGGATTGTTGAAGTGATTCCGGCCCCCAAAGGTGATCCGGAAGCACCGCTCGAAGCTTTGATTTTCGACTCGGTGTTTAATTCGTTCCGCGGTGTGATCGCCTATTTCAAAATTGTAAACGGAACCATCAATCAGGGCGATTCGGTGAAATTTGTCAATACAAAGAAAGAGTACGACGCCGATGAAATTGGTGTGCTCCGCCTGGCGATGGAAAAGCGCAAGACGCTAAGCACCGGCGATGTGGGGTACATTATTTCAGGAATTAAAACGGCCAAGGAAGTGAAAGTGGGGGATACCATTACACACAAAGCCCGTCCCTGTCCAAAAGCGATTGAAGGTTTTGAAGAAGTGAAACCCATGGTTTTTGCCGGCGTCTATCCCATTGATTCTGACGACTATGAGGACTTGCGCTCAGCCATGGAAAAACTTCAGCTGAACGATGCCTCGCTCACCTATGAGCCGGAATCATCAGCAGCCTTGGGTTTCGGATTTCGTTGTGGATTCCTTGGCATGTTGCATATGGAAATTATCCAGGAACGGCTCGACCGCGAGTTCGACATGAATGTGATTACTACCGTGCCCAACGTGTCGTATAAAGTGCACACCACCAGCGGCGAAACCATTACAGTGTATAACCCTTCGGGCTTGCCGGCAAGCACCACCATCGACGATATTGACGAGCCGTATATTCGTGCACAAATCATTACCAAGTCCGATTTTATTGGCCAGGTGATGACCTTGTGTCTGGACAAGCGCGGAACGCTTATCAACCAAAACTACCTGACGGCAGAGCGGGCCGAATTGTCGTTCGACCTTCCGTTGGGTGAGATTGTCTTTGATTTCTACGACAAACTAAAATCGATTTCGAAGGGCTACGCGTCGTTCGATTACCATATTACGGGCTACAAACCGGCCAAGCTGGTGCGTCTGGATATCTTGCTGAATGGTGAGATGGTAGACGCGCTATCGTCCTTGATTCACTTCGACAATGCTTACCCCATGGGGCGACGCATGTGTGAGAAACTGAAAGAGCTGATCCCGCGTCAGCAATTCGATATTGCCATTCAGGCAGCCATTGGTGCCAAAATCATTGCCCGCGAAACGGTGAAAGCCGTCAGGAAAGACGTAACCGCAAAATGTTACGGGGGCGATATTTCGCGGAAACGCAAGCTACTCGAAAAGCAGAAAAAAGGAAAGAAACGCATGAAGCAGGTGGGCAACGTAGAAGTGCCGCAAAATGCCTTTATGGCCGTTCTGAAACTGGATTAGCAGGCTGGATGCTGGATAAATACCAGATGCCAGATACTAGATACCAGATGCCAGATACTAGATACCAGATGCTAGATACTGGATGTTAGATACTGGATGCTGGATACTGGATGCTAGACCTATTCGCCACGCTACGTCTTCGTGTTTAATCTTCTTGGTGAAACGCTGTGAATCCCACTGTGTGCGCTGTGTTTGAGTTTTGAGAAGGTGAGAGGGAGACAAGATGAGCGGTGAGATGGTGAGAAATAAAAGCAGTCGCAGTGAACAGTCGCAGTAGGCAGAAAGCTGGTTTGCCTGGCTGGTGGATGGAATTTGAAACATGGAATTTGGAATTTTTTTATTGTTTATTGAATAATTGATCCTTGACGATCATTTTATTTTTCCTAAATTGGAAAGCGCTTTGAAAGCTTTGCTCGCCCTGAATCGCGAATCTCTGCTGGCGCGTCTGAAAACGGAGTAAAAAAGCAAATAAAACCATCCAGCTATGAAAGACTTATCCAACGAATCAAAAGGCCAATCGGCCGACGAAAGTCCGGTTCCTAAAGTGACGGGGATTGGAGGAATCTTCTTCTTTTCGGAAGACCCGGACCAAACCAAAAAGTGGTATGCCACTAATTTGGGACTTGAGGTGAATGAATGGGGATCGAGTTTTGAATTTCGAAACGCTCACCGCCCCGACGAAATCAACTACCTGCAGTGGAGCCCTTTCAAACAAGGGAGTGATTATTTTGCGCCTTCAAAAAAGGCGTTCATGATTAACTACCGGGTACAACAGATTGAAGCTCTGGTCGAAAAACTGAAAGCCAATGGTGTAACCGTGCTGGATGAAATTGCCAGCTATGACTATGGGAAATTCGTTCATCTGATGGACGGGGATGGCAACAAAATTGAACTTTGGGAACCTGTTGACCAGGTATTTACCGACATGGGCGGAAAGACCACCAAGTAAGTTTCAGAAAACTGGATAACCACTGATCCCAGCTGATCTGACAGTATTTATTTTTTAGAGCGTTTGCAGGTAACTTTCACACTCCCAACAGGCAATGGGCGCTCAGTTATTTTTGTGCTGATGCCGATAAAATTGGGTTCGGCGGATAAGCCCGGACGATGGAATAATTAATAAAATGTTGTACTTTAAGGGTGAAAGTTCGGGCGGCTTGCCCAATCCTGTTTTTCTCAGATAATAATAGACCTATGGAGTTACCCCTGTTAAAAGATATTGTCATCATTTTCGCCCTGTCAACCTTTGTAAACTTCTTATTTACAAAGATTAAAATACCGACCATTATCGGTTATTTACTCACTGGCGTCATCACCGGACCTTACTTTTTGGGTATTGTGGGTTCAAACCACCAGATCGAGTTGCTGGCTGAGATCGGGGTCATTTTGCTGATGTTTACCATTGGGCTTGAGTTTTCCATCAACCATTTGTTACGAATTCGTAAAATTGTCTTTTTTGGCGGTTTCATGCAATTGATCCTTACTGCGGGGATCACGATGCTGGTGGCGCGGCTTTATAACTTAAGCTGGCCGGGAGCTTTGTTTGTAGGTTTCCTGACGGCCTTAAGCAGTACCGCGGTTGTGCTGAAGTTGATGCAGGAACGTTCCGAAATCACCTCGAATTACGGGCGCACGGTACTCGGCATTCTCATCTTTCAGGATGTGATTCTGATTCCCCTGCTGCTGTTCACGCCCATGCTGGGCAGTGAGGCGTCCGATGTTGGTGGACAACTGCTTCCGCTGCTGGGTAAAACGGTCGTTCTCATTGGCCTGGTGTATGTCGGAAACCGTTGGCTCATGCCTAAACTGCTGCAGTTGGTGGCCCTGACCAAAAATCAGGAACTGTTTATGATGAGCATCTTCGCCATTTGTTTGTCGGTCGCTTTGCTCACTTCGGAGATGGGTATTTCGCTTGCTTTTGGTGCTTTCCTGGCTGGCCTGATGATCTCTGAATCAGAGTACAGCGCCAACGCGTTCGGGCACTTAATTCCGTTTAAAGATACCTTTACCAGCTTCTTCTTTGTCAGTATCGGTTTGCTGCTCGACCTCAGCTTTGTGGCCGATCACCTGATGCTGGTTTTTTCGACCGTTTTACTGGTGCTCGTGATTAAAATGGTGATTGCAGGAGGTACGGCTTTTGTGCTTGGGCATACCTTCCGGGGCACCATCATGGTTGGATTTGCGCTTTGCCAGGTGGGTGAATTCTCGTTTATTTTGGCACAGTCAGGGCTGAAGTACAATATCATTCCGGATTACTATTACCAGTTGTTTTTGGCAGTGGCCATTATCAGTATGTCGGTCACCCCGATTTTGATGATGATTTCGCGTCCGGCGGCTGATCAGTTGTTGAAATTGCCGATCCCAAAAGTCTGGGTTGAAGGTTTGTTCCCGCTGCCCCAGATAGAGGTGCCTGCCCTGGAAAACCATGTCGTATTTATCGGGAAGGATGCCCGTTCGCTCAACCTGTCGGTGATGGCTAAATACCTGAAAATGCCTTACATATCGATCATCTTTGATCCGGGTACGGTAAAGAAACTCCAGGAAAAGGGGGAAACGGTGATTTATGGCGACGCCACCAATGAACCGATTTTGGAGAAGGCGCACATCAATACGGCTGATGTCGCGGTGGTTTCGGTTGGCAACCTGATTGTTTCCATGTCGGTTGTCGACAAAATTCGCCAGTTGAACCCGCATGTTTTTATCATCGTGCGAACCAAGAAGGTGGTGGATATTGAAGAATTGTACAAGCTTGGCGCCAACCAGGTCATTCCCGAAGAATTTGAAACAGCGATTGATCTGTTTGAGCGGGTACTGAAAAAACGGCTGGTTCCGCAGCGCGAAATCAACCGGGTGATGGCAAAGATCAGGAATGACCATTACGGAATCTTCCGCGACACAACCAACAAGTCGGACGAACTCTTTAAAGAACTGCCGAACCTTGAAATAATGGCTTTGAAGGTTCGTGAAGGTTCGTTTGTGATTGGCAAGTCCATTCGCGAAATCAGGTTTCGTAAGGTGTTTGGTGTAACCTTGGTTGCTATTCTGCGCAAGGATAAACTGATTGAGCACCCCGATGGAAACAGAAAGCTTGAAATGGATGACACGGTCTATATCATGGGCCGTCCGGAGCAAATTGCCAATGCTTTTGAGCTGTTTGGGAAAACCGAACTGGCACCGGAAGAAGGTTAGTGTTCAGTTTGGAATTTAAAGTTTTCAGTTTTTCGTTTTTCGGAAAGCGGCAAGCCACGAGGTTAAAGTTCCAAATTCCATGTTTCAAATTCCAAATTCCATCCACCAGCCAGGCAAACCAGCTTTCTGCCTATTGCGACTGTTCACTGCGACTGCTTTAATTCCTCACTCTCTCTCACCGCTCATCTTCTCTCCCTCTCACCTTCTCACGCTCTTTTTCTTCCTTGTTTGTTGATCCGGTTCTCTCACTCATAAATATCATCCTTCAGGTTGAGTTGCGCCAAATCCAGCATAAAGCTGCTATAGCGTTCCACCAGGTATTCCATAAAAGCTTTGCCTTTTTCGGCTGTGGCCAGGTGTGGAGCGCCAACGCCTGTATCGCGGCTGATCTTGCTCCATTGCCTTTCTGCCCAGGCCCAGTTTTCGTTCAGCGCCTGCACCTTAAACTGACGGCTTTCGCCGTTACCGGCTTCGTCGAGCGGTAGAACCAGTTCGGGATGTAAATACATCATCAGGCTGGTTTCCGACTCGTCGGCATGATCGCCCGGAATATCGAAATAATCGTCGCGCTCCGAAAGTTTGAACCAGGAGCTGGTACAGATCAGCATGTCGGGGTAATGGTAGTTGACCTCACGAATGATTTGTTTGAAATCATTTCCTCCATGCCCGTTCATGATCAACAATTTATGGATCCCTTGCCGGCTGAGGCTTTCCACAATGTCGAACAAAATCTTGGTTTGGGTTGAAGGATTCAGGTTGATGGTCAGCTTGATGTCTGCTTGTCCGGTGTTTACACCAAAAGGGAGGGTTGGTAAAACGATGACATTTCCTCCTTGCTCATTGGCTTTTTGAGCCGACTTAGCCGAGATGGCTTCCACCTGGTAATTGTCGGCGGCATAAGGCAAATGGTAATTGTGGGCTTCGGTTGCTCCCCAAGGTAAAACCACCAGGTCAACGGCTTGATTTAGGATGGTTTTCCAGTTGTTTTCGGCAAGTTTGGGT
>ENA-ORCU01000559-ORCU01000559.1-marine-metagenome-genome-assembly--contig:-NODE-559-length-13442-cov-2.928096_pt1 | contig 13442 bp, 9 predicted proteins | sample MGYA00248631_ERZ508512 | MGnify/ENA primary metagenome ERZ508512 (study PRJEB26183, sample SAMN06268844) | marine metagenome | isolation source: Tt an P1 anaerobic enrichment on pine from sediment taken...
ACCAGGTGATATCGAGCATGGACATGCGATCCAGCCACTTCCAGCCGGTGGAGGGGCGTTTCACATGCAGGGAATGGTTCGGATTGGCCAGCAGCCGATTGGGCAGGTCCGGTTGAACGGCCATGGGCCGGGCAAGTCCGATCATATCCAGAGCGCCGGACTCAAGGGCGTCGGCCATGGCCGGACCGGAACGGAATCCGCCGGTTACCACCAGCGGTGTGTCGATCATCTTGCGAATCTGTTCGGCAAATTCCAAAAAATACGCTTCCCGCCGGCGGGTGCTTTCCCTGACCCCGTGACCGGTCATGCTGGGGCTCTCATAGGTACCGCCGGACACCTCGATGAGATCGATCCCCTCATCGGCCAGCGCCTTGACCACTTTTATGGATTCGGTTTCCGTAAAACCGCCGTTCATAAAGTCTGCTGAATTCAATTTGATGCTCACCGGGTAATTTTCGCCCACGGCCTTCCGCATGGCCCGGTAGATTTCCAGGACGAACCGCCGGCGGTTTTTTGAATTGCCGCCCCACCGGTCCGTGCGCCGGTTGTGGCGGGGGGAGAGGAACTGGCTGACCAGGTAGCCATGGGCCCCGTGGATCTGGACACCGGTAAAGCCCGCCTCTTTGGCCAGTCGGGCGCTGAAGGCAAATTTTTCAATAATGGCCAGAATTTCATCCTCGCCAAGTTCCCGGGGCGGGTTAAAGGCCTTTTCCAGCCCTTTGCCAAGGGGAATAGCCGACGGGGCCACCGGTTCCCGGCTCAGGAACCGGGGAGTCTGTTTGCCGGGATGGTTGAGCTGCACCCACAGGTGGGCAGCGTTCCGGGTCCCTTCGGCAGCCCAGCGCCGGAACGCCTTCACGTCGCTCGCCTCGTCAAGGACCACGTTTTTAGGCTCTCCCAGAGCGTTTCGATCGATCATCACGTTGCCGGTCATGGAGATGCCCACCCCGCCGGCGGCCCAGGTGCGGTAAAGCCGGGCCAGTTCGGGCGTGGGATTATGGTGCCGATCGGCAAGCTGCTCGCTCATGGCCGATTTGAAGAACCGGTTTTTGATGACGGTGCCGTTACCGAATTCCAGCGGGCTTCCGAATGATACATGGGCGCTCATAGGCTCTCCTTTTATGTTTTAAAATTAGACCGGTCGTCTTTTAATGAGATAAAAAAATTATTGTCCCCGCAAATTATTGTTCATCGGTATGGGGGGCAGGCTTGAACATGACATCCAGCAACAGATCGATCATTTGCTTCAGCGGGGCGGTCGAACCCTCCAGTTTCATCCTTAGAATTCCGCCTTCCCAGGCGTTCCAGAACAGATCGGCCAGTTGCCCGGCACCTATATCAGCCCTAACTGAACCTTCGACCTGGGCGCGCTCCAATAAACGGACAAACCGCTCTCTCCATTCGTTGAATGCCCGCTGCATGGCGGCCTGGCACCGGGCACTGTTTCCGCCTATCTCCGCTGCCAGGTTTCCGATCAGGCACCCCTGGCGGCAGCCCTGGAGCTCGAATTTATCCATCATGACCTGGTAGACGTTCCGGATGATCGTGAGCGGATCGTCGTCGGTGTTTTCCACGTAGGCGTCAAACAAATGGAGCAGATCATCGATGTAGCGGGTGATGATTTCGGCTGCAAAGGCTTCTTTACTGTTAAAGTAGTTGTAGAACGAGCCTTTGGGAACATTCACCGCATCGAGAATCCGCTTCAGGCCGGTGCCGTGATAGCCATGGGCGGACAGAAGCTGGATCCCATGCTCCAGAAGGGTCTCCCGGGTGATGTCGCTGCGTCGTGGTCGTGCCATAAAGATAGTATATGACCGGTCGTCTATTAATTCAAGTCGAAAAACGGCTTCACTGCTTATTGGAGTAACTTTTTTAGTTTCTAAACAATGAACTTCTTGTTTTTATAGCAAAAAAATCACAATAGCCAAAACTTTAAATTCCAAACCCTCTGATTTTATATCCGCCTCATGCTGGACCCGGTAATTGGTTCAGAGAAATATTGAGGATTTCGGTATTGTAATTTGAAATTTATTTGAGAATTGGAGCTTGTGATTTGAGATTTCCGGTTTATCCGGGTTAGGTATATGTGAGGAACGACCCTTCCGGCGGCCACCTGACTACACCTCAACCGACACCGACAGCCTGACAATAATATCGAACTGTTCCGGGGTTACCGGCTGGACCGAGAGCCGCATACCGCGCCTGAGCAGGAGCATTTCCTCAAGGCCCGGCGTCTGGCGGAGTGTGGCAAGGGGGATGGGGGCGGTGAACTTGGTATCGAAGCGGATGTCGACCATGTACCAGATCGGTTTTTCCGGCGTGCTTTTCGGATCGAAGTGGTCGCTTTCCGGGTCCTGGGCCGTGTGATCCGGGTAGCCGGCCGTCACGACGGTGGCCGTTCCCACGACCGCCGGTTTTTTCCCGCTGTGGTAGAAAAGCACCCGGTCGCCGGGTTTCATCTCGTCGCGCATAAAATTCCGGGCCTGGTAGTTGCGAACGCCGTCCCAGTGGTCGGTTTGGTCCGGCATCGCCATCAGGTCATCGATGCTGTATACACCCGGTTCGGATTTCATCAGCCAGCATTGTGTCGTCATATGGAGTTCTCCTGGAGTCGGTTGGAAAAGCAGGTGAATGGAACCGGTATTCGAGGCTATCCCATCGGATCGTCGCGTTTTTTGGTTCGTGATTTTTTGTCCATCGTATTATCGGCGTTCAAGACATGCTCCGCGGCGCCGGCCGCCGCGCTGTGAAGGATGTGGGGATCCAGCGCAGGGGCTGTTGAGGCGTCGGTGCTTTGGGGCGCCTGGCTACCGTCTGGAGCGGCCACTTCCACAATTACCTTCCGGTGGGCGTAGCGGATGCCTTTTGCCTCCAGAGCTTCCGTGATCCGTTTGTAGGCCTCCCGACGGATGACAAAATGCGACCCCGGCCTGGCGGTGAACTTGACCCGGATGTTCATCACCGAATCCCCGACTTCCCGAACCCCCTGGGATTTGACCGGTTTGATGAAATCGTTGCTGAATTCCGGATCCTCGAGCATTGCCTTGCCGACTTTTTTGATGATTTTTCGGACTTTGTCAATGTTGGTGTCATAGGGAAACTGCAGGTTGAACTTGACCACGATGCCGCCGCGCATGAAGTTGGTGATCGAGCCCAGGTCGCTGAACGGCACGATCTGCAGCATCCCGCGATGATGCCGCAGCATGACGTTTCGCAGCGTGATGGCCTCCACCACCCCGGAAACACTGCCTGCTGTAATGTATTCCCCGACACGGAACGCATCGTCGACCAGGTAGAAGATGCCGGACAGCACGTCGGCAACCAGTTTCTGGGCGCCAAAGCCAAGGGCCAGCCCCACCACCCCGGCGCCGGCCAGGAGGGGGCCGATGTTGATGCCCATTGATGAGATAACGATCAGTGTGACCATCACCAGCAGCGCGGTGGCGAAGAACTTTCTCAGGATCGGCAGCAGGGTGTAGCTTCGGTCCTGGGTGGCTGTCCCGCCCCATTCGTCATCTTCCTTTTCACCCTCTTCCTCCGGCTCGGGAATGGATTCCGCGAGTTTGCGGGTGATGTAGCCATTAATGAAACGCCAGACGCCATAGGCTATCACCAGCGTGATTACAATGTCGGCGGTCGATTCCAGTAACGGATCGACCAAAGGGATGTTAACCCCCCAAAGGTTAAGGAATAACAGGATCATCAGGACAAGCACCGTTACCCGGATCACTTGCCGCATGATCCGACGGGGGGAGGATTGCCGCTCGGCCGCATCACCCGGGGCATCGCCGGATTCCGGTAGCTTTTTATCGGCGCTTTGAAGTGAATCGAGGAGAATGTCGACCAGCCAGCCGCCTGCCCGGTCGAGAAGAAAGAAGATCGGTACCACCAGGAGGCTCATGATAAAGGCTCGGTCCATCCGGGGGCCAAAAATAACCAGCCTGCCGCTCCACAACACCCAGACCAGAAACAGGTAGCCGAGGGCCAACAGGTGCCACATGGCGGCCAGCTTGTCCTTGAACCAACTCGTGCTGTCACACTCGTCCTCCATGCATCCGCGGATCTGCATGGCAACGAACCGGCGCTGCCGCCAGATCGTCACCCCGATCATAACAATAACAAGCGTCCCCCAGAAAATGACAAAAAAGATCGAGCTGTCTCCCTGCAGACCGGCGTATCGCAGCAGCAGGAAGGACGTGTAGGCAATGGTCAGGATCCAGGCAAAACGCCTGACCACGCGGTGAACGTGTCCGGCGGCGGCGTCATCGAGCGGCATCAACCTGAGTTCGGGCACCCATGGCGAAACGATCATCCGGGAGATTGCGGTTATCATCCGGGCAATAAAGACCGTGATCAGGACGGTCAGGAACAGGGGGCGGATGCCGGAGGGGTCCGTGCCGAAAAATATGACAAACAGGATGAATGCGGTGATCGAAAAAATGACGATGCCGATCAGCTCCGGCAGTATTTTCAGAAGCGCGCCCCAGATGATATAGAGTCCCTCCATGGGTGCTGCCGGGCGGTCCTTTCCTTTGCCGGTGGATACGGTGCGACGGATCAGCCACTCCACGCCATAACCGGCCGCAAATATAAGCAAAAGACTGCCCGCCATGAGAATCAGGCCGACCGGGCCCCGCCCATGGGCCAGATAGTCCATCGCCTTTTCGATATCGTGGGGGAATTTGGCGGAGTTGGCCTTGAGGGCCATCAGGCGCCAATAGAATATGGTGGAGACGCTCTCCAACCGTTCGATCAGACCGGTGAAAAAGCTTTTCGGTGCCATCACCCGGTCTTCGTCCATGGTATCGGGTGTTGCCCGTTCAAGCTCCTCGATGTAGCGCGCCCGAACCTCCTCATCGCTCAGGCCGGCAACGGCCCGGTATGGATCAGTGGCCCTCGGGTCTGCCTGCGCGTCGGTGGAATCGTTGTCGGCACTGTTGCGGGTCATCGCCGATACGGGCAGGCCGGCGGCTTCAACCGACAGGCCGGCTCCCATGGCAATCAGATAAATGCCAACAACAAGGCCCAGCAACCGGTATGTTTTTCCGGTGACAGCCATATTATTCTCCTCTGGAAAGCAGGTAATTCATCCGGCCGCTCTATGCTCTATGGATATGGAGATTGGATGAGGATCGCTGTGGGGGGATGGAAACGCTGCTGCGGCGTACAATCAATTCATATCAAGGCCGGGTCGGAGCGGTCAAGCGGTTTGCCTCCACGTGGTTAAGGAACGCGAATTTAATTAATTACAATTTCCTGCTTGTCTGTTGGCCCATCTTCGGCGTTGCGTCAACGGCCTCATACGTACAGTATGAAACCGCTGACGCGCCTTGAAGATGAACCAACATCCGGCGCAATATTCTTGCAATTAAATAAATCCTCAACAGGCTCTAATCGACCAGCACCGGAATGGCGGCAAGAATTCCATAATTCTCCCCGCCTGTCCGACCCATGGGAGCTTTGGTGTAATCGCAATTCGGCCGGTAGTAAAGGCTCATTATCTGGTAGGGCGCCGGCGAACCATTGCCATCGGTCAGACCAAAGTGACTCACAAAGCAATTCCATATGCACTGGCCCCTCTCCCTGGCATCCGTAATGGCCGAGCAGGCGCAGTCCGAGGCCGATGACCAGTCCGGCGTGTCGTTAACGCCCTCCATCGCCGCTGGAACCATACTGTAATCCGGATCCGCTCCCCACCACGTCATCCATATCAGTTCGACTTCGACAACGCCGGTGGTTTTTGCACAAACCGTCACATTACCGCCCGTTTCGCTGCATTCAATAACAGGCAGGATCATCCGCTGGGTCGAGTTCCGTCCTGATGCTTCCTCCCAGCAGTTATAGAATTTCATATAGGATTGATTGACCTGTCCGTTGATCACGGCCATATGCTGACCCATTTCAATAGTGCGAGGATTTCCATCGCTGTAATCATGGGGTGAGCACACATTGGGTATCAGTTGGCGTATTTTCTGGTCATTGGTGCCGCCAAGACACGGGTCTTCCTGGTTGAAATCGGTCCATGCCGCAGTTTCCCCGACGCCACTGGTCATTCGTCCGATGTTGCAGGCGAGCCTGCCGTCGGCAGTGGTGATGGCATGCTCGCAGACAGCAATGGGCGCGGTCACCGCCTCCGGGTAAACGGTGCCGGCAAAACCAAGATACGCAACAGAGGTCGCCGACATGTCAATGTTGTTCAAGCCGAAAATTTGGCCGAAAAAGGTTTGAACCGGGGACGCCTGCCGGCGGACGGTGACCTGTACCGCGTTAATAAAATTGACATCGGCGTCCAGGTCCTCTTTGGTATAACCCCACAGATCGACCGGGGTGGTGGCATCGGCGGGATAAAAACCGCGAGACAGATCGCTCAGCCCGAAGCTCCAGTGCCCTCGCTGGACATCGCCGGTGTTTCCGCCGGTCCAACTGACCTCTACCGGATTGCTTTCACTCAGGTTGGCAATGGCGGTGTCTCGGGCGATCTGGTTGACATCCGTGTTAATGGCTGTGCCCTCGGAATTATACAGACTTCTCGCGCCGGCGAGCGCAGCGGCGTCGGCTGCGTTTTGAAGTTCGTTTCGCACCACCATGATATGGCCCACGTCGATGGCAAGGGCCGCAAAACCGGCGAGCATGAGCAGACTGAGGGCGACAATAATGGTCGCAACGCCGCGTTCATTACCCGTACTTGCAAGCACGTTCATGATTCTGATTACCCCCACTTATTATCCTGCAGGTTTTTTATAGGTCAAAAAGTCCAGGGTGATGGCATACCTAATTCAGGGTTCGGAACGCTCCAGTTCATCTTTCCGGTCGGTAATTCGTTTCCGGACGAAGGCCAGACGGTGCTGAATATGGTTGATAATAACTGAGAATAATTCAGCTGTTTTTTTGCCATTCCGCCGTCCGGGAGAACTGGGGTGTTGAGGAGTTGAGTGGTGATGCCTGCTCTGCAGAGAATTGAGAAATGGACGGCCCGCTGCATGGCTGAGTTAATTCATGCAAACGAAGTATATCAAAGATATTGTGGATTTGTAAAGACGTACCGAAAAGTAGAAGTCGATTAGCGTAATTGGGGTATGGCGCTGAATGGGTTGAAATTGCCTCTCAGCGAAATGGGGTAAATGGATTTCCCGCCTGACGCGTTATGCCCTTGCTTTCTGGGGATGGTCAAAACGCTGACCGGTTCCGTTCATGAATTCTGGGCGCCCTGAATGGCATCGGGCAGGGTATGCATCCCGGTCTTTTTTTTGGGGCCAACAGCTTGATTGTAATAGCCGATTCAGTCAACGCCGGCGGCCTCTGAACAGCCGGTTATGTAATGATTACAACGCCCGGGACGCTGTCCAGTTTCCGGCGCAAACGGCGAAGGATGATCGTGGCCGGTTCGAATTCCGCAATGGATTCATATTCATCCGCAAAGCAGGACTGGAGCAGATCATCATTTCCTTTCCAGAGCTTGAAATCATCAATAATAAACGGGGCCACTTCATCAAGAACCCGGCGAAATTCATCGTCGTTCATTGTCGCGATGGTCTCTTTTTCCTCAGGCTGCATATCGGAGATCAGCAGATCAACCGCCTCTTCAACACTGTGGGGCAACATGGCCATGTGTGATTTTTCGTACATCCTTCTTCCTTCTCAACTTCAATACGATGCAGACCGCTCTGCAAAACAATATCATTTGACACGGTGCTTCCGGATAGACCGCGCGCGATGCCGTCCGGGGCTCTGATATCGATGGTTCATCTGTTGCATGGCCGGGATCAACAACCGGGGCATCGATTGTTTCCCTGCATTGGAACGACTTTCCATTTCAACCATTCCGGATCGGGCAAACACCTCTCATGCCACGGATTGATCCGAAATTCAACTCTGTACATAAATACGTTCCAGCTGTTTTATCTTTTCCAGATACTGCGGCGGGTTCAATGACTTGGAGTGACCGTACGGCAGAAATTGCACCCCAACCTGAAAGGTGTATGAGTTATTGGGGTTCGGGCCTATCCAGCGCACGGTGCCACTAAGTGCCAACTCTTCGTTCAGGTCGGGAATGGTGATGTAAATGTAAATTTTCGTACCTTTCTTAAGCTTTTCCATGCACAGAAAGCGAAGCCCGCCCCGGCTGATATCGTATAAGGGAAATCTCTCTCCGGTATAGCTCTGCGTGTCCGCAAGCCTCGTTGTGGACCACAGAATGGATGCGTCGGGTATCTGGAACCGGCTGCATTCTCTCGCTTCAAAGCCCCTGTTCAGCCAACGTCTGATGCCGGATAGTCTGCTGATCATGAAGTCACCGAAAGATACGGGTAATGTTGTCCCTAATGGAAACCATTCTGAAATGTGAAACGGATACCAATACGGAACGGGAGGGTATTTGCTCCGCGTTCACTGGTGAGTGATACACTATATGGCAATCAACGACAACTCAATAGAGACAATACGCAGGGGGGTATCGCGCGCCATGGGGCATTTGCAGCGAATTCATCGGTTTTCAAACAGGCTCTTGGTGCCGTATTCAAAAACTTCTGTCAGAAAAAACAAAAAATTTAAGCCGCTAATTTCAAAGCGATGCGCTGGCATCATAAATCTGTTTGGCTATTGCCAATCGCCATCTGGATCGGGGTCGCTATCGGGATCGAAATCGGAAAGACATGGGATTGGGAGACAAAAAATTACCCGATGAGTCCGCAGGCGGTTAATCAACGTTGCGGGTTTGTATTTCCAGTAATGTTTTCAGGTAAATATCCTTCATTGCTCCGCCGATGGCCACCGCCTGGCGGGCAGCGTTCAGGGCTTCCTGCTCCCGGCCGAGTTCGGCTAAAATATGCGCGTGGTTGTTGAAAGCCGGGGCAAATCGTGGATCAAGCCGGCAGGCTTTGGCAAATGCCGTTTCGGCAGTGTTCAGGTCGCCGAGGTTGTACGATGCGTTGCCAAGTCCCACAAGAGCGGTCAGACTTGACGGCCACCGGGCAAGCGCGGTTTGATATCCGAGCGCGGCCGCTTGCCATTGCCGGGCTCGTTCGATGCCCATGATGGCTTCGACATACGCCTTTTCCGAGGCATTGGCGGGCAGCCTGTCCGGTGGCAGAATAGTCAGGCCCCATAAATCACTTTTTTTCCACGTGTTTTCAAATACGCTGAAAGGCACCTGTTTGTTGGGCGTCCGACCGGAGTGCAGAGCGATGGTTTGTTTCTGAAAATCGTACCCGACAACCACTGCATAATGCCATACAGGGTGCCATGAGAGCCCCAGGTTCTGCAGCACAATCACCGGGTGTCCGGCCGCCACCTGGGAAAAAAGGGATACGGCGCCCCGCACCTCATAGGCCACTTTGCCGTGGCGACGGGCCGTGCTGAGCATTGCAGGTTGCAGGGTCCCTTTTCGGCCTGGCGAGAACACTTCCTTTTTTAATACAAGCGGATCGGCTGGTTCGCCGCACCAGGCGAGCACCATGGCCATCGCCGCCGGACCGCACTGGTCGTTTTCCTGGTTGAAAAACGGCACACGGGTCAGTTCGATACGCGCCGGCACGTGTTCCGGCTGCGGCATGACGGCGCGGGGAGCAAGACCCGCGCAGCCGGCAACCAGGCTGCCGGCCATGGCAAAGATAACCAGCCGGGCGAGGCGGCGCCCGGCGGATGACAGGCGAGGCATGGCATCATCTCGCGTGTTTTTTTACGAAAGGAAAGACGTCGGTAAAGCCCATGATGTCGGTAAACAGCAGCACCAGAAATACGATCAGGCCGGCGGTTATCAGCGCGCCGACCGCTCCGCCGCCGGCGGGCAGTTGATCGAGCGTGTCGGCAAGCCGGATCGCTTCGCTGTCCGACAGGGTATCAACCCGGCTGCCGGCTTCTGCCGGGTCGATGCCCTGGGCGATCAACGCCGCCTGCAGTTCTTTTTTCAAGAGCATCTGGTGGAGTCGCTCCCGGACGGTTTCCGCCCGAATGGCTGCCGCCGCCGGGTCTGTGCCGATCATTGCCGCGTGGACGGGAGCGGTTATGCCGCTTGTCATAAGCATCGTCAGGGCCAAAAAAAGACAAATCGCGCGGGAGAAGCTTCTGTGTTGATTCATTTTCCTGCCTCCGGAAGTTGATGGTTGCAACGCATGGTCCACGGAATCAGACGCGGCAAGATTCCGATCCATTTCATAAAGATCTCAGTTCAGCACAGACGGCAAAAAAACGAAAGAAAAAAAGCAATAACCCTCCCCATTGAACCCGGGCTGGGAGCCGGTTTGGAAACCGACGGGGGCGTTTTGATTGGTGGTGCCGGGAAAAAATTCTTGACAAGGGAAAATGTGAATTGTATTCATTTTTCCATCATATGATGGAAAGTTTTGATGGGCTTATTTGGCCGGAACAAATGAGCCCATTTCAATCCCTTGAACAATCCGAAATTCAACGTTCTTCACGGTAAATTCCAACCAACGCAAAGGAGGAAAACATGGCATTAAATCTTGACGCGGTGGGGAAGCCGTTTGCCCCCCTGACCAAGGATTACACATGGAAAGACGTTGTCCTGTATGCCCTGGGAGTCGGCGCCGGCTTTTCCGACCTGGACTATTGCTATGAAAAGGACCTGAAGGTCATTCCGAGTTTTTCAATCGCCTCGATTTTCGACATTCTGATGCAGATCGGCCTGGAGTCGAAAATCAACCTGGCCGGCGTGCTTCACGGCGAACAGGAACTGATTTTCCACAATCCCATCCCGGCCGACGGGACGATGACCACCAAGGGAAAAATCACCCACATCTACGACAAAGGAGAGGGACGGGGCGCCCTGGTCGTCGGAGAGAGCGATACCTTTCATTCCAACGGGAAAAAACTGTTTACCAGCATTTGCACTGTTTTTGGCAGGCTCGACGGCGGGTTCGGCGGTGAAGACGCCCCAAAAACGGAAGTGATCTTTCCGGATCGGGAGCCGGATTATACCATCGAGGCGGCTCCTACCGCGGACCAGCCCCTGATCTACCGGCTCTCCGGTGACGTGTTCAGCCTTCACGTGGACCCGGAATTTGCCAAAATGTCAGGATTTGAAAAGCCGATCATGCACGGTTTGTGCACCCACGGATTTGCCTGCCGGGCCCTGGTCGACAGCCTGATTCCCGGTCAGCCGGAACTGGCCCGGCGCATGGCCTGCCGCTTTTCCAAAACTCTCTACCCGGGGGTGCCCATCCGGACCCTGATCTGGAAAACCGAAGACGGAAAAGCCCTGTGGCGGGTGATCAATGTCGAGAACGGCGAAACGGTCATCGACAACGGCATATTCGAATATGGTGAAATACCCAAGCGCGAGATCCGTTTCGACGGCAAGGTGGCCATCGTTACCGGCGCCGGCGCCGGCCTGGGAAAATCCTACGCCATGGAACTGGCCCGGCGCGGCGCAAAGGTGGTGGTCAATGATCTTGGCGGGGCACGGGACGGCTCCGGCGACGGTTCCGGCGCGCCGGCCGATCAGGTGGTGGCCGAAATCGAGGCGGCCGGCGGCGTGGCCGTGGCCAACTACGACAACGTGGCCACGGCCGACGGGGGCGAAAACATCGTCAAGACGGCTCTGGATGCCTTCGGCACCGTCGACATCCTCATCAACAACGCCGGTATTCTCCGTGACAAGAGTTTTGTCAAGATGGAGCCGGAAAACTGGGATTCCGTTCTCAGCGTTCATCTTGGCGGGGCATACAACGTCTCCCGGCCGGCCTTTGCCGTAATGAAGGAAAAGGGCTACGGCCGGATCGTGATGACCACCTCGGCGGCCGGGCTCTACGGCAACTTCGGTCAGACCAACTACACCGCGGCCAAGCTTGCCCTGGTCGGTTTCATGAACACCATGAAAATCGAAGGCAGGAAATACAACATCAAGGTCAATACCATCGCTCCGGTGGCCGCTTCCCGACTCACCGAAGACGTGCTTCCCCCGGATCTGTTTGAAAAACTGAAACCGGAATTCGTCACTCCCATGACCCTCTTTCTCTGCTCGGACGAGTGCCCGGTCACCGGCAACATCTATAATGCGGGCATGGGTTTCTTTAACCGGGCGGCCTTTGTGACCGGACCCGGCGCGGTGCTGACGGACGGGAAGACGGTTCCCGAACTGGAGACCATTGCCGACAACCTGGACAAACTCTCCTCCCTCAAGGACGGCCGGGAATACGCCGAGATCAACGAGCAGATCGGCGACCTCATGGCCGCTTTCAATCCCAAGACGACTGACCCGGCCGGCACTGATGATGCCGGAGGTGCCTCGGTCGGCGATATATTCAACTCTCTTGGAAAGGGCTTCAACGCCGCGGCCGCAGCCGGGGTCGACGTGGTCTTCCAGTACAACATCTCCGGCGACGGCGGCGGAGACTGGTACACGGCCATCAAGGACCAGGCCTGCACCATCGAGGCGGGACAGCATGACAAGCCGTCGTGCACGTTGAAAATGGATGCCGGGGATTTCATTGCCATGATGAGCGGGACACTGCCGGCCATGCAGGCATACACATCCGGCAAGCTGGTGATCGAGGGCGACATTATGAAATCCCAACTGATCGAAAAGCTGTTCAAAATTTAAGGTTGCCGGGCAATTTTAAATAACCGGCGGCGGTGCTGCCGGATTCCGGACAGCAAACGGCAGTCGACAAAACAACGCCCCACCATTCGAGAAGCACGTTCATTCAGGAAGGAGAAGATAAAATGATAGGAATTACTTCTTTTGGCGCATATATTCCGCGCTTGAGGTTGAGCCGGTCATCCATTGTTCAGGGTATGGGATGGTTCGCCCCCGCCATCATGGCGGTTTCCCAGGGCGAACGGTCCATGTGCAACTGGGACGAAGATTCCATCACCATGGCGGTTGCCGCGGCCCGTGACTGCCTCATCGGCATGGACAAGAAAGCCCTTGATGCCCTTTACCTGGCGTCCACAACGCTGCCCTTTGGGGATCGCCAGAATGCCGGCATCGTATCGGCGGCCCTGAACCTTACCGATGAAATGATCACCGCCGACTATACCGCCTCCCAGAAAGTGGCCACAACCGCGCTGATCACCGCCCTGGAGTCGATTCAGAGCGGGAATCGCAAGAACATTCTGGTCACGGCGGCGGACAAGCGCGAAACCAAGACCGCCTATTTCTACGAAATGTGGTTCGGAGACGGTGCCGCGGCCCTCACCGTGGGCGAGGAAAACGTCATCGCCGAATATCTCGGATCCTACTCCCTGTCCTGCGATTTCGTGGATCACTACCGGGGCGCGTTTCAAAAGTACGATTATGTCTGGGAGGAACGCTGGACCCGGGACATCGGCTACGGCGAAATCATTCCCAAGGCGGTCAACGGCCTGTTCGACAAGCTCGGCATCACCATGGATGATGTGGATAAGCTGGTCTATCCCTGCTTTTTCAAGGGGGATCACAAGAAGATTGCCAAAAAGCTGGGGGCCACCCCCGAAAAACTGGT
>ENA-ORCU01000560-ORCU01000560.1-marine-metagenome-genome-assembly--contig:-NODE-560-length-13436-cov-2.442024_pt1 | contig 13436 bp, 12 predicted proteins | sample MGYA00248631_ERZ508512 | MGnify/ENA primary metagenome ERZ508512 (study PRJEB26183, sample SAMN06268844) | marine metagenome | isolation source: Tt an P1 anaerobic enrichment on pine from sediment taken...
CTGCAGCGGCTCAGCCTCGAGGCCCTGCCCGGCGATGCCGGCGGCCCGGTCTTCGACTCCACCGGCGCGGTGATGGGCGTGCTGCTGTCCCGGGCTGGCGGCGCGCGCCAGCTGCCCAGGGATGTCAGCTTCGCCGCCTCGGTGCCCGCCATCGCCGCCTTCCTGTCGGCCAGCGGCGTCGACATCAGGCCCGCCGAGGCGGCGGCGCAGATCGCCCCCGAGATGCTGGCGGTGCAAGCCGCCGGCATGACCGTTCTGGTGAGCTGCTGGAACTGAGGCCGCGCCGGCCGGGGCGCCGGGCGCCGGGCCGGATCAGCCGCGCCAGAAGCGCGGCAGGAAGAGCACGAGAACGGCCACCACCTCCAGGCGGCCGACCAGCATGCCCGCCGACATCAGCCATTTCGCGGTGTCGGGAAAGGCGTGCATGGCCCCGGTTGAACCGACCTCGGGGCCGAAGGCGGGCCCGACGTTGAAGATCGCCGTCCAGGCGGCGGTGATGGCCGTGATGGTCGTGAGCTCGGTCATCGACAGGGCCACCGACAGGAGCCCGAAGCCCAGGATGAAAAAGGCGAACATGGCGATGACCGAATCGACGATGTCCGCCTCCAGGGGGCGCCCCTCCAGGTGCAGCAGGACCACGCGGCGCGGGCTGTAGAGCCGGCTGATCTGGCCGCGGATCGCCTCGATCAGCACCAGGTAGCGGAACACCTTGATCGAACAGCCCGTGGAGGCGGTGCAGCCGCCGATCGCCCCCACCGCGATGAGGATGACGAAGGCGAACGGCCCCCAGAGGGTCACGTCCTCGCTGCCGTATCCCGTGCCCGAGAAGAAGGAGACGACGTTGAACAGCGTCTCGCGCACCGAGGCCTCCAGCCCGTGGCCCTGGATCAGGACGCGGTGCGCCACGATGGCCAGCACCGCATATCCGATCCAGCGCAGATAGGCGCGCACCTGCACGTCCCGCAGAACCTGCATCGGCTCGCCCCCCATCATCTGGATCAGGCGCACGAAAGGCACGCTCGCCAGCACCATGAACAGCGCGCCGGCATATTCGGCCACGCCCGCGAACTTGCCGAAGGACAGGTCCGTGGTGGAAAACCCGCCGGTGGAGAGCGTGGTCAGCGCATGCACCACCGCCTCGAGCGAGGTCATGCCCAGGGCGAAATAGGTGACGGCGCAGAGCACCGTGAGGCCGACATAGACGCGGATCAGCGCCGCGGAGATATCCTTGGACCGCGGCAGAACCTTGCCCAGCGTGTCGAAGCCTTCGGAGCGGAAGAACTGCATGCCGCCGACGCGCATCACCGGCAGGAACACCATGGCCACGATGACGATGCCCAAGCCCCCCAGCCATTGCAGGATGCCGCGCCACAGCAGCACGCCCGCCGGCATCTCGTCGAGCCCTTCGAACACGGTCGAGCCGGTGGTGGTCAGCCCCGACATCGCCTCGAAATAGCCGTCGACCAGCTCCACCCCGGGGGCGCCGAGCAGGAAGGGCAGGGCCCCGAAGAAGGGCAGCACCGCCCAGGCGCCCGTGGTCAGCAGGAAGGCCTGCTGCACGGTCAGCCCGCCGGGAAGGTCGTTGGAACAGGCCAGCGCCAGCACCCCGCCGGTCAGCGCGGTCAGGATCGCGGCCTGGACAAAGGCCAGCCAGTTGTCGTTGCCCAGCCACAGGTCCAGCGCCATGGGCGCCAGCATGGTGGCGCCCAGCACGGCGATGAGCAGGCCGATGACATATCCGACAGGGCGCAGGTCAACCATGGGCGCAGGCTTGGCCGGAGCGCGGGGTCAAGTCAAGCCGCTGCGTCAGCTGCGGTGGATCAGCGTGGCGAAGAGATGCGGGTCGAGGCTGGCGCCGTCGAAGGTCTCGCCCTCGGTCAGGATCGACACCGCGTCATGGCTGTGCAGGCTTTCCTGGTGGCTGGCCACCACCCGGAAATCGCCCACCCGCGGGTCCTTCTGCAGCGCCTCGCAGAACAGCCGCGCCGCGTCCTCGACAAAGATCGGGTGGGCGGCGTTGAGCTCGGCAAAGGCCTGCTCGTCCTCGCGCTTGACCATGACCTGGGTCTCGGTGGGCACGGCCGAGCGGCAGATCTCGATCAGGTCCTCGAACCACAGGCAGCCTGCGCCGGGCTCCAGCTCCACCGAGATCCGCGCGACCGAGCGCTGCGAATGCGGCGTGGCCAGCTGCCCGCGCGCCTGGCGGGCGTGCTCGCTGAGCTCCAGCGAGCAGGGGCAGGTCGAGGAATAGACATAGTCGAGATGCATGATCTTCTGGCGCTGGCCGCCCCGTTCGACCAGCTCCAGCGCGATGTCGTAATACTGGTAGCCCTCCAGCCCCGAGCGCAGCGAGGTCACCTTCATGGGGAAGGAGAAGCGCATCTGGATGCGGGCGTCGAAGCTTTCGAGGTCGGACTTGTAATCGTCGAGCGCCGCCGAGATCACGTCGAAGCTGAAGGTCCGCTCGGCATGGGCATAGAAGCTGCGCATGATGCGCGACATATTGATGCCCTTCTTCTCGGCATCGAGGCTGACCGTGCCGGTGACCGAGGTCTCCAGCGTCAGGTCGCCATTGTCGCGGGTGTGAAAGCGCACCGGCAGGCGGAAATTGGAGATGCCCACGTGCTGGATATGGCGGCGCGCGCCGCGGATCAGGCTGGCCGGGCCGTTCTGCAGGTCGGGCAGCGTGGCCTTGTAGCCGGCATCGGCCTCGAAATCATGCGGATAGTCGCGGCTGAGATCGGGATAGTTGGCCACGGCACGGCCAGGCAGGAGCCGCGCGATGGCCGGGTCAAGCTCGGCCATCTCGGTGGCATCGGCCGAGGCCGCCCATTTGCGCAGCAGTTCCAGCGCCTCCTTCGCCTCGTCGCGGCTGGGCTGCTCTCCGATCTTGCGGGAATGGATGTTCATCAGGGTCTTCCCTTCGCGTCCTGTCGCAGGTTCTATATGTGGGATTTGGACGGCGAATGTCCAATCCTACGCCACAGATACGCGAAAACACACGGCCTAGATCACATCCAGCGCAGCCGTCACGTCGGCCAGCAGGTCCTCGGCGGCCTCCAGGCCGAGGCTGATGCGCACCAGGCCGGGGGTGATGCCCAGATGCTGCTTCTGCTCCTCCGGCAGGCGCTGATGGGTGGTGGTGGCGGGATGGGTGACCAGGCTTTTCGCGTCGCCCAGGTTGTTGGAAATGGTGAACAGTTCCAGGGCGTTGAGGAAGCGGAAGGCCGCCTCCTGCCCGCCCTTCACCTCGATCGCCAGCATGGTCCCGCCCGACCCCATCTGGGCCTGCGCCAACGCGTGCTGGGGGTGGTTGTCCAGCCCGGGATAGAGCACGCGGCTGAGCTTCGGATGGCCCTGCAGCGCCTCGGCCAGCGCCGCGGCGCTCGCCGCCTGTGCACGCACGCGCAGATCGAGCGTTTCCAGCCCCTTGAGCATCACCCAGGCGTTGAACGGGCTCAGCGCCCCTCCGGTATGTTTCAGATAGGGCTCGAACGTGCCGCGGATGAACTCCTCGCTGCCCAGCACCACGCCGCCCAGGCAGCGCCCCTGCCCGTCGATATGCTTGGTGGTGGAATAGACGATGACGTCGGCCCCCTGCTCCAGCGCGCGGGAGAAGACCGGGGTGGCGAAGACATTGTCCACGATCACCAGCGCGCCCGCGGCATGGGCCAGCTCGGCCACGGCGGCGATGTCGATCACCTCAAGCGTGGGGTTGGAGACGGATTCGAAGAACACCGCCTTCGTGCCCGGCCTGATCGCATCGCGCCACTGGCCGAGATCGGTGCCGTCGACCAGCGTCACCTCGACCCCGTAGCGGCCCAGCACCTCTTCGAGGATGTAGAGGCAGGAGCCGAACAGCGCCCGCGCCGCCACCACGTGATCGCCCGCCTTCAGCATCGAGGTCAGCACGCCGTTGACCGCGGCCATGCCAGAGGCGGTGGCAAAGCCGTCCTCGGCCCCCTCGATCGCGGCGATGCGCTCTTCGAACATGCGCACGGTGGGGTTGCCGTAGCGGGCATAGATGAACTCGTCCTCGCCCAGCTCGACGAAACGCGCCTCGGCCTGCTCGGCGGTCTCGTAGACGAAACCCTGCGTCAGGAAGATCGCCTCGGACACCTCGCCATACTGGCTGCGCCGCGTGCCTGCATGCACCATCCGGGTGCGCCGGTCCCAATTCTTCGTCATCGCCCCGCCTCCTTGCGGCAACAAAAAACCCCCACCGCCAGAGCGCCGGGGGCCGCAGAAAGCTCCTGACCTCTTTAGCGGCATCTTTAACGTGGCCCGCAATCCGGTGAACAAATCGCCACGGCGCGAGGCATAGCGCCGCCCCCTGTGGCCGTCAAGCCGCGTCACGCAGCTGTAACAGAGGGTTCACGCCCCTGTCGTATGGCTGCCGTAGCTCCTTTCCACAAGATGTTGTGGGAGCTGCCCCGATGCCCCTCGTCCGGATCAACGCGATTGGCGCGCAGATCGCCCCGGCACAGGGCGCCGGCCCGGTTGGCGCGGCGCTGAGCGAGGCCCTGCGCGATGTGCCCCCGGAGGCGCCGGTGTTGGTGATGACCACGGCTTCCGCTTCTCCCCCTCCCGCCCGGACAGATGCCCGCACGGCCACATCCTGTCGCCCGCCCCGCAAAGCGACAGCTGGAAGGCGGTGTCCTGGCCGCGGCACCTGGGCTTTACCGGCCGCGCCCCCTCCCAAGGGCTGTGCATCGGTTTCGGCTGGGAGGCGGCGGGCACGATCTGGACGGCCTATGGCGAGGCCGCCCGCGCCGCCCGCCCCGGCCAGCAGGTCGACGTGGTGGCCCATTCGCTGGGCGCGCGGGTGACGCTGGCGGCCCTGCCCCACCTGCCCGGCGGCGCCCTGCGCCGCGCGGTGCTGATGGCCCCGGCCGAGATGTCCCGCATCGCCCGCGCCGCGCTGGACACGCCGGCCGGGCGGGCCGCCGCGTTCCTCAGCATCACCAGCCGCGAGAACGACCTGTTCGATTTCCTGCTGGAAGGGCTGGTCGCACCGCACCGCTTCGGCGACCGGGCGCTGGGGCAAGGCCCGGGCCAGGGGCGCTGCAACTGGCTGGATCTGCAGATCGACCATGCCGGCACGCTGGCCGCCCTCGGCCGCCTCGGCCACCGCATCGCGCCGCCTGCGCGACGGGTCTGCCACTGGTCGCCCTATCTGCGGCCGGGCATGTTCCCCCTCTACCGCCGCTTCCTGCGCGGCGAGATCGCGCCGGAGACCCTGCGCACCGCCCTGCCCGCCGCGCACAGCCCGCGCTGGTCACGGCTTCTTGCGCCTCCGCGCGCCCCCCGGCCCTTGCCCTTCGCCGAAAAAGCCCCATTCTGGGGCGCGCAACAGGAGCGCGCATCATGATCGACCTTTACTACTGGCCGACCCCGAACGGCTGGAAAATCTCCATCGCCCTGGAAGAGATGGACCTGCCCTACCAGGTCCATCTCGTCGATATCGGCAAGGGCGAGCAGTTCGACCCCGACTTCCTGAAGATCGCACCGAACAACCGCATGCCCGCGATCGTCGATTCCGAGGGTCCCGGCGGCGCGCCGATCTCGATCTTCGAATCCGGCGCCATCCTGCAGTATCTGGCCCGCAAGACCGGGCGCTTCTGCGGGCAAGGCGAACGCGACCGCGTCGCGGTGGAGCAATGGCTGATGTGGCAGATGGGCGGCCTGGGCCCGATGGCCGGCCAGGCGCATCACTTCCTGCGTTACGCGCCCAGCATGGACCCGCCCAACGACCTGCCCTATGCCAAGGACCGCTATCGCAAGGAAACCGGGCGCCTCTACGGCGTGCTGAACCGGCGGCTGGCGGAAAACGAGTATGTGGCGGGCGATTTCTACTCCATCGCCGACATGGCGATCTGGCCCTGGGCCTCGCTCTGGGAACGGCAGGAACAGACGCTGGAGGACAAGCCGCACATGGCCCGCTGGCTGGAAACCGTGGGCAACCGCCCCGCGGTGCAGCGCGGCCGAGCCCTCGCCGCCGAGAAGCGCGGCAACCTGGAGGCCGACCGTTTCGCGCAGCAGGTTCTTTTCCGGCGCTGAACAGAGGCCCCCGCTAGAGGCGGACGGGCCTCGGCATCTTGGCGCCGCGCTCCGCGGCAAAGCGGGTCAGGAACTCCATCTGGGCCGAACTTTCGATCCAGTTGCGGTTCTTCGAGCGCACCAGATCGACGGCATCCGGCGCGCTCATGCCTGCCCAGATCAGCTGGCTGGCCAGCAGGGTGCCGGTGCGCCCTTTGCCGGCCCGGCAATGAAACACCACCGCCTCGCCGTCGCGCATATAGCCGTCCACCTTCTCGCACAGGTCCTCGGTGCTGGCGGTGTCGGCGGCTTCGCGGTCGGGGATCGGGAAATACAGGCTCACGATGCCGTAGCTGCGCATGAGATGCGCGTCTGGTTCCCATTCCTCGGTGAGGGTCACCAGAACCCGCGTCCCCACGCGCTCCAACGCGGCCAGGTCGGCCCCCGGATCACCGACGACCCCGGGCTGGGCGCAGCCGCCCAGCAGCCCGGGCTCCAGCCAGTGGAACCCTCGCGGCCCATAATATTCCGATACAACCTCGCGGGCGCCGTAGCTCCGAAACATACGAATTCTCACTCCCTTGTCTTATCTTTCAGCGGCCGCTCAGGGCGTAGGCGAGATCGAGATCCCACAGCCAGCCTTCGAGCCCCGGGGCCAGGTCCTGTCCCGGCAGGCATCGGCTGAGCGCGCCGAGCGCCTTGTCCGGCGCCGTTCCCATGCACACGAGAAAGGCCCCGAGGAACTCTGCCGCCGTTCCCGGATCGGCCCCTGTATTCAGCAGGATGCGTTGGCCGTAATCCAGGTCCGCGGCCAGTTCCGCGCAGGCCTGCGCCGCGTCATCGGCCCCGGCGATGCTGCGCCGGGAGCGGATCTTGCCCCGCTCCGACACGCAGAGCGCCCGGCGGGACAGTCGGTAGACCAGGTCGAACTCGCGCCCGCCATCGCCGGCACGGTTCCGGCAAATCTTCAGCCGGCCCGGCATCACCCAGCCCTCACCGCCCGCCGGCAGCAGGTCTGCGGTAAACCCCGAGGGGGGCGGCCTGTGCTCGGGCGCCAGCGAGCGCGGGTCGGTGTCGGGCCGCGGCATCACCAGCCCGCCCGTACGCAGGAAATGCTCGGCAAGCGGGCCGGCCGCGCCGGCGAAGAAACGCTCCGCTGGCGCGTCGGCGACGATCGTCCCCCGGCCAAGCAGAACGACCCGCGCGCAGCGCCCGCGCAGATGGTCGAGATTGTGCGAGGCGACGAAGACCAGCCGATCCCGCGCAAGAGCGGCAAGGGCCTGCATGATCTCGTGGCCGTGATCGTCGAAGAGGCCCGCCGAGGGTTCATCGACGCAGATCGCCATGTGGTCCGTCTGGGCCTGCGCCGCCTCGTCGATCAGCGCGTGGCGCAGGTTCAGCAGGCGGGCCGAATCCGGCCGGCTCTCGGCCTCTTCCCGCGGGCGTTGGGCGACCAGGGCGGGCCGGTTGCCGGGGCCCAGCGGCTGCCCGCGATAGGTGGCGAGGCGATGCTCGGCGGCAAGGCCCTGCCGGGCGGTCCAGCCGCACAGGAATTTCAGCAAGGTCGATTTACCGCTGCCCATCGGCCCGACGAGCCCCACGAAACCGCGGGATTCGAGATCGAGATCGATTCCGGAAAGAAGAGGCAGCTCTCCCGCGCGGACGGCCAGATCGCGCAACGCGATTTCCGCCCCAGCCGTAAAGGTGTCCGCGCGGTTCATCGTGACCATGGCTTATCCCGGCTTCCAGCGGCGCAGAAGCTTGCCCAGTTCCAGCGGCAGGAATTCCTCGATCTCGCGGTTCTCGCCGTCGGCCCGTATCGCCATGGCGTCGCCGTCCCTGTCGGCGGGCATCCACACGACAAGAAGCGGTGATCCCAAGCGGGCCTGCAGGCGTTGCGCCAGAATCTCCTGCGGCGACGCCCCGTCGGGCGCCGGGACCTCCGGCGCGCGGTCTTCGGCCTTGTCTTCCGGCGCGGTGTCGACCTCCACCAACGCGGGCGCAGCGGGCCGCTTGCCGTGCCGGGCCCAGGGCAGCGTGGTCACCTTCTGGTCCGGCTCTTCCACGGCATTCGCGACTTCGGGCGCGGCGTCGTCCTCCTCTGCCGCCGGCTCGTCCGCGGCAGCCTCCACCTGCGGCGCGGCCTCGTCATCGGGGAGTGGTTTGCCGCGCGGTTCGGGCTGCATCAGCACCGAAACGGGCAGCCCGTCATCGGACGGAAAATCCTCTTCCAGCGGCTCGAATTCGCGAACCAGGTCGATATCCTGGCGCAGGAATTCATCCACCAGCTGCTGCAATTTCTCGGCGGTCCGGGCGCGGTCGGGCGCATCCTGAAATCCGTAAAGATTGACGATCTTGCCCGGCCGGTTTCCGATCTTGAACTCCACCCGGTAGATGCGCCGGTTCTCGACGGTCAGCCCCAGCCGGCTGCCGTTGCCACGCAGCCAGATCGTTTCCGGCAGAATGGCCCCGCGCACCGTGCGCGCGAGCGACAGTTTCTTCCGGCGCAGCGGCGTCGACGCGTTCAGCGGCTCCAGGTTTGCTTCCCGGAAGGCTATGCCAAGACGGCGACGGGCGAGAGGGAGGGAGGACATGTTAACCGTTCCGAAACATGGATGGCTGCTGGTCGGGGTCGGCCGTGGCCCTGCCCGACCGGCAGCGCATCCCTTGGGACCTATAGCGCGGCCGTGAGCTTATCCATCGACATCCGCGCCTTCGCCAGCGCCATGCCGACATTCGTGCTCTTGCTGCAGACGAAGCAGATCGCGTGGTCGGGATATTGCTTGGTCCGCAGGAACACGTGCAGCAGGTTCTCGCTGAAGATCAGGAATTCCTGGAAATAGTGCTTCGGCTCGCCTTCGCTGCCGCGCGACTTGTGGAAGGAGGCTTCGATCTCGCGGACGGTCGGGCCGTCGAAGAGATCGGACGTGGCGGCCGCCACCATGTCCAGAACCTCCTGCGGGGGCGAATCGAGCGTCTTCACCGAAAGCAGCAGCCCCGAGGACATATCGACATATGCCCCTGCGAGGCATTCCGGGATCGTCTTCATGGCTTCTGCCAAAGCTTTGTCGAGAGACATTTTTGTTCCTTTTTCTTGGCTGTCTGATGGTGTGGCGGGTTACTGGGTACTTTTCGGCATCACTGGTACTGAATGGACTATACGGCCTAGGGGCCCCGCGGGGCGAACCTGTCCTGAAGCTGGATCGCCAGATCCAGCGCCAGCGCATGTTCGCTGCCGTCGCGCGCCGCGCCGGCCAGCCGGCCATGCGCCCGGCGGTAGATCGCGGCCAGCTGCGGGCCGTCCGGCCCGGGCTCGGGCAATTGCTCCACGACATGGGACAGGCGCTGCAGGATCACCTGATGCGGCGCGCGCTCGCCGGGCCGGATGGTGTCCAGCAGGAGCGCGCGAATGGCCTCCATCTCGTCGCACCATGCCCGGTGGATGGCCGCGTCGCTGGCCAGCGCCGCGGCGACATCGTCGTCCTCCACCAGCGCCGGGCCATGCGCAGGGGCCTCGGCCTGCCCGGGGTCGGCCAGCGCCGCCTGCAATATCTGGAAAATCTCCTGCCCGCCGGACGCGGCCCAGCCGGTTTCCGACGCCGAGCCCTCAAGCGCGGCCCGGCCCGCGTCGACCATGACGATCCGCGAAAAGGTCTGCGCCGCCATCCGCGTGACGCGGTCCATCACATGCTCGCGCGAGGCCTCGTCGAGATAGTCCGCGCGGGTCACCGCCAGAACGGCCCCCGCCAGACGCTCCGGCGGCAGGCTGTCGACGATCGTCATCTCGCTCAGGCACCAGGCGCGCTGGCCCATCGTGCACCAGATGATCAGGTCCGCGGCGCGAAGCTCGGCCTCGCTTTCGGCGGACAGGTGGCCGTCTTCGCCTGCCGAGACCTCGATCAGGGACGCGCCCGCCAGCCCGGCACAATGCGCCCGCATCGTGATCTGAGACAGCTCCCGCGCCTTCTCGGCGCTTTTCGGCAGATGCTCGCTGGAAGAACGCGTGCCGTCGCGGCCCAGCATCGTGATGTCCGGGACCGGCTGTGCATCTTCTTCCGCCTGCAGGTCGATGCGAAGGGGCGGCATGTGCGAATAGCTCACGCCAGGGGGAACCGCCTGCTGGCGCAGCAGCAGGTTGATCAGGGAGGACTTGCCGGAATTGAACTCGCCCGCGACCACAATACGGAAGCCGGACGATGCGTCCGGCGCAAAATGATCTCTGTCAGAATGGTCGAACGCGATATTCCGTCCCATCGCCGGCACGTCAGCGCGCGCCTTCCACGCTTACCGGGGGCGCATCGCCAGCGGGATCCTGCCAGGAAGCCGCGGCGGCGATGTCGCCGAAACGTTCGTCCAGTTCCGCGCGCACGGCATCGAGGCTGGCGATACGCTCATCCAGCTCTTCCGCCCGACGCTTGCGCTCCTGGTAGATCTTCGCGATGCGGTCCTGGTCGCCGCCGCGGGCCAGCGCGCTCGATTCCGCCTTGAGCGTCTGGATCTCGCTGTCGATCATGTCGCGGGCAGCGGTCAGAACATCGCGCAGCCGTTCCATGGCAGCGCCGTTGCGCTTGCCCACCGCTTCGCGCACCGTCTGCAGCAGGCTTTCCGCCGCGTCGTAGACGTCGAAACGGATCAGGCTCGACAGCAGCTCGACCGCCTCGTCCGGCGACATGGTCTTGCTCTGCCAGAAGCGCCAGCCCCGCCGTTTCGAAAACTCCATTTCGATGAGCGGCGAATGCGGCTTGAACGCGGGCAGGATCTCGTCGAAGGGCAGGTTTTCGACAATGCGTTCGATATAGACATCGCCCACCGCAGGCCGGATCTGTTCGTTCAGCTTTTCGGCGTGCTCCTGCAAGATGCGGTCGATCTGCTGGCGGCCGTTCTGGTAGCCGTGGGCGACCTGCGCCTCGACACGCCGGCACAACCCGGCGACATCGACGCTCCAGCCGGCCATTTCGCCCTCCTCTTCCTCCATTGCGTCCCGCAAATGCCGCGCCTGCGCCTGCACGAAGGAGGTAACAGCCGTCTCGATGACATTGTTGATCGACACGCAGACGACGTCGCCATTGTTCAGGATCTTGCCCTGCCCCTGCGTGGCGAGGGTTTCCAGTTCCGCGGTCAGCGTGGACAGCTGGTCGATGCGCTGCTCGACGCGGTCACGCTCCTGCGCGGCGACGCCGGCAATGTCGTGGGTGTTGACCAGGCCCAGCCGTTCATGCTCGCGGCGTTCGCGCAGGGCCTGCCGCTGAAGGTCGACGGCCGAGCCGCATTCGGTCACGGCCTGGGCGAGCACTTCGTTGATGCGCCCCCCGGACATCACGGTCGAGATGCATGCGGCCAGGTCCTTCATCCCGGACCCGGCATAAAGCCGCTTCCTGGGGTCGCCCGGCGCGTCGGTCAGGCCCTTTTCGACCGAGTGGAAGGCCCGGCTGTCCAAGGCCGCGGCGACCTCGGCGTCGCTGCCCGTGGCCGCGATGCGGCCCCATTGCGCGCTCCCTGCCAGCAGCTCGTAATTCGGATGCTCCATCTCCTCGCGCAGGCGCGCGTCCAGCGCCCCGAGCAGCTCCGGAACCGCCTCTGCCGGCTCATCCAGCTCGTCGATGCGGTTGACATAGACGATGGTCTTCTTCGCCGAATGGACCGAGAGCATCTTCAGCAGCGCGATATCGGCCGGGCCAAGTGCCTGGTGCGCCGACAGCGCCACGATGAAGGCGTCGGCATCCTTGAAGCTCGAGGTCGTGATCTCGTCGCGCACCAGGAACGGGTCGTTGATGCCGGGGGTGTCCGACAGCGTGACCGGCACGCGGAACGGGCCCGCGGGCATGAAGACATTGGCGCTCTTGGTGATCCCCGAATAGCGCCCGGCCGAGGATTCCGGGTTCACCCCGTCGCCATAGCCGGCGCTGACATAACGTTCCAGCACCTCGGGCGTGATGTCGTTAAAGCGATGTTTCTTGCCCAGGAGAAGCGTATAGAGATTGCCCAGCCGCTTCTTCGCGTTCTCCTGCATTTCGATGACCTGGCGCTGCAGCACATCCGACCGGAACCCCGGCAGCAGCTCCTCGGCCAGTTGCCGGGTCTCGGGGTTGCCCTCGATCATGCGGCGCCACTCGGCCTCGCTGAACAGCTCGAACACGCCACCGGCCTCCGGCTTATCGGGATGGCCGAAATGCAAGTTGGTGATGACCGCGGTCCAGGGGTTGACCTCGGTCGGAAGAAAATCGCCAAGCCCCGTCAGCGCATTGATGAGAGAGCTTTTCCCCGATTTCACCTGCCCGACCACGGAAATCGTGACCGCCGCTTCGCGCACCCGCTCGAGCGATGTCCCGAGCAGTCGGTCGATCTGCGGAGAATCCGGCTGGCGCGCGGACGAGACGACGGACTGCAGCTCAGCGATGCGCTGAGCGGAACTGTCCCCGATGGAATCGATCAAAAACATGGGTTTACCTGGTGCGAACGATCTCTCCCCTCGCTGCCCTCAGACAGAAGCGTTAGTGTGATGAAAAAGTGGCATTATTATGATCGTGACGAATTGTGACAGATTTGCGCCAGCCCGCAGGAGGCCCGATACCCCCTTATTTTACAGGACTTTCACGCGTAAACCGCCGGTCGCACCGCGCCCCCACCCCCCGACGCGTTTGCGAAGGAATAAGGGCGCCGCGCGCCCCGCTTCTTCTGTTCAAAAATATCCCCGCCGGAGGCCTCCGGCCGCAGGGCCGGCCCCCGATCCGGACCGCAACCGCGGCGCGCGCCGCCTCAGTCGCCGCTGTTTTCGTCGTCCTCGAACCCGTAGGTCTGGAACAGCTTGCCCTGGGTCATGAAGAAGGCGAAGACCGCGATGGTCAGGCCGAAGGTCTTGAAATTCACCCAGGCATCGGTGCTCATGGTGCGCCAGATCACCTCGTTGAGCACCGCGAGCCCGGCGAAGAAGCCCGCCAGCCGGCGGGTCAGGATCATCCAGCCCTCGCGCTTCAGCGGCATCATCTCTTCCATCACGTATTGCAGGTAGCTTTGCCCCCGCAGCAGGCCAAAACCCAGCACCCCGGCGAAGAGCAGGTAGATCATCGTGGGCTTCATCTTGAAGAAACGGTCGTCGTTCAGCCAGACCGTCAGCCCGCCGAAGAGCACCACCAGAACCGCCGTCGCGATCTGCATCTTCGACAGTTTCCCCGAAAGCCACCAGATCAGCCCGGTGCTGGCCAGCAGCACGGGAATGAATCCCGCGGTGACCAGGATGAAGCCCTGGTATTCAGTTTCCCCAATGGTGAAGGTCCGCTCGCGCAGCGCCACGTAGCCCACGAAAAAGGCCACGATCGGTCCCAGCTCCAGCGCCAGTTTCACAAAGGGATTCAGTTTCTTCTCGGCCATTTCTATCCGCCCATCTCAACAATCACCGC
>ENA-ORCU01000563-ORCU01000563.1-marine-metagenome-genome-assembly--contig:-NODE-563-length-13392-cov-2.826887_pt1 | contig 13392 bp, 7 predicted proteins | sample MGYA00248631_ERZ508512 | MGnify/ENA primary metagenome ERZ508512 (study PRJEB26183, sample SAMN06268844) | marine metagenome | isolation source: Tt an P1 anaerobic enrichment on pine from sediment taken...
ACAGCGTTTGGTTATCTTGGAAGAGACGATGTGCATATCGAAACGCTCGATATAAAAAATGTAAAAGCCATTGGTGAGTTTGAAACACCTGTTGGTAATTGTGTAACAGTCAATCGTCAACGTGGAACGACCGATGTGCATATTGCTCCGGGCTCTTGTCAATCTGTAAATGCCGATATGAGTAAAACAAAGCCTCGTCATGACGTGGTATCATGGGTGAATTATTTTGTAAACGCGTTGAGCTGGTTTACGCAAAGTGGTCGGTATCTGACATTGGGGTTTCTGTTGGTCTTATCATTGAACCAGACGGTGTTTTCTCAATCGGAATGGCCCATCTTCCGTGGCAACCAGCAACTAACAGCTTCGGTAAATACCGCACTCCCAAACCAGTTGCAGTTGTTGGCTTCCTTTCAAACCGAAGATGATATCAAGGCCTCGCCGGTGGTGAAAGATGGGATCATCTATTGCGGATCGACCGATGGCTATTTCTACGCCTTCAACCTAAAAGGGGAACTGAAGTGGAAGTTTAATGCCGAAAATGCCATTGAAGCGCCTGCGGTGTTGCTGGATGGAAAAGTCATTTTTGGCTCGCTGGATGGTTGGCTGTTTTGCCTGAATCAGGGTGATGGAACGGTCGTTTGGAAGTACAAAACCGACAACCAGATTATCGGGTCGGCCAACTGGCACACCACCAATGGCCAAACGGTGCTGGCCGTGGGTAGCTACGACTACTTTTTGCATGGTGTCGGTTTGGCGGGTGGAGATGGTTTATGGAAATATGAATCGGATAACTTTATTAATGGCGCGCCTGCTTTGTACAAAAACAGCGTGGTCTTTGGTGGGTGCGACGGCTTCCTGCACCTGGTGAACCTTCAGACAGGGCAGGTGGCCCGAAAGATCGAGCTGTCAACCTACATGGCTTCATCGCCAGCCATTGTTGGAAATGAAGCTTACATTGGCGATTATGAAGGACGCTTTTTTGCGGTCGATCTGGAAAGTGGTGTGGTACGATGGACTTACGATAATGTGGAGAAAAACCTGCCTTTTATTGCTTCGCCCGCCATTTCGGGCAACCACATTGTGGCAGGAAATGAAGATCGTCAACTGTATTGTTTCAGCCGGAAAGACGGAACATTGGTTTGGACAAAGCGCTTGTCAAACCGGATTAATTCCTCATCGGTGATTGCCGGAAGCAAAGTCGTCACTGCAACCATGGATGGTATGCTTTTTATGCATAACTTACAAACCGGAGAGGAATTGCAACAGTACGAGTTGGGCAGCCAGATGACGAGCTCTCCCGCGGTTTACGACGGCAAAATCATCATCGGCGCCAATGACGGAAGAATTTATATTTTAGGGAAATGAAAACCTGAAACTTGAAACCTGAAACTCGAAACGCAATGAAAATAGCACACATCATTCCAGGATCAGGCGGCAGTTTTTACTGCGGCAACTGTTTACGCGATAGTAAGTACATGAAGGCCTTGCAGGATTTAGATCAGGAGGTGATTAAAGTTCCGCTTTACCTGCCCTTGTTTGAAGATGCACACGATTTGAATGAGGTACCCGTATTCTATGGGGCCGTAGACATTTATCTGAAGCAGCGCTTCCCCGTTTTTCGGCATATGCCGGCCTTTGTCGACAGAATGTTGAATTCGAAATCAGTTTTAAATCTGGCGGCACAAAACGCCGGTTCAACGCGGGCGAAAGGCTTGGAAGAGATGACCGTTTCGATGTTGCTGGGTGAAGAAGGTCTGCAAAAGGGAGAGTTGGAGCGCCTGGTCGAGTGGTTGCGCGATGAGGCTAAACCGGATGTGGTGCACCTCTCGAATGCCTTGCTGCTTGGATTGGCCCGGCGAATCAAACAGGAAATGAATATTCCGGTGGTTTGTTCCTTGCAGGATGAGGATGTGTGGGTAGATGTGATGAGCGACAAGCACCGCGAAGAAGTTTGGCAAATTATGGAAGCGCGTGGCCGCGAGGTGGATGCTTTTATTTCAGTGAGTGATTTTTATGCGAAGGAAATGAAAAAGCGGATGCACATTCGTCCGGATCGCCTGTTTATCAACCATATTGGAGTGGATACGGCCGACTACCAGGTGAAACCGGTTCAGGACAAAGAACCTGTTATTGGTTTTATCTCGCGTATGTGCGAGGAAAATGGACTGGGGGTTTTGGTCGATGCCTTTCTGTTGCTAAAAGAAGATGAAGCTTACAGTCCGGTAAAATTGAAGATTACCGGGGGTAAAACCAATGATGATACGGCTTTCATCAAACAGCAAAAGAAGAAAATAGCGTCGGCAGGTTTGGAGGAGCAGGTATTGTGGGTAGAAGAGTTTGAGAATCCTTCGCGTCAAAACTTCTTTGATACCGTGGCGTTGTTGACCGTTCCGGTGCTGAATGGCGAAGCGTTTGGCCTATACCAACTGGAAGCGTTGGCATCTGGAATTCCACTGGTGCAGCCAGAACTGGGCGCTTTCCCCGAAGTGGTTGGCTTGTCTGAGGGCGGGGTGACTTATCATCCCAACAGCCCGAAAAAGCTGGCCAAAGCCTGGAAAAGTATTATTCTGGATAAAGAAAAATTGACTGAGCTGAGTGTAAAAGGACTGGAAGGTGTCAAAACGCATTTCGATATTCACAAGCAGTCTGAAAAACTAGTAGAAATATATAAAAAAGTGGCGGTGAAGGCGTAGTTCATGAATGAACACGCAACTCGAAACAGATTAGTTATGCTCGAAATCAAAACACTAACCAAAAGTTTTCAATCCGGCTCGGGGGCGCGGCGAGTCATCCTGGATGAGCTCAACTTATCGGTGAAGGATGGCGAAAGCGTTGCCATTGTTGGTCCGTCGGGTTCGGGAAAAACAACCTTGCTGAATATGCTGGGTGCGCTGGACCGGCCAGATAGCGGTGACGTATTGCTGGATGGCGAACCGGTTTTCGGTAAAGATGAAAAGCAACTGGCCGAATTTCGGAATCAGTCGATTGGATTTGTTTTTCAGTTGCATCATTTGCTTCCGCAACTCAATTTGATGGAGAACATCTTACTGCCGGTCGTTGCGCAGCAATCAACAGTAAATGCAGCCAGCCGGAAACGAGCGGAGGGACTGACTCAAAAGTTAGGCATAGCCGAATTGCTGACTCAAAGGCCCGGGCAACTTTCAGGTGGCGAGTGCCAGCGAACAGCTGTAGCACGTGCCTTGATTAATCAACCTAGGATTTTGCTGGCCGACGAGCCAACCGGGGCACTGGATCAGCAGTCGTCAAACCAGTTGGCTGACCTGCTTCTGCAGCTCAATCGCGAAGAAAATATCAGCCTGATTGTGGTGACACATTCTATGGTCTTAGCTTCGAAAATGGATAAAATTTATCAGCTCGAAAACGGAAAATTGAAACTTGCGGAGGCATGAACGGAATTCGTTACGCCATAAGATCACTGCTTTATTATTGGAAATTGAACCTGACCATGGTGTTGGGAGTCGCACTCAGTACAGCAATTTTACTGGGGGCGTTTGTTATTGGCGATTCGGTTACCTATAGCCTGAAGCAAATTACCTTGCAGCGGCTGGGCAACACCGATTGGGTGATTACGGGCGGCGAGCGTCTTTTTCGTGCCGAATTGGCCAGTGAAATCGCATCCGATGAGTTGGAAGTAACCCCACTTCTGTTTGCCAACGGAATGGCTGTTTTAGACGGTGGTAAAGCCCGCGCCAACCAATTGCAGGTGTGGGGAGTGAAAACAGGCTTTGATGCTTTTGCAGGAACAGATCATCTGTATGAATTAGAAAGTAATGAGGCTGTTATTAATGAACAGTTAGCCAGGGTTCTTGGTGTGGAAGTGGGAGAGGAGTTGTTGCTGCGGGTCAACAAATTAAGTACTTTCCCGGCCAACACGCCCTTTGTTTCGGCTGATGAGTCAACTATTTCGTTTCGGGTACAGGTCAAGGCAATTGTTTCCCTGGAGCAAACCGGTAATTTTAATCTCCAGGCGATTCAATCAGCCCCCAAGAATATTTTTGTTTCCTTGGATTTCCTGAACCAACAAATGCAGTTGGGTGATTTATCGAACGTGGTGCTGGTGAATGGCGCTGGCTTGGATGAATCAGCCTTGCTTCGCCGGATTGCTGCCAACTGGAAACTGGAAGACCTGAATCTTTCTGTTAGAGAAAATGTTGATTTAAACTATACGGAGTTGGTTTCGGACCGGGTATTTATCGAGCCTTCCGTGGCTGGTAAGTTGCTGAAAGGCAGCGGAACCTATCCGGTATTTTCTTATTTCGTCAATCAACTGAAGATACAGGATCAGGCAACGCCGTATTCTTTTGTAGCGGGTTTACCATCGACCATGTTGAATTTGGGAGCGAATGAAATCATCATCAATCGTTGGTTGGCTGACGATTTGAGCGCTGCTCCGGGCGATTCCATCTTTGTTACTTATTTTGAAGTAGGGCCGTTGCGGCAGTTAGTTGAAAAATCCACTTGGTTTCAAGTGGCTGGAATTGTGGCAATGGAAGGGCAATGGACGGATGTCAACCTGATGCCGGATATTCCGGGATTGTCCGATGCCGGACACTGCAGCGACTGGGAAACGGGTGTGCCGGTTGATTTATCCAGTATTCGACAAAAGGATGAGGACTACTGGACAAACTTGAAAGGCACGCCAAAAGCATTTGTTAGTTTAAAAACCGCCCAGGAATTATGGGGAAACCGCTTTGGACAATCAACGGCCATTCGCTTGGAGGGTTTACAGGCTGCAGACTTTGAAAAGCAGGTTTTAGCTGAATTTCAGCCGTCGGACGTGGGTTTTCAAGTAAAAAATGTTAAAGAAGATGGCTTGCAGGCGGCCAGCCAGGGCGTTGATTTTAGTGGCTTGTTTATCGGTCTTAGTTTTTTCGTGCTCTTTGCCGCCTTGTTGCTGGCTTATCTGATGTTGCAATTGTACTTGAATTTTCGTCGTTCCGAGATTGGAACTTTACATGCCATGGGCTTTTCGGCGCATAAAATCAGGCAGCTTTTTTTCTTCGAGGCAATATTTTTGGTATTGATTGGAGCATTGCTGGGGGTGCCTGTTGGATTGGGCTACAACAGCCTGATTATGGACGCCATTAATACCATTTGGCGTGACATTGTCCGTACATCGATTTTGAATGTTCATATTCGCCCCATGGCCATTATCCAGGCTATCCTGATTGTTGGCGTTATCAGCTTGGTAAGCGTGTGGTTTGTGCTTCGAAACTATGCTAGGCAGCAGGTGGTGACGATGCAACAAACTCAGCTAGGGAAGTCTGGTTCCGGCAAATGGTCGTTTCGAATCGGAATGGGTTTAACCCTGCTCTCGGTTTTACTGATGTTCTCGCAAGGAATCGGCAAAGAAATCAATCCCTCGGTGTTTTTCATCAGCGGTTTTGGCTTAATGCCGGGTCTCATTCTGCTAATGAATTTTGTGCTTATCCGACGCGAAAACAGAACAGTGGAGAAGTTGTCATTTCGTTTTTTTTCGAATCAGCTGGTTTTATCCGATCGCCGACGAAATATACTGATTGTTAGTTTTCTGTCAGTTGGAATTTTTTTGGTGCTTTCCACCGGGCTAAACCGAAAGGATTTGACACGAAATGCAGCCCAGCCTTCATCAGGAACCGGGGGTTACACTTTTTTTGCTGAGACTAGTTTTCCGGTGTTGTTTGATTTGAATTCGCCTGAAGGTCGCTTTGAGCTGGGGCTGGAAGATTCGCCGGCTGAATTTGTACAGTTTCAGGCTTTGGCAGGTGATGACGCCAGCTGTTTGAATCTGAACCGCGTGGCTCGCCCCCGAATATTGGGTTTTGACACGGAAAAACTGGACGAGCGGCAGGCTTTTACTTTTGTTGCCCAAACCGATGAGCTGGATTCTGAACATCCCTGGTTGAGCCTGGAACGGGAGTTAGCCAACGGACAAATTCCGGCAATAGCTGACCAGACAGTGATTAAATGGGGATTGGGCAAATCAGTGGGCGATACGCTCATCTATCAAAATGAAGCCGGCGAACCGATGGTTTTAAAACTAGTTGGTGGTTTGGCCAATTCTGTTTTTCAGGGAAATATTTTGATTGCGGATAGCCTGTTTTATGCAAATTTTCCTTCGGTGAGCGGATCGCAGGTGTTTTTGGTACAAGCACCTGAAAGTGAAGAGGAAAATCTTCGGTCAGCCTTTCGGAACTATGGATTGGAAATCATGCCGGCCAAAGAACGGCTGTTATTATTTTATCAGATTGAAAATACCTATCTCAATATTTTTCTCATGCTGGGTGCGCTCGGATTGCTGATTGGAACCGTTGGTTTGGGAATCATTATTTTCCGCAGTATTTATGAAAACCGTTCTCAATTTGCGTTGCTGGAAGCAACCGGTTTCCGCAAACAAAAAATTCGTGGAATGACCTTGCGCGGCTACATGCAGCTTGTTCTTTTGTCATTGATCATTGGGCTGATTCCTTCCATTCTTTCGGCTTTGCCGAGCTTGCGTTCGTCGCTCTATTTTGGACTGATTTATTGGGGACTGGCTATTTTTGTTCTGGTGTTCGCCAGTGCCTGGTTGTGGGTGTTTACAGGCAATCGGTTAGCGATGAAAGGCAACCTGTACGAGGCGTTAAGAAATGATTAATTGGATTTTTGTCTAAGACTGACTAAGCTCGACGTCGCTTGAATGATCTTTTTTGATGATCGATTTTGCCACAGCGAAAGCAGTAGAAGGTGATTGAAAACGATGGTAAACAATTGTATACGACTGTTTTCAATTGTCTTCCATCGTTTCTCATACTCTTTTGATTCAAGCAAAATAAAGCATTAAAACTTTTTTCAATTTGGATTGAATTCAGGCCAAAGTCGTTATGGCATTACCGTCTCGCCATCATCATATGCATCAATCCACCTCCGTTGTTTACATTGGTAAAACCTGCCTGTTGCAGTGCCCGCTGTGCATAAGCCGAGCGTGCCCCGGATGCACAGTACAAGGTGATTTCCCTTGATTTGCTGCCCAATTCATTAATCCGTGCGTGCAATTCATCCAAAGGAATGTTGATGGCTTTTGGGAAAGCTCCGGCCCGAAATTCTTCGGGCGTGCGCACATCGACAACTAACGGCTCGTTTGATAAACTTGCTGACTCCGATGTCCGATTACGATTGGTCATCATGGTTGATAGTCCGCCGCCATTTCGTACGTTGGTGTAGCCAAGCTGCATCAGCATGCGTTGGGCATAAGCCGATCGCGCTCCTGTAGCACAATAAACCACAATCTCGCGCGATGCGTTGGTTCCCAATTCTTCAAAACGGTACATGAGCTCATCCATCGGAATGTTGATGGCTTCGGGATACGCTCCGGCATGAAATTCCTCTGCTGTACGCACATCAATCACTAAAGACGAATGATCATCAGCAACTTTTACGCTGGCTTTTTCTTCGGATTCGGCCTTTTCTTCTTCGAGCGATTTTGTATCAATCGGAAGTAGCTGCATTTCAATCTGCTTAAAACCCAGGGTTCGGGCGTGTCGTTGCAGGGAGGTGTGCCCTCCCGAAATGTTGGTTACCTCGTTGAATCCTGCTCCCCGCAAGGTGCGTAACGCCTGGTGCCCTTTTTTGCCAGTCTCGTCGTAAACCAATATTGCCTGGTTGGTTGGAATATCCTCCAGCTGTTGCGCCAGCAGTTCCAACGGGATATGAATGGCGCCTTGAATATGGCTCTTCTCGAAGGCGAAAATATCGCGAACGTCAATATAGACCGGGTTTTTATTTGCAACAAAGCCATCAAGTTCGGAAACCGTAACGGATGGGCTGAAACCCGATTTGCGGTTTTCGGCTGTATAGGCAGCCATGTTAATGGCATCGTTGGCTGTTCCAATGGGAGGCGAATAGGCAAAGTCGATATCCGCCAGATCACTGATCGTCATTTTTGCTGCGGTAGCGGTGGCAATGATATCCAACCGTTTGTCGGCCCCTTTGTAGCCAGCTGTTTGTCCGCCCAGGACCACACCTGTTTGTCGATCGTAAACCAGCAAGGCAGTTACGGTTTCGGCTCCCGGGTAATACGCGGTGTGATGTTCTTTGTGAACGACGACGGCATCGGCATTAATTCCGGCGGCACGGGCCTGTTTTAAAGAAAGCCCTGTCGTTCCTGCCACCGCATCAAACACGCGTACTACCGAAGTTCCAATAGCTCCTTTGTATGGATGATGTCCACCCAATGCGTTCTCGGCAGCGATTCGTCCTTGGCGGTTGGCCGGGCCAGCCAATGGAATTCGTACTTTTTTACCACTTACGCGATGGTCAATTTCAACCATGTCGCCGGCCGCGTAAATATCCGGGTCGGAGGTCTGCAGCTCGGCATTCACCAGTAATCCGCCTGCTTCACCCAATTTGAGACCGGCATCAATGGCCAATTGCAAGGTGGGGCGAACACCAATCGACAGCAGGACCATATCGGCATCGAGTTGCTTTCCATTATTCAGCTTCACCGACTTACTTTTGATCTCCGTAACTCCTGCACTGGTATGAACACCAACGCCGTAGGCAAGCAGTTCGTTTTCGATAAATCCGGCAGCTTCAGCTTCCATTAGGCTCATAACGTGTGGCATCATTTCTACCACATTAACGTTCAGCCCTCGTTTTACCAGTGCTTCCACCATTTCAAGACCAATGAATCCGCCGCCAACAACCACTGCGCTTTGCGGATTTTTTTCTTCCAAATGGCTGGAGATTTTGTCCATATCTTCAAGTGTCCATAAGGTGAAAACATGGTCGAGATCAGCTCCCGGGAGCGTTGGATTGACTGGCTTTCCGCCTTGCGCAAGAATAAGTTTGGTATATTGGAAAGTGCTCACCTCACCATTGATGGTGTTGGTTGCTTCAACCTCATGGGACTGGCGGTTAATTACTGTTACGCGGGTGTTGGTATGAACTTCTACGTCGTATTGTTCCTTGAAACTTTCCGGACTTTGGAGAATCAGTTTTGAGCGGCTTTTGATATCGCCACCAATATAATACGGCAATCCGCAATTGGCAAATGAGATGTCAGGGCCAGCTTCGAGCATAATAATTTCGGCTGTAGGGGATATGCGGCGGGCTTTGGCAGCGGCTGTTGCTCCTGCTGCGACTCCTCCTATAATGATAATTTTTTCCATCGTCTTTATCTATTTTTTATTCCCTGCAAAAATATCCTGACTCACAAGAGCAATCAAGCATCGTTGTTGCTGCCTTTCCAACTTTCGGATTGAAATGGAACAACTTTTTTATTGATTTATTCCTAACTTCACAGCTCAATGTAACGACGAAAGCTCATGAAGACGATTTCGGAAACCGACGATGATTTTATTTGTGATATTAAAGCTCCATGTTTTCAGACACTTGAGCCCGACGAAGTTGAACTGGTGCGGTCGGCCAAAACCCAGGTTCATTTTCGAAAAGGCGACAACCTGACCAAACAGGGTGCCTTTGCATCGTATGTGTTGTTTATTGTCGAGGGTTTGGTAAAACAGTACCTGGAAGGTGATAATAACAAGCTTTACAACCTGAGAATATTTCAACAAGGAGACTTTGTTGGATTGTCGTCTGCATTTTCAAAAACCACCTTTGACTATTCTACCGTTGCGCTCACGGATTGTATGGCTTTCCTGATCGAAAAAGAGGCCATCGGACAGGTGGTCAGGCAGAATGGTTTGTTTGGGTACAATTTTATCAAGCGATACTGTGAGCAAAGTACAGGCTTGTTTTCGACCATTCGAAACGTGCTGTACAAGCAGATGAACGGCCGCCTGGCCGATACCTTACTTTACCTGAATGGATTTAAGGCTACAAATCCCAAAATTTTTCATCTGCTTTCGCGAAAGGATCTGGCCGATTTTGCCGGAATCTCAACAGAGAGCACGGTGAAGTTGCTCAAGTCGTATGAAAAAGACGGATTGATTCGATTGAAGGATAAGGATGTGATTGTGCTTGAGTTTGACAATCTGCGTGAGATCAGTCTGCGAGGGTGAAGTTTTCAGTTCAGGTAGGGACTAAAAACAATAATGGGAACCACTCGGTATGAATAGCTCCCATCCACTACTTGACGACCGAAATCATCTTTCGTGTCAGGCTACTGTTATTTTGACCGGCTGATCATCGAATCGAGGATTCCTGTTTTCAGCCCCTGGCGTTCCGACAGTGCTTTTTACAGCATCGCCTTCCGGCTGTTCGCTCAACAAACCCGAAGGTTGTTTTCCCGAACGAAGTTCTTGACAGCTTTTGAGGAATTCTGGTCTTACGATCATCCTTCGCTCAAATTTCGATGTTTTAATGAACCGGAGTTCCAACGATCTCTTGTCATCAGTTTGGAACGAATTCCTTTCTGAGAACAGCCATCAATCTTAAAACTACTTGATCTGCCGAAGCACATCGTTTTCGTTTTAATCAAGCTTGTAAAGAACGGGTCTTTGGTTGCTTAAACTTCGGCTCCTTTGGTGCGCAAACCCGAGGGTTTGGATGATTTGACGCTAGCTCAGCTAAGAGCTTTTGTCGCCTCCACATCTCCGGAGCAGTCTTTTATCGCTCACCTGATAGTATCAAATGTACATCGAAAAACCAATATAAGTCAATTAATTTGAGGGGTTTAAATCAACCAGGTATCAACCGGAGATATTAACAATTGTTAGTAAGTCACAAAAGGCTTATGCTGCTTCTCACTCCGGTGATTTTCCATATCGCTGTTGAGGTCGTTATGAACAATTTTAGACCAGATAGGATACTTGGGGGCGAACATCGGCTAATTTTTCAGACAAAAAAAATGCTCTCGAGTTGAGAGCATTTTAAGAGTTTTTGACCACTGAAGGATTAACAACCCGGAAGATTTTTGTCGCCGGCTTGTTCATGGAACCACTTAAGCGGATAGGAAGATGGCCGCTCAATAGGCAATCCATACAGGCGATCCATAACCAGGCTAGCTAACACACCCAACGCTCTGGAGACTCCGAACATGACGGTGTAGAAGGAATGCTCCTTAATACCGTAGTGATAAAGCAGTGAGCCAGAGTAAGCATCTACGTTTGGCCAAGGGTTTTTCACCTTTCCTGTTTCTTCCAAAATTGGCGGAACGACGCGGTGAAGCGTGTTGACGATGTTAATTAGCTTGTCGTCTTTGACATATTTCTTGGCAAATTCCTGTTGCGCGGTAAACCGTGGATCGGTTTGGCGAAGCACAGCGTGTCCATAACCTGGAATAACCCGGCCTTCATCCAAGGTGCGCTTGGAATAGGCAATGATTTCCTCTTCCGTTGGGTTTTCGGTATCTAACTCCTGAAGCATGGAGAAAATCCAGTTAATCACTTCCTGATTGGCATAACCGTGCAGCGGGCCGGCCAATCCTAGCATACCTGCAGCATAAGCATAATAGGGATTACTAAGCGCCGAGCCCACCAGGTGGGTGGTATGAGCCGAAACGTTTCCACCCTCGTGATCAGCATGAATCACCATATACAAACGAAGCAGGCGTTTTACTTCTTCGCTGTCGTGCCCCATCATGTGCGCTAAGTTTCCAGCCCAGTCCAGGCGAGGATCCGGTTCAATATGATTGTCGTTGAAGAACTGACGACGATAGATGTAAGCTGCAATTCTTGGTAAACGTGCAATCAGGTTCATCACATCCTCGTAGGTGGTATCCCAGTAGTGTTTTTTATGAACTCCGGTACGATAGGCTTTCTGAAAAATTGAATCTGTTGCCATGCTGAGAATCGCAGCACTGAACTGAGTCATTGGGCGCGCATTCTTAGGAATGGCATCAATGACATCAAAAACGTGTTGGGGTACGTAGGCACGTGTTGCCCAATCTTTGCTGAGGTTCAACACATCGTCACGTTCTGGTATTTCACCAATCAGCATCAGGTAGAAAAGTCCTTCGGGAAGTGGTTCTCCGTCGGGGTTTAGACGTGGCAATTTTTCGCGAAGTTCAGGGATTGTGTATCCACGAAACCGAATTCCAGTTGTTGGATCCAGTTTCGAGGTGTCGGTAATTAAACTGGGCACACCTTTCATCCCCGTCATTACCTGTCCTATCGTTACGTTGGCAATCACCTTGTCACCGTGTTCATTTTTAAGTCGTTGGTATTCGTTAACGCACTTGCTTGCTTTTTGGTAAAACCGATTCTTAATGTATTCCATTTTATTAATATTTTAGTTTGATTTTTTTTTCAAGTTAGTGAATATTCCGGATTATTTCATCTGCAAACTCTGTGGTAGACAACAAGCTTGAACTTTCCATCATGGCGTGCAGGTCTGATGTCACCCGTCGTTTAGCAAAGGTATGCTCCAAGGCATCTAAGACATGTTCGGCTGCGTCATCCCAACCCAAGTATTCCAACATCATAACGCCCGAAAGAATCAATGAGCTGGGATTGGCTTTTCCGGTTCCGGCAATCGTTGGAGCCGTGCCATGGGTGGCTTCGAAAATAGCATAGCCGCTATGGTAATTGATGTTGGCTCCGGGAGATATTCCAATCCCGCCTACCATGGCTGCCAGCTGATCCGAAATATAATCCCCATTTAAATTCATGGTTGCAATGACAGAATGATTGTAAGGATGCAGCAAAGTGTCTTGCAAAAAAGCGTCGGTTATCACATCCTGAACAATCACTTTTCCTGCTTTCTTTGCTTGCTCAAGCACTTTTTGCGCATCCAGCTGGCCTTTCTCCAACTCAACTTGCTGGTATTGGCGCCAGGTAAACACCTGATCGGAAAATTCTGATTCGGCCAGTTCATAACTCCAGTTTTTGAAAGCTCCTTCGGTAAACTTCATAATGTTCCCTTTGTGAACGAGGGTTACCGAGGGCAGCTTGCGATGAATGGCATAATGAATTGCTGCTCTCACGAGCCTTTCGGAGCCTTCTTTCGATATGGGTTTTATGCCAAAAGACGAACTTTCGGGGAACCGAATCTCTGAAGTTATACCCATTTCATGAATCAAAAAATCACGAAATTTTTGCGTTTTTTCTTCGCCGGTCATAAACTCAATTCCCGCATAGATATCTTCGGTGTTTTCGCGAAAAATATGCATGTCGACCATCGACGGATATCGGATAGGGGATGGAACTCCCTTGAACCAGCGCACGGGACGCAGGCAAACATACAAATCGAGCGTTTGACGCAAAGCCACGTTTAGCGAGCGGATTCCTCCTCCCACGGGCGTTTCGAGTGGGCCTTTTATTCCAACCAGGTAGTCCTTGAAACTTGTTATCGTTTCGTCTGGAAGGTATTTGCCGGTTGCCTTATAAGCCTTTTCGCCAGCCAAAACTTCTTTCCAGACCAGCTTTCTGGTTTTTCCGTAGGCCTTTTCAACAGCGGCGTCTAAAACTCGTTGGGATGGTTTTGTAATATCCTTGCCAATTCCATCACCAA
>ENA-ORCU01000564-ORCU01000564.1-marine-metagenome-genome-assembly--contig:-NODE-564-length-13376-cov-4.968569_pt1 | contig 13376 bp, 15 predicted proteins | sample MGYA00248631_ERZ508512 | MGnify/ENA primary metagenome ERZ508512 (study PRJEB26183, sample SAMN06268844) | marine metagenome | isolation source: Tt an P1 anaerobic enrichment on pine from sediment taken...
GGGCCGGTGGCGCCGCGCACAGCGCGGCGCCACCGCCGCTAATCAGCGGCGCGGCTTTTTGCGTCGGCTGAATTGGTTTGGTTATCTTCTCTCATCTTCAAAATCATCTGCGTCATATGGCGAAGAATCATCTCCGGGTCATCTATGTATTCTCTGTTCGCCGCTTCAATGACTGTTTTATTAATTTTCCCTTCTGCAACTAATTGCTGCCCGCTCATCGTCACTGCTTCAAGCTGCGTGGTTAGAAGTTCGGGGTCCGCGACCAGAAGATGTGATGCCGGGAAATAAAACTCGCCTTCAAGCACCCACCCCATGTTATCAATGATTCGGTTAAAGACCCTGCTTATGGAAACAAAAGATTCTCTTTCCGGGTTACCGGCTGTAAAAATCAATATGACTTTTTGTTTCTTTTTTATGCTTTTAAGATGATATGTTCTTCCTTCTCTGAACTCAAAAAAAGCATCTAATGTTACCCTCAGCCTGTCTATCATTTTCTTCATATTGCTGGGTATGGAGTCAAAATAAACAGGACTGGCAAAAATGAGCATATCTGCCTCTTCCATTTTTTCAATGATTGATCCCATATCATCATTGAATTTGCATACTCCGGGTGCTTCAAACAAGCACTTTCCACAACTTTCACAGGCAATTATTTTTTTCCTGGACGGATACAGCACTTCACTGTGCGCATGAGCAGACGCGGCTCCTTTTAAAAAACGGTTAAGTACTATTTGAGTGAATCCCTTTTCGGATCGATGGCTTCCGTTTATTGCAAAAATTTTTTTTGAAGTGCTCATGAGCATTATTTCTCCTGTCAAGTGGTTCAATATCTTTGCAGATAACTGGCCGCATTATCAGTCATTTTTTTTAAATCCTCCAGGAGCTGTTTCTGTCTCTCCTGAGGTATGTTTTGGGTAATGATTTCACTCCATTTCATAATGATTTGCCAAAACTCTTCTTCGATTTCCAAGGCTGATGGTTCCAGAAAAGCACGTTTTATCCGCCCATTATTCTCATCTGGGACCCTTCGAACAAATCCCCCATCTTCAAGTTTTTTAAGGGCTCTTGCGGTGTTAGCCTTGTCCACATAAACCCTCTGCGTTAATTCGTCCTGACTAAGCCCCTCCTCATCAAAGAGCTCCGCTAGAAAAATATATTGCCCCGAACCGATTTTCATGGCAGGCAGTTCCTTGCCTAAATAGACGATTGCCATTCTGTACAGTATGGCTACAAACCGACCAATTGTTTGTCTTCCTTTTCGTTTCATCCGCCTCCTTTTGTTGACTTCGCAACTATAGTTCCACACAACAGTTGCGAAGTCAACAAAAAATAAGTTGTATCTCTCGGTAGTATTTTAAGATAACGACGAAATAAGCGGCACTGCGATAGCCGTGTCCGCTTGATTGATTGGTTGAACGAAGCCGCTCACGCGGCGGAAAAAAATCTTCAAATCCGGTATGCTCCCCTTAATCGTCCAATTCCGGGCGGTTATAACAAGAAGGGAGTATACCATGGACCAGAAAGAAACCAAACGATTCGACAAACTGTATGCGCGTCATTTGCAAATGCTCAAGCTCCAGGGAAAGAGCGACAAGACTCGGGATGCATACGCAAGGGCAGTCCGGCGATTACGGGATCATTTCGATTGCTGTCCGGACAAACTCACGCCAAAGCAATTAGAATCCTATTTCGCCCAACTGGTGGAAACCCATTCCTGGAGCACGGTAAAAGTCGATTGCTGGGGATTCAAATTTTTTTGGCAATTCGTGCTCGAAAAAGAGTGGCAATGGGTCAATATCGTCAAGCCTCCCAAGGTCAAATCCCTGCCCGATATCCTGACCCCATCGGAAATCGAACAGCTTATCGGAAAAACACGGAAACTACGGTACCGGGTTTTTCTTCTGGCCACTTATTCGATGGGCCTCAGGCTGAGCGAAACCCTGTCGCTGCAAGTCGGCGACATCGACGGTGAACGTAAACAGGTTCATATCCGGCGTGGAAAAGGCCACAAAGACCGTTTCGTTCCGCTACCGGACCTCACACTGCATGGCTTGCGAGAACTATGGAGCAAGCACAAACATCCGAAATTATTGTTTCCAAATGCCAACGGTCCCATTGATCGGGTCAAATATGCAAATAATCATATGGACAGAGGCGGTACTCAAAATGCCATGAAAGTGGTCGTTCAGGAATGCGGCATTAAAAAAAAGTCTCCATCCATTCCCTTCGCCACAGTTTTGCCACGCATCTCCTGGAACGCGGCCTGAGCCTGCGTCATATCCAACTCCTTCTGGGACATGCCAATCCAAACACCACCGCACGTTACGCCCAACTCACCCAATGCTCAGAAAAGGACAGCCGTTCTACCATCAATTCCCTGATCAACTCCATTCATGTTGATTTCAAGAAGGTGTGATCATGGAACTGGCCAAGATTTTACATCAATACCGGCAGCCTTTCATGTGTAAATATCAAGACTCCCTTTCACCCGATCAGGTCAAGGCCTTTAATGCCATCCTGGATTGCAGGACCGCCGAATCCGGCGAGGTCGCGGTATCTTGTTCCCGTTGTTCTCGCATCGAATGGAAACCGCTGTCCTGCGGAAATCGCAACTGCCCCAAATGCCAGAACCATAATACCAGCCAATGGATCGATCGCCAGATCAATAAGCTGTTACCGGTGCGCTACTTTATGATCACATTTACGTTGCCGTTCCAGTTCCGGGCATTGGCCGGTCGTTTCCCAAAACAAATCTACGCTTTGTTCTTTTTATGCGTTGCCGGCGTTCTCAAGGATTTCGGATTAAACCCCAAACATCTGGGGGCTGAAATCGGGATGACCATGGTGCTGCATACCAACAGTCGCAGTTTAAATTATCATCCCCATATCCATGTGATCGTGCCCGGTGGCGGCATCAACCGATCAAGGAAACAGTGGAAAAAGAAAAAGGGGAGATATCTGTTTAATCAGGATAACCTCGCCAAGGTCTTTCGCGCACGGTTTTTTGCGAAACTGAGCAAGTTCGATTTTTCCATTCCAAAGGCCCCTTTCGAATGGATCGTCGACTGCCGGCATGTCGGTAAAGGCGCCGCTGCCATCAAATATCTTTCCAAATATTTGTACAAAGGCGTGATCGCCGAAAAGAACATCGTCGCCAACGAAAACGGCAAGGTTACCTTTCGGTATATCGACAGCGAGACCAAAACCCCAAAATACCGTACTCTGCCCGGTGAGGATTTCATTTACCTGATCTTGCAGCATGTTCTCCCCAAGGGCTTCCGCAGAGTGAGAGACTACGGCTTTTTGCACGCCAACGCTAAAAAGTTGCTATCGCTGGTCCAACTGGTTTTGCATGTGATCATTCAGGAAATTGAGCTTCGCGCTCGTCCTGCTTTCAAATGCTCCCGGTGTAAATCGCCGATGGTAGTCATAGGGTTTCGATTAAAACCGGGATAACCGCAACATCGGCAAAGAATGTTCGTTCACGGTAAATACAGGAGGACTCGCCGACTTTATGGAAAATTGGGTTGACCGCTATGCCTGCGCAAGGCAGTCGCACAGGTACGCCCCAAAGAAGCATCGATTTTCAAAGAGCCGCATCTCCTAACTTTTCCCGAAAAAGATATTTCCTTTATAAATAGATCATCCTTCAATATCGGGCTTGTTCAACAACCGGATAAGATCGTGGCTCGCTGCGCTCTCACGATCTATCCTTATTCGTTAGAAACGAGCTATTTAACTATATATGTATAAGTCTCTACCCGTAATTTGACAGCGACTTCAGTTCCTTTTGTATTTAGTAGTTGTATCAAGTGAGAGGATTGCTCCTCAGTGATTGGAATGCTTACAAAGGCTACGTTAACTAGTTGGCCCGCTCCGGATACTGGCAATGAGATAGATTTCCCAGAGGGGTCTGTTAACTCTACGTTCTGGTGCGACACGAAGTCGCACAATTGGCTGATTGGCAGGGCCTTCACGGTGCCTTGACCAATCCCGGCATTCCCCTGCCGGTACCTTAGGAGGCATGCTTGCCGCGCGCTGTGCGGTTGGTATGGAGCCCTTCCGACAATGTACCGAATCCCGCGTCAGCGGGAGGGGTGGAAACCGCGAGGTGGATACCCTCCTGGAAGCCTCATCCGGGTGAGGGCTAAGGTTGGAGTGATATGGTTAATGTAATGTGAATGCCGTTAAGCATCGTCAATGAGAACAAGCCAAAGAGGCTGACTGGCTTGGACCAAAAGGTAACGCGGTCAGGGTATGGGTCTCATAACTGCCCATACGGGGATGTTGTGCCGCCGGTGTAGCAGGCAAACCTAAGTCACTCGCGAACTGGCAATTGTGTGGAACGTGGAAATCCCGTATCTCCGCCGGGATGTTATCCGGCAGGCGAAACCGTAAGGCGCGCTGTCGGGGATGCGGGCGTAAGAGGCAGGAAAAAGCGAATGCCGGTCTGTAACGGATCGGATACGGGTTCAAACGTTGCCCGGCCCGAAAGGGAGCAGACGTCCTGCAGGTGTTCTGTTGCGAGAGAATCTGTGGAATCTTCGAAGAAGGGAAAGCAAATGACGGCGGTCTCCGCCGATGCGCCTTTCGGCAGGCACAGGAAATGGAATTCCATCGACTGGAAGACTGTAAAAAGTGCCGTCAGAAGACTGCAGGTGCGTATCGCGAAGGCTGTAAAGGCGAGGAAATTCAGGAAGGCGAAAGCTCTCCAATGGATTCTCACCCATTCGTATTATGCAAAGCTGTTGGCAATCAAACGCGTGACCTCAAACAGAGGAAAACGCACACCGGGTGTGGACGGCGTAATCTGGACCACATCCCGTCAAAAGCTTGAAGCAGCTGGACTGCTGAAGCGTCGAGGCTACAACCCCCTCCCCTTAAGAAGAATCTATATTCCGAAAAAGGACAAAACCAAAAAAAGACCTCTGAGTATTCCCACCATGAAAGACAGGGCCTGTCAAGCCCTATATAAACTGGCATTGGAACCGGTGGCGGAAACGCGAGCAGATCCGAACTCTTATGGGTTTCGATCCTGGCGAAGCTGCGCCGATGCAATCGCCCAGTGTTTTATCTCCCTCGCCAAAAGCGTCTCGCCAGTATGGATATTGGAAGCCGATATCAAGGCCTGCTTCGATGAGATCAGCCATTCATGGATGCTTGACAACGTCCTGATGGATAAAGAGGTCTTACGCAAATGGCTGAATGCAGGCTACATTGAAGACGGCACCGTCTATTCGACCGACAGGGGTACGCCCCAAGGCGGAATCGCCTCTCCGACCTTAGCCAATATGGTTCTCGACGGTCTGGAAGCAACGGCAAAAGCCGCTGTTCCCGCCAGAATCGACGGCTATAAACGATCCGCGATCAACGTGATCCGATACGCAGATGACTTTGTGATTACCGGAAGATCCAGGGAACTCCTCGAGAGTCAAGTCAAGCCGGCGGTGAAGTCGTTCCTGCGTGAGCGGGGATTAACGCTGTCCGAGGTCAAGACCCGTATCGTACGAATAGATGAAGGATTCGATTTCCTTGGACAAAACGTACGCAAGTACAACGGCAAACTCATCATCAAGCCGTCCAAAAGCAACGTGAAAGCGTTCCTCGGCAATGTCCGGGAAACCATCCACAAACACCTCGGCACCAACGCCGAAGCCCTGATCGGAGCGCTCAACCCCAAAATCAGGGGCTGGGCCAACTACCACCGTCACGTGGCTTCCGGCAAAACCTTCAGTTATGTTGACACGGCAATTTATAATAGCTTATGGCAATGGATGAAAAGAAGGCACCGGAACAAGAGCAAAACATGGATGAAACATAAATATTGGTTCAACGGCTCAAGACCGTGGATCTTCTCGACACGGGTAAGGGGCAAAAACGGAATCAAGTCCCTTTACACATTGACCAAAGCTTGCAGTATAGGAATTGTCAGGCATGTAAAGATCAGAGGGAAGGCTAACCCCTTCGATCCGGAATACGACACGTATTTCAAACGACGCAGGTTCAACCGAACCTACGGACAACGAACATGCCCAGCATCGTCCATTTAATTCGAAAACGGCCGGGCTGCCCAGCAAAGGCATGCCTTAACGAATGCTTGAGCCGTATGACGGGAAACTGTCACGTACGGTTCTGAGGGGGCTCGGGGCTGAAAACAGCCCCCGGCTACCCGATCTTCAAAAATAGGAAAAAATGAAATATTTGACTTCTTTGATCATTTTATTGCTACTTGTAACAGCACCTGTTTATTCAAGAGTTCCCAATAAAACGGAAGCCAAGTTGTTATTGTTGAACGACGATATTGAAATAGAATTAAGTAGCAGAGGATTAACTGTTGCTGGAACTCATCCGAGCAAGCTGTCTCCCAAGTATACTGATCAGAACTTTGTTAGAGATTGTTGGGTCTTGGATGAAAAAGAAAATGTAATTTTAACTTTGTTCTTTTTCACTAGCAAATTTCAAAATGATGCCTTCATCAAAAACAGAGTATTGCAACTTGATAAAAACTTTATGATTGGCAAAGTCAAATTCTTTTTTGGTGTAATTTCTTCCGATCATCACCTGATTAATAATGTAAAGGAAGTTATAGGTAATCTTGATATTAACAACGAAAAATATGATGACTATTCATATTAGTCATACAAAATAGTATAATCGAGATAGAGAGTCGCCTCACGGCTACCCCCTCCCACACCACCCGGCATACGGATCGCGTACCAAGTAGGTTCGGCTGGTACTAATGAAACCGGCTGTCAGTCATCCCACCGGCGTAACCCCAAAGACCAGCGCGAATCGTGCCACCATTTCGGGATGGGGGCGCAATCGACCCTTCTCATAATCGGACACCAGAACCCTGACGATGCCCATTTTTTGGGCCAACGCCTCTTGGCTGTAGCCTCGCTCTTTGCGCAGACGAGCGATTCTTAGTCCGATCGTCTCTTCTCCCAAATCGATCGGCGGCGGCTTCATCTTCGGTTTTCTTGGCATAATGCATTTCATAACACGCCTTTTTTCACTGGGCGAACTCGTAGCGATGGGCAGGCAGCGGGGACAGCGCCGGTCTGTCGACGGTTTCGAAAAGATGATGCCGGGACGCTTTCATTCGTTGCAACGGGCGCTGGTTGAACAACACCAACTTCTCGCCGATGGCTTTATTCAGTTCTGCCAAAGAGAAGAATCGGTGGTTCCTCAATGCGGCCAGTATCCAGCGTTCGGCGATCAATACGGAGGACTCCACCTTGGCCTTGCCTTTGGGTTTTCCGGGCCTTGCCGGAATGACCGTGGTGCCATAGTGACGGGCCAGATCCATGTAGGTGGGGTTGACGTCCGGTTCGTAGCGGCACGGATGGGTGACTCCGCTTTTCAGGTTGTCGGGAACCAGGATCTGCGGAACCCCGCCGAAGAACTCCAGGGCGCGGATGTGGGATTTGATCCAGTCGGGCAGCTTCTGGGATGTGGTGGCTTCAGCAAAGCTGTAGTTGCTGGCCCCGAATGTGGCCACAAAAATCTGAGCCTCGAATACGCACCGTGTCGCCATGGCTGTGAAGCTCGAAACCACCTCAATGCTGCCCTTGGCGGCATAGTGCGTGGTAGTTCATTCTTGTCAGATAGTCTTAATGAACAGCAGCGAAATTTCAGCTTGTGTATGTTGTTGTGTATGTGTATATTATATCCAGGCCACAAAAGGAGAATGCACATGCAAGCCGCCGAGCAATTAGTCCGCAAACAATTTCTAATCTATCCGGATCAAATTAAAAAGCTAAATCTATTAGCTAAAAAGGAAAATACGTCGGCTGCGGATATGGTCAGAAAGGCCATTGATGCCTACGACATAGATGCCGCAGACAGTCCCGGGGGGTCGGAGTTGTTGGAATTGGTTTCCATGCGTGTCAAAGAGGCAATTGCTGACACCAGGAAAACCAGAAAACAATTAGAAAAAACACTAAAACAATTAAGCTCGAAGGATGCCTGATGACTGGATGGAAAGATTTGATGATCGACATCTTGAAGCTGACCGATGAAGTCAAAAGGCTAAACCGAACCTCCGAACGTCTGCAAGAGCATGTGATCGATGTCGATAAGCGTGTGGTCCGCCTGGAAACACTGGTTGAGGTATCGAAATATCAATACCAAATAGAAAAGAGCCCGGGAAAATAGCTTCTATACAGGTTTTACTTTACATAATACGGTTTTCTCCCGCCACTTTTCTGCAACGCTACAATATCTATCAAATTTAATTACACTTCATTATTTTTACATAATCCTTATCGGACGTTCTATCAATTAACAATGGGGGCAGTTAATTAAATAAAACCGATTGAGGCAGGCCCAGCTGAAAGAATGGCACCAGAGAGATATAGCATACATGTGAAAGTCACAAACAACAGTAGGGCTCCCGGCTGACAGCGATATTGGCCCGATTCGACCTCCCATACTGGAATCTTGTCACCCAGTAAAAAATTCCGACACTTGACGGGGGGGGATTATTTCGAACGACACCAAAGACAAAGTATAAAAGCTTAAGATATCATTGAAAATTATTTGGATCGCAAATAGGAAAATATTTGGCAAGGTCTTTGCCGGGTTTGATTTTACTTCCTTTTTTTATTTTTAGCGGAAAAGAGCGACATTCTATCGTTAACATAGTCTTTTCTGAAGCTGTTCATCACAATTGAACGGCGTCTGATTTTCACGCAACAAGGAGGTAGAAATGGGGGAACCTGTAAAAAGGAAAAAGCGAAGAACCACCCTTAAGTTCAATGCGATTTATGCCAAGGAAGTATATTTGGTAGGAGATTTCAATGATTGGAATACATCTTCGCACCCTATGAAATACATGGGAAATGGGAGTTGGCAGAAACAGGTTGTACTTGCCACGGGAAGATATGAATACAAATTTCTGGTTGACGGTACCTGGATGACAGATCCCGATAATGACCAAACTTGTGAAAACGCTTATGGAAGCTATAATAGCGTTTTGAGCATCATCGTTTGATCTAAATATTAAATTCCCCCGATTAATTTTCGATTTTGTTATTAAAAAAGCGTCTTTACAGGTACGCCGTCCAGTATCAGCAAGCAGCGTAGATCTCATTCTTGTCCGGTATACAGGGAAGCTCGGGTATCTGTTCATCCCGTTACCACGATGTCGATAATCCCTGTAGTTACGTATTTTGTCAAATGTATTGTAATTTTCTTGGGCTCCACTGTAAAATTGCGTGGACTCGATGGATAGATACTAAAAAAGGAGTTTGACATGAATGTTTTATTCATTATTTCCACGGACGATGCTGAAACCTCATACAATGCAATGAGGTTGGCCAGCGTAGCTGTGAAAAAAGGGGATGATGTAAGTGTATTCATGCTTGGAAAGGGAATCCTTTTTGAACAGAGCAGCACCGAACAGTTCAATGTAATGGAACAGGTAAGCCAATTTGAAGGCGATTTTTACGTCTGAGGGGTTTGCATGAAATCCCACAGTTTGAAGGGATCAAAATCTTTCCCCATTGCCTTGATGGATGATTTATACGAACTATCCATGGAAGCCGACAAAGTCTTTACATTCTGAAATCGCGACCCAGCAGAACCTCAGCGTGCTAGCAGGCTCGATTTTCCTGTAGAAGGCATCGACCGCGACAACAAGACCTTTTAAAAGAACAATGAAGCCGGATCGAACCCGGCATTTTTACTTCAGACGGTTAAGAATACCCTGGGATTTACGTTCTAACTCCCCCTATTTAATGTTGGCCAAGGTAATCAAAATCTCAAGTGTCGGTAGGGGCAACTCTCTTTTTTAGGGCTAATATAAGGCCTAATAATGTTACTTACTTTATCAGTATGGTAGTTATCGGCAGTTATCAGTATACCGGTCTTCTCACATGTACATTACGGCCTTGTATCACTGCATGGGGGACCTTCAAATGCCCCAACTTTTGCACCGATTTGTGTGACGAACCAAAAAATTTCTCAGATCTCCAACTAATCCCCGAGTCAACCAATAGGGGATGTTGGATCGTCTATTTAAATCAAAGGATTGTTGGGTCGCAGGTTTGAACAACGACAGGCATGGTCCCGATATCTGGGTACGCACCCCACGACAAAATGAGTGTTTATGGGCTGCAAACCATAGTAAAACAGCCCCCTTTTGGAGGCCGTTCTGATTCATAACTTCTTGATTTCTTACTCTTTATTTAACCCTGTGCTTCGGCCTCCTATTTCTTCTGGGCGTCCACAATCGCCACTTCCTCGAAGGTTTTGATATCGCACAATACCCGCGTGGCGGCGTCGAGCAGTTCCATGGCCAGGGCCGCGCCGGTGCCCTCCCCCAGTCGCAGCCTAAGATCCAGCAGCGGTTCGACACCCAGGTGCTCGTGCATGAAACGGTGCCCCACCTCGACGCTGCGGTGGCTGGCAAACAGGTAGCTTCTGGCTGCCGGAGCCCGTTCGCAGGCGATCAGGGCGCCGGCCGTGGCGATGAGCCCGTCGCACACCACGGGAATGCCGGCGGCCGCGGCCCCGATGACCAGACCGGCCAGACCGCCGATCTCGAAACCGCCGACCTTGGCCAGCACGTCCAGTGGATCCTTGGGGTCCGGTTGGTGCAGCTTAAGGGCCTTTTCGATCACCCGGATCTTGTTGGCCAGGGTGTCGTCGTCGATGCCGGTGCCCCGGCCGGTGAGTTTTTCCGCAGCGATGCCGGAGAAAGCGGCGATGACGGCCGAAGAGGGTGTGGTGTTGCCGATGCCCATGTCCCCGGTTCCCAGAATATCCAGCGGCCCCTCGGCCAACAGTTCGTTAACGATTTCAATGCCGGCCTCGACACTTCTCACGGCATCCTCGCTGGACATGGCCTGAACAGCGGCGAAGTTGGCCGTGCCCTTGCCGATCTTCTTATGGAAAATGGGCAGCTCCGCGTCGAAGTCGAAATTGACGCCCAGATCGGCCACCTTGACCCGCGCTCCGGCGTGTTTGGCCAGCACGTTGATGGAAGCGCCCTGGTTGACGAAATTGAACACCATCTGGGGGGTCACTTCCTGGGGGAACAGACTGACCCCTTCCTCGGTCACCCCATGGTCGCCGGCGCAGGTAACGATGACCTTGTTGTCCAGACGGACGTCCAGCGTGCCGAAAATCGCCGCCAGGCGGGCCGACACCGTTTCCAGCATACCCAGGCTGCCGGCCGGCCGCGCCTGATCGGCCAGGCGCTGTCTGGCCCGGGCGAACACGTCGGCGTCGGGCGGGTTGATGGCGGCAATGCTTTTCTCAATCAGATTCATGATGTTCTCCTTCGGCATTCAATCGGCGGAACGCCTTCATGGTCAATTCACCGTTTTCTCTTCACGGACGGAGGGTCAGACCGAACCTGAAACCTTGTCTCCCGCTATATCATTGTTGAAAACCTCCATCCCCTTTTTCATGGCGCAAAAATCCCCGCACATGGTGCACGTCTCGGACCGCTCCGGCTGACGGCTGTCGCGGATTGCCCTGGCCACCTCAGGAAAGAGCAGCAGTTCCTGCAGATCGTCCCAGCGCATGTCCCGACGGGCCATGGATGCCCGACGGTCGCGATCCCGCCGCTCGGGATATTTGCTCAGGTCGCCGATGTGCACGGCCAGCCGGGTCACGCGCACGCCTTCACGCACGTCGGCTTCGGTGGGCAGGGCCAGGTGTTCGGCAGGGGTGATGTAGCAGATCAGATCGGCACCGTGGCGGGCCGAGGTTGCCGCACCGATGGCGGCGGTGACGTGGTCGTAGCCGGCCCCCACATCCGAAGGGATCGGGCCCAGCACGTAATAGGGGGCGTTTCCGCTCATGCGCTTCTCGAGCATGATATTACCGGCGATTTCATCCAGGGGAACGTGCCCCGGTCCTTCGACCATGGTCTGACAGCCCATTTCGCGGCCGATCTCGGCCAGTTCGCAGTTGATGATCATTTCGGCCATCTGGGCCCGGTCATGGCTGTCGTGGATCGCACCTGCACGGATGCCGTTGCCCAGGGAAAGTACGGCATCGTATTTCTTCATCAGGCTGCAGACCCGGTCAAACTGCTCGTAAAGCGGATTCTCTTTTTTGTTCATGTCCATCCAGGCCACCATGAAGGTCCCCCCCTTGGAGGCCAGACCGCCGTAACGAAAGCCCTGTTTCCTCAGACGCCGGATGGTGTATTGGTTGATGCCGCAGTGGATGGCCATGAAGCTGAGGCCGTCGGCCAGTTGCCGTTCGATAAGGTCGAAGAGGTATTCCGGATCCAGCTTGGCCGGATTGCGGGTCTTGCGGATCGTCTCCTTGAAGGCCTGATAAAGGGGAACATTGCCCACCGGCCGATTGGTGGCAGCCAGCACGGCCCGGCGAACGGCATCCAAGTCGCCGTCGGCAGACAGCTCCATAAGCGTGTCGGCCCCCTCCTCTTCAGCCGCCACCGCTTTTCTCACCTCCAGGTCGATGTCGCAGATATCCGACGACGTTCCGATGGAGGCATTGACCTTGGTGCGCAGCCCCCGTCCGATGCCCACCGCTTTCTGCTCTTTTCTGAACGGATTATTGGGGATGACAATCTGCCCTTCGGCCCCCCCATCGCGCACCCGCTTTGCATCCATGCTCTCGTCCGCCGCCACGGCCTGCATCTGTTTCGTGACAATGCCTTCCCGCGCCAGTTCAATCTGTGTTTTCATCGATCCTCCCATGTTCATTGGGACCGGGATGCGGCCGCCGCGGCCAACAAAAAAACCCCGGACCGAAAAATAAATTTTCAGTCTGGGGTTTTACCATCACCACCAGGACAGGCTTCCTTCAGGCAGGTTTTCTGACTTGCGGATCGCTCTACTGACCGCGCCTTCCCGCACCGTTTCGTGTCCCAGTACGGTCCAGAAATGGTCAATTTGCCCGATATCTTTGTTACGCGAAAAATTTACTCCTCGGAATAGCAACCCTATACCTGCGGATAAATTTTTCGGGCGCCTCGATCTCGACCAAATTTACCTATTTCTGGATAGGTACTGTCTATAGACGATGCAGTGGTAATTGCGGCTTTCGTCCCCGCTCACAGCGACGGGTTCGTCCCGGAATCGCACCGGGTTCCCTATTATGCCCATGAAAGGCACCGTGGCGCATCATCGAATTGTGGATTAGGATCTAATTGAAGGATCGGCACCTGTCAATGAATTTATTTTTTTGGCGTCCGTATCCTGCGCACATGCAACAGGATTACTCCGGCAAGAGTTCGGTGACCCTGAAATATTGGAGTTTGCCGGGGGTAATGGCATATTGCTTTTCGATGGGTTTGAAGCCTTGGGCCTCGATGGTGAGCGAGTAAACCCCGGCAGGCAACCCGAAAAAGCCGAAGCAGGTATCGATGCAGAAAGATCGGAAGAGCGTCG